>Ga0116160_1004912_pt1 | contig 10885 bp, 7 predicted proteins | sample AD_JPNAS2_MetaG_FD_89879 | JGI IMG/M metagenome (GOLD analysis project Ga0116160, IMG submission 89879) | Active sludge microbial communities of municipal wastewater-treating anaerobic digesters from Japan - AD_JPNAS2_MetaG | ecosystem: Engineered > Bioreactor > Anaerobic > Digestate | place...
CTCAGGTCGGATCTCTTTTTCCACGCTTATTTCAGGTGTAAGGCGTGTTTGAGGTTCTTCGACCATTACCGGAATCACGCCATATAAACGTATTGGTAAATCATTGACTGTGCTGCCATGAGGTTGAATAAGGGTGATGCTAACAAAGAAGTTAGGAGTCATTTCAGGGGTGATCCTGATATCGAAACTTGTCTTATCTTTTTTACACTCCTGCCACCACTGTTTTATTATTCCGCTACTTGTTTCAAGACTTATCATTGCATTGGCGCCTTCGGTTGAAGGAAAGGTAACAGTAGCGTTCTCACCTGTCGTATATTTTTCTTTGTCAGTCGTAAAAGAGAGCATTGTAGCTGCTGCCGGATGTTTTCTTCCCGAACGGTTGAACGAGTTTGGCCAATCAACAAAGACGATTTTTCCTGTAGAATGCCGATTGTTTGTATTTACTACCTGTACAAAGTATTGCCCCCATTCGGGGTATTCAATTTTGAAATGTTGGCGTGCTTTTCCTTGCGTTGTATAAAACGTTTTATGTTCAATCAGCTCGGTGCCTTGTCCGTTTACCCAACTCGCAATGTTGTCGTTGGTAGAACTCCACCACCACCGCCATGATAATTTGTAAATATTTAGTTCGAGGTTATCTTGCGAAACAGCATTACCCTTGTGATCAATTGTAACCACCTCTACAGCTATATCCTTATCAGTTTCAAGCACATCCTCTATTCCATCTGCGCCTGTGATGTTAATGCCCGTATAGACATTAAACGGAGAAAATGGAATTTCAAAAACATCCGTACTGAAATCGCCGCCATATTCAAAAACTCTGGAAGTAAACACTGCATTTAACATTCCTGGGGAGTGGATGTTACTCATAGATTGAAGGCTTATTGGCGCCTCGCCATTTGAGTCAAGAGGCGCATCAAAAATTATGTTTTCAATCGGATTGAATGTCTTTGTCGGATCGGTGAATTGATATTTATCATGACCTTTAAATGTGTATTGTATTGGACAAAGTTTCAGGTTTACCGTAGCTTTTAAATTAGAAGCAGCCGTTCCGTGTAACCAGCTCGATTTCAGAAACCCTGGTTTGTGTAGGCTATTAGTGGTTAGCACTTTATCATCAAAACGGATGTCCATTTTTAATCTGTTAGGCTTTACATTCTCAATGTTGATCCTCTTTTCGAAGATGGCCCCGCCAACACTAATTTTTATCAGCCACTTTCCTGTTGGTGCATCGGGTTTTGTTGGTGTAATAAAGGTGTAGAAATTGTCAACTCCTTCGGTTTTAATCTGCTTTTTATAGATATTGCCACGAGAGTCGAAAAGCTCGAATAGTACGGGATGATTATCCGGGAGCTTTTGCAAGCGGTCATCCATCAGAAAGGTAATAAAGAGTGTGTCGCCAGGCCTCCAAACGCCTCTTTCTTCATAGATAAATCCCTTTATCCCTTTTTGAATCTCTTTGCCCGAAACATCAAAATTGCTTAACGAGAGTGAAGACCCGTTATCTACTTTTAACCATGATTTTTGATTCTGATAACTGGCAGAGATAAGGTAAGGACTACTTGTCAGCTCTATCTCGGCCATGCCGGAAGCAGAGGTGGATACCTCGCCGATTTTTTGCTGTTGAAAGTTGAAAAATTCTACCAAAGAGCCATCTATTGGTTTGGTGGTGAGTAGATCGGTTATTGCTACCGAAAATTTCAGGTTATCAACTGATTTGGTTAAAATGCCAATGTTGCTGGCCATGATATTGCGGGTGGGAAACCGGTCGTTAATATAGTAAGAATCAGAGCATGGGTCGTCCTGCTCATACCAGTTGTAATTTTCGGGCCAGTAATAGTACCAATAGGACTTCCCATCAAAATAATCCACTTCTTCTTCGGTAATTACCGCTTGTTCAATCTCATTGTCATCTGTTAATTCATTGTTACAGTCAAACAGCGAATAGTTTCTCTTAAATGAAATTTTAACATGGTAAATAGCTTCCGTATCTTTTCGAACCATCTCGGTCAGATCAACGGAAAAGGCATTCCATCTGTTTAGGTCGGTTTTATCATCCTTGTCAAGTCTTACTGTTTCAATGAATACCGGCCTACCAACATAACGTAATTCGCCGGAATTTTCAAGGGTAAATTCCTGAAAATATTGCTTTATGTTGTTTGCGAAAATCTTATAAACAGCTACATCTACCGCTTTTAATCCTACCGCTTTAAAATGCAGGAAAAGATTTTTAGAGTCGGGGATAATATTTCCATTCCCGATGATCTCCACCTGAGGTTTCAATGCATCCATTTGCACAAATAAAGTGATGGGCTTTCCAAGGGTTATTCCTCCGGCGCTTCTGAGCCATTCAGATATTTTTACTACTTGTTCGTCAATCAAAGTTTGATTGGGAAATAGGGTAACTATAGCGCCATAGCGTGAAATGCGTACATCATCGGTACTTTGGAAACCGATTAATCCTGCAATCTCTTGTTTATTGTCAATAGGATCGGAAAAAATTAACTGCAACGACTTGTTCTCATGGTTTACCTCATGGCTTAACAGGATAAACTCGTTTTTGCCAGGAATTGCAATATCCAAATCCCCTCTCTTTTTTAATCCAATCTTATCTCCATTCCATGACAAGGTTACTTTAGACCCTATGTCTAACCGCTCGATATCTCTAATAGTGTACGAGAACTTTTTTATCCCTTCGGATTCAATTTGAATATTAAGGTCTTTGTTTTGAGCGGACGCTTTAAGAAGCTTTTCTACCTCTTCCACACTCATTAGGTCAGCAGTAATTATAATTCCTTTGTAAAGGTACTTGTCGGCAATATCTATGGATTCAGGCATCAGATGCCCTTCTAATACAGTGAAATCCTGGGTGATTACTTCAAATCCGAAATTGAATTTTTTTAGTTCCTTAGGTACTTCCATCAGCCTAACAAGGTTGAGGCTCACAGCATATTTGATGCCTTGTTTCAGAGGTTTGTTCGGCTTAAATGAAATGGAATACGAATCTTCGACTGTAGCAGTTCCTGATATTGATGGAACAAAGGTGAATACGTCTGCTGGCAATTCGGCGCCGGGTTGGTAGCTTTCTATTGCTTTGGCAAAAGTAACCTGTACTGCGCTTTGTGAAGATATAATACCGGCAGTATGCCCGACAATTATTTTATCGTAGTCTGCCGGATCGCTCATCTGAAAAGGGGTTGCGCCATGTTTGCAAGATAATAACATTAATAAAACAAATGCTGTTGATAGGAGAGATGATAGTAGTTTCATTTTTAAATAAATATTGAAAAATATTGTAGCGTTTATGATTTCTTATACCGAACTTGATAAATTGTTTTTATGGAACAAAGAAAAATAAAATGTGTAAACCCATCAAATGTATGTGGTAAGTTTTAAATTATCGTGAAGACATTTTTTTAGATAGATCGCCAATAACTAATACTCAAATGAAAACTATTTAAACGGAAACAGGCTACAAGTGATGCTCTTGTAGCCTGTTTTCAAATAAGGTACGATTAATGAAGTATAATTCTAATCCAATATTGAACTATCATTATACCTGAAACCGGTATTATTTTCTGGTTCTTCTATGTTTAAAACCTATGTTAATAACATTCTCCAGCCAATCAAATGTACCATCCGAATAAACAACTGCTAAAGCTGGATAATCATAATAAGATTTGTATTCTATATCGCCTATCTTAGCATTTTTTTCTACCTGAATAAGCTCTAAGTCTATTTGCCCATTAAGATAATCAATATCCCAATCTCCGCTAAATTCGTGTTCATACATATGCGTTTCAATGGCAAAGATATTGATAAAACCTTCAATTTTTAAAGGATTTGGAGTCAGGTTGCCATTAATCTTTTTAATATTTTCCATATCCGAGGTATATTCAATAGTAAGATCGAAACTAAACAATGAGGTGCTATTTTTCTTAAATGATAATTGTGTTTGGAATTTTGTACCGCTACCGTTTAAGGTTGTATTTATATTGTAAGGAGGAACATCTGCACTAACATTGAAGGCTGTTGGGAATCCATTTTCAGTTATTGTTGAGTTATAATTTATTGTTGCCAAAGTTGCTCCATCCACTTTTTCTGTTATTTTACAATTAGTTGGCACCTCCTCTTCATAAGTCTCTGTTACCCATTGCTCAAGCTCCCAATCCCAATATTCCTCCGTATAAAGGACTATTGTAGTCTGTATGTTTGTCATTGCGATTTCGGCATTGTTTTGCATATTCATATATGCTGTTTCGTCAGCGGGAAAATAAAAAATTATCGAAGCATCTGTAGGTTCAACCATTATGAATTCTTCAGAATCAAAATCAAATTCATAGATCCCATACTCTTCAAGCTCGTTAGAAGAGTTTGTTGAATTGGCTGCTTTTAAAGCATTTTTAATTTTTGTCAAATGAATATTCCCAGGTTGCTCTAATAAATTTTTGTATAAATCAAACTCTAAATCAATTCCCAGTAGTTCCAATAGGAAATTTGCCGTTTGAACAGATTCAGTCTGCATAATCTCGACTATTTGATTGTCAAACTGCTGCGAAGCATCATTGAGTTCAATTTTCGCATCTTCAGGAGTCAGCTCTTTTGGAGAGTCTTTTTTGTCTTTTTTGCAGGAAAACATTGTTATCGAAGCAAAAGCTATTAGCATAGCACTAAAAATAATTCTTGATTTCATGTCGTTTTGATTAATTGTGTAAAAAAAATTGTTAATAGTTAAATTAAATAGGTGCAAAAGTAGCATAAACGTTTTTGATTACAGGTTATTTTATCTTTTTTTAAGTAATTTTAATAATTATTAATTCTTTCGACTAATGTTTTCCAATTTGCAAATAATTATAAAGTTTTGTTTTCCAATAGTTGCCTTGCTTTTTATCTTGTGCGGGATCTTTTCGACTAAAGAAAATGATAATTCTTTTGTCTTAAATTACTATTGTGTAGATGGGATTGATGAACTTAGGCCGGGCGACATATTTGTCAGGCCAAATTTGAATTTTTTGCCAGGTACGTCAATCGTTCCAAATGGGAATAATTTTGGCCATGCTGCTATAGTAACAAGTTACTATCGTCACACTAAAATCCGGATAGCTTGCTTTCCAATGTTACTGTAGCCACAAAACTCATAATTTGCTCAAGGTCTTCTTTTGATCCATCAACGAAATGGGCATAAAGATTTATCCTGTTGCGGCCAGGAATTGTGGCTAAAGTAACATTTGCGACTTCTTGACCATGGAAATTTGTGATCTTCATTTTGGCCATCCTGGTAAAATCCTCCACAAACGACACTTTCGGCATACCTTCAAAAGGATAATCAGAGGTTAAATGAAAGATTATTGGAAAGATCTTAATTTTCAGATCTTTTTTGCCAAAAACCAATGATTGGTGTTCGGCAATACTTACTGCTGTGCTGAGTTCGACTTCCAAAAGCTGTTTCTCGGATTCCGTTATTGAGGCTGTTAACGATAGTTTTGATCTTTTTTTTTTCCAATAAGTATGAATCCTTTGGCAAGTGTTGGAATATTATCAATAAATGCCGTAGGCGCCTCTTCATATTTTGAAAGTGCGAATAAAGCCTAACGCCGCATCTGACGGTTAAAGACGAAATTGATAATAAGCGAGTCGGAGGTACGGATACGCATTATATTTCCGGAATCGTCCTCCTGATAGTAACCTGCTTGTTTTTCCAACTGAAATACCTACATTTCACAGGTAACAGGATTATAATAAAAGCGCCAGGGCATTGGCGCCGAGTCATTTTCATAAAGTTTTATCAATGCTTTTGTGGCTTTTGATTCAACGATACGTTTTAAAATAGTGTTTAACCCGTGATCGGCGGCTACTAAATGTTGACGTGATTTTTCTACTTTTGTCGAAAATAAATCAATTATGCTTTCGGATGATACCTATAAAACGGTAACAAAAAGGTCGCAAGGGCTCTATAAAGATAAGGGAAGTAGGTTTATCTCTTTTGCTATTCCAGTAAAAAGTGAGGAGGAGATCAGGACAGAGTTGGAGCTGTTGCGAAATCAGTATCACGATGCCCGTCATCAATGTTATGCATGGATTTTAGGATACAACAAGGAAACTTATCGTTATAACGACGATGGCGAGCCGTCAGGAACAGCCGGGAAGCCAATTTATGGTCAATTGCTATCCAATGATCTGACAAATACCGTGATAGTGGTAATACGTTATTTCGGCGGGATTAAGTTAGGCGTGCGCGGCCTTATCAATGCATATAAATTTGCTGCTCAGGATGCCCTTGTTAACAATATCATCCAAACGCGTATCATCCATGATATATATCAGGTCAAATTTGCATACGAACACATGAATCATGTGATGCGTATCCTCAAAGAGGAAGAGTTAGATCAAATTGATCAGGACTTTCACCTTACCTGTTCTATTGATTTTAGTGTGAGAAGCAGTAGAGCCGATTATGTTGTAACACGATTCAACGACTTACGTATGGTGGAATTGACTTTTTTAAGAAGAGAATAGCGAAAACCCGATAAGGTTTATTATTTTGATGTGGATTTCACTTACTCATTTCTCAATTTACTTCTTCCCAAAAACAATTCATATTTTTGCAGCCATTTTTATTCGGAAAACTTATCCAACTATGATGATTCCATCTAAATATGATCCTACGCTGGTTGAAGACAAATGGTATCGCTACTGGCTTGATAAAGGCTATTTCAGGTCGGTGCCCGATGATCGTGAACCTTACTGTATCGTAATTCCTCCTCCCAACGTTACAGGCGTTTTGCATATGGGTCATATATTAAATAACACCCTGCAGGATGTGTTGGTGCGTCGTGCCAGGATGCTTGGGAAAAACGCCCTATGGTTACCAGGTACCGACCACGCCTCCATAGCCACTGAAGCAAAGGTTGTTGAAAAGCTGAAAAAAGAGGGCATTGACAAGAAAGACCTTACGCGCGAAGAGTTTTTGAATCATGCCTGGGAGTGGAAAGAAAAACATGGAGGTATTATCCTTGAACAGTTAAAAAAATTAGGGGCTTCATGCGACTGGGAGAGGACAAAGTTTACAATGGATGAGGATCTTTATGAGTCGGTGATTGATGTGTTTATTGATCTCTATAATAAAGGGCTTATTTATCGTGGTGTACGAATGGTAAACTGGGACCCGCAGGCGCTTACCGCTCTTTCCGATGAAGAGGTGATTTATCGGGAAGAGGATTCAAAGCTTTATTACGTCAGATATAAAATTGACAACACTGACGATGAATGGGTTACAATTGCTACTACTCGCCCCGAGACAATACTTGGCGATACCGCTGTTTGCGTAAACCCAAAAGACAAACGTTTTAAAAATCTGAAGGGTAAAAAAGTATTTGTGCCATTGATAAACCGATTAGTACCAATTATCCAGGATGATTATGTAGATATGGAATTTGGTACCGGATGCCTTAAAATTACGCCTGCACACGTCTTGGCCGACTACGAAATTGGATTAAGGCATAAGTTGGAAACAATTGATATCTTAAACGATAACGGCACATTAAGCCCTGCCGCCCAGCTCTACGTTGGAGAAGACCGGATGGTGGCAAGGAAAAAGATCGTTGACGGTCTTAAAAATGCCGGGCATTTAGTTAAAATAGAGGATTATAAAAACAAAGTTGGCTATTCGGAACGCACTAACATAGCTATCGAACCAAAACTCTCGCTTCAGTGGTTTCTTAAAATGCCGGAGTTAGCTGAACCCGCTCTTAAAGTGGTAATGGATGATGTTATCGAATTTCATCCCAAGAAGTTTAAAAATATATATCGCCATTGGATGGAGAATGTACGCGACTGGTGTATCTCCAGACAATTGTGGTGGGGGCAGCGAATACCTGTGTATTATTTGCCAAACAACGAAATGGTGGTTGCCAAATCGAAGGAAGAGGCTATCACAATTGCAAAATCACAGTTTCCGGAACTCGCTGATCTTACACAAGAGGAGTTGAAACAAGACGAAGATGTCCTCGACACTTGGTTCTCGTCATGGCTTTGGCCAATTTCCGTTTTCGATGGAATTCGTAACCCAGATAACCCCGATATAAAATATTATTATCCTACTAATGATCTGATCACAGCGCCGGAGATACTCTTTTTCTGGGTAGCACGAATGATAATGGCGGGATTGGAGTATCGGGGAGAGATCCCCTTTAAAAATGTATATCTCACCGGTATCGTTCGCGATAAGTTGGGGAGAAAAATGTCGAAATCACTTGGTAATTCACCCGATCCTATCAAGTTGATGAACCATTACGGCGCCGACGGCACACGAGTAGGTATGTTGTTAACATCACCAGCCGGCAATGACCTGCCTTTTGACGAAAACCTATGCGAGCAAGGCCGCAACTTTGCAAATAAAATATGGAACGCTTTAAGGCTTTTAAAAGGATGGAAAGTAGATGACAACCTGCCTCAGCCCGACACTAACCAAGTGGCAATAGAGTGGTTCAACGCAACATTTAACAAAACACTAGGACTTATTGACGACCACTTTGCAAAATACCGAATATCAGATGCTCTGATGGTTACTTACAAATTGATATGGGACGATTTCTGTTCATGGTTTCTCGAAATGATAAAACCTGGCGCCGATAATCCCGTTGATCGAAAAACATACGACGATACCATAACACTGTTTGAGGGACTGATGAAAGTTTTGCATCCTTTTATGCCATTTCTTACCGAAGAGATATGGCACCTCTTGTGTGAACGAACACAAGACGATTGTATCATGATTTCCGAATGGCCAAAAAAAGGTAGAATAAATCATTTGATACTTAATCAGTTTGAGTTTGCAAAAGAGGTCATTATTGCTTTGAGGGCTGTAAGGGCTGAGAAAAACATAGCGATGAGACAAACACTTGACCTCTATATAAAAAAGAACCTCGATCAAAAACCCGACAGCACATTTGATGGAATTGTCGCTAAGCTATGTAACCTTACGAAGATTGAATATGTAAATGAAAAGGTGGATAAAGCCATGTCGTTTGTTGTAAAAACTACTGAGTTTTACCTTCCTCTTGGCGATGTAGTGAATGTTGAACAAGAAATTCAAAAACTTGAAGACGAACTGAACTACACAAGAGGATTCCTTGCTGCGGTGTTGAAAAAGCTCGGCAACGATAGGTTCGTTAGCGGGGCGCCGCTTGCCGTAGTAGAGAAAGAGAGACAAAAACAGGCGGATGCGGAAAATAAAATAAAAATTCTTGAAGATCAAATAGCTGCTTTAAAGTTATAGTTTTAATCGGGTAGAGTTAAGCTGCAAATGCAACTTTTTGGTTAAACAGTAATTTTTTCGACATTTCATTTAGAGTAAAAAAAACAAACGCTTCCGTGGCCTGTTATTTAACATATTCTCTAATCCAATTGCCTTATTTGGGAAATTATTTATGAATAAATGATCTGCAAGCATATTTTTTTTTGATTTTTTTTCAAACGATTCTTGTTAGCAATAAAAAAACATCTACTTTTGCAGCCCGTTTTAGAAACGAGATTTTCGATGAACAGATTTAACTGATTAATAAATGGATACCATAAGTTACAAAACTATCAGCGCTAATAAAGAGACGGTTACAAAGGACTGGGTTCTCATTGATGCTGAAAACGAAGTGTTGGGAAGGTTAGCCTCTAAAGCAGCTTTACTGCTCAGGGGTAAACTTAAGCCGAATTATACTCCACACGTTGATTGTGGAGATAATGTGGTGATTATCAATGCTGATAAAGTCAGACTTACCGGAAGCAAATGGGCGGATAAAGAGTATATTACCCATTCAGGATATCCGGGTGGCCAGAAAGTACTAACAGCCAAACAGATGAAATTGCGCAAACCGACATTTATTGTTGAGAATGCCATACGTGGGATGCTCCCCAAAAATAGGCTCGCAAGTCAGCTTTTCCGCAACCTGTATGTGTATGCCGGCCCCGAGCATAAACAGGAGGCACAAAAACCTAAGAAAATCAATTTAAACGAAATTAAATAATAATGGAAATAATAAATGCAGTAGGCAGGAGAAAGACCGCTGTTGCACGAGCTTTCGTTCAAACAGGAAATGGAAAGATCACTATCAATAAACGTGATTTCGAAAATTACTTCCCGGTAGAGTCCTTACAACAAATTGTACGTAAACCTTTAGAACTTACAGATAATGTTGATAAGTTCGACATACACGTTAACATTGACGGAGGTGGTATAACAGGACAAGCTGAGGCTTTGCGTCTTGCAATTTCAAGGGCTATTATAAAAATTGACCCCGAACACAGGGCAATCCTGAAATCCAATGGATTCCTTATGCGAGACCCAAGAATGGTTGAGAGAAAGAAACCAGGCCAGAAAAAAGCCCGTAAAAAATTCCAGTTCAGTAAACGATAATTTCCGGATATTAAGGTGTTTAGTATCCAAACCCGTGAGACTTCATCGCGCTTTGAACTACTTGCGGGTTGCTTAATCGGAATGTAAACATAAAATAAAAAATTAATGGCAAGAACAAATTTTGAAGAATTGCTCAATGCAGGGGTGCATTTTGGGCATCTTAAAAGAAAATGGAACCCTAATATGGCGCCCTATATATTTATGGAGCGCAATGGAATTCACATCATTGACCTTTACAAAACAGCAGCTAAGATCGAGGAGGCTGCATCGGCTTTAAAACAGATCGCAAAGTCGGGTAAGAAAATTCTTTTTGTGGCAACAAAGAAACAGGCAAAAGATATTGTAGCCGAAAAGGTGAAAAGTGTTGGAATGCCTTATGTTACCGAACGTTGGCCGGGTGGTATGCTTACCAACTTTGCTACAATACGCAAAGCGGTACGCAAAATGTCGTCTATTGATACCATGATGAAAGATCCC
>Ga0116160_1004920_pt1 | contig 10865 bp, 7 predicted proteins | sample AD_JPNAS2_MetaG_FD_89879 | JGI IMG/M metagenome (GOLD analysis project Ga0116160, IMG submission 89879) | Active sludge microbial communities of municipal wastewater-treating anaerobic digesters from Japan - AD_JPNAS2_MetaG | ecosystem: Engineered > Bioreactor > Anaerobic > Digestate | place...
GACAAAGAAATTAATATATCGGGATGGAGATTAATAATTGGAAACACCATTAAAGTATTTTCCCAATTAAAGCTACAACCTAATCAATATTTGCTTGTCGGGCACGAAAACTCAGCTCAAGAGCTATCACAATATGCCCTTTTTTATGGATTTTCAGGATTTCAACTACCAAATAGTGGCCAGACGATTACTTTGAAAAACATGTTAGACCAGGTTATTTCAACTGTTACCTATTCGGACGAATGGTATGATACAAACAAAAAAGACGGAGGCTGGTCGCTCGAACAAATTGATCCGGAAAACCCTTGCGGCGGAAAGAACAATTGGACTGCCTCTATCAGTTCGACAGGCGGAACACCGGGGGCGCCAAACTCTGTAAAAGCAAACAACCCAGATATTTTAGCTCCTCAAACTGCCAGAGTAGAATATATTTCAACAACAGAAATTGTTTTACATTTCTCCGAACCAATGGATAGCCTATTACTTAATGTTCCTCAGAGTTATCACATCTCCCCCTCCATCGGATATCCGACACAAGCAATAGTAAAAGAACCTGATTATTCAAGGGTAGCTATCATTCTAAATCCGGAAAATCCTTTGAAAGAAGATGTTGTCTATGCTCTTGAGGTGTTAAATGACCTTTTCGATTGCGCAGGGAACTTAATAGACAAATCAAAAATAACATATTTCGGAATCCCCAGACCTGTGAATCCTAATGACATTGTGATCAATGAAATACTGTTTAATCCTCGAGAGGATATTGTCAAAGGTGTTGATTTTGTGGAAATCCTTAATATTTCCGATAAAATACTTGATCTAAGTACGTTGGTTTTAGCCACAGAGGATAAAAGTACCGGTGAAATCAGCACACCTAAAAATATCAGTAAGAATGGGCTTTTACTTTTCCCGGAAAATTATATGACGCTTACCACCAACCCCGATGTTGTAAAACAGCAATATTATACTGAAAACCCGGATAATTTTACTAAAATGGAATCTTTGCCACAATACAGTAATGCAGATGGTATAGTGATTCTTGCAACGAAAGGACATGAGGTTATTGATCGGGTAGAATATTCGGAGAATATGCATATCCCACTTCTTAAATCCTACAAGGGAGTATCATTAGAAAGAATTAACCCGTTGCGTCCATCAAATGATATTACTAACTGGCACTCTGCTGCTGAAGATTTTGGATTTGCCACACCAGGATATAAAAACTCTCAATACTCTGATGTAACATTTATTGATGATCCTATAACTATTCAACCCGATATTTTTTCTCCGGATATGGATGGAAAAGATGATGTATTGAACATCAATTATATGTTTGAATCGCCCGGCTTTATTGCCTCCATCACTATTTTCGATACACGAGGACGGTTAATTCGGAAGCTTATCCAAAATGAACTTTTAGGAACAGAAGGTACGTTTAGTTGGAATGGAATTACTGATCATGGGCAAAAAGCTGCTATCGGCATATATATTATCCTTTTTGAAGCTTTCGATCTGAATGGAAATAAAAGAAATTACAAAAAAACGGCTGTCCTTGGCGGATACCTTTAATAGTTCAAATAATCAAATTACAACTTTTATATTATTGACTTTACTTATTAATAAAACATAAATTTCATGTCTAAAATCAAAACACTGTATCTTCATGGCTTAGATAGCTTGCCGGTTTCTCAAAAAAATGAAATGATGGAAAAAGTAGGGTTTGAAGTGTTTGCACCTAAAATTGATTATCGGATTGAAAAAAATATTTATCAAAACCTCCGTCAGAAAATTATAGAGAGGAAAATAGAGTTTTTAATCGGCAGTTCACTGGGGGGATACATCTCTTTTTGGTTAGGCGAGGATTTAGGATTGCCTTGTCTTTTGTACAATCCTGCGATGACATACAGCAATCAACTTGATGCATATATCCCCGAAATAGCTCTTGGAAAATGCCCGGCACGTTTTATTGTGATCGGCAATCGCGACGAAGTAGTTGACCCAAACGAAAACTTAAACTTTTTTCGCCAATTAAATATTGACAATTGTTACCAGCGGATCATCGTTTGCGAATGGTTAGCACATCAAATAGATTTTCAAAGCTTTGAAGAATTAATCGCGTGGGCGGCCACTAGTTATAGAGTTTTTAAAAAAAGTTTGTAATAAAAATCATTGAAACCACTCCGAAAAGTAATTTCAACTAATTAAAAGACATCCATATCCAATAGGGAAAGGACAACAGAATTGAGGCTATATATTGAAGGCCTTTTTAAAAACATCCACATAATCAAGACATTCCCAGCCAAAATACTTAACCTTCTTAAAAATCTTTTTTTGATTGTTTATCACCTTTACAAAGGTGCTGTCATCTTCATAAAAAACTTCTACTTCCTTATGATAACAATCCCTTCCAAAATGACCATAAGTGGCTGTTTTGAGGTAAATTGGGCTTTTTAACTCAAAACGCTTTATAATTTCAAAAGGAGTTAATTTATAATTGGCTTTAATGATTTTAGCAATCTTACTATCACTCAACTTATTACCATTTTTATCTTTTACTTTTGCCGTGCCGAAAGTATTTACAAAAAGGCCTACCGGTTCTGCTATACCTATAGCATAAGCTACCTGGATAAGCGCTTCGTCAGCAACTCCCGCAGCAACCAGGTTTTTTGCCAGATGACGAGCAGCATAGGCTCCGGAACGATCAACCTTTGAAGGATCTTTGCCTGAAAAAGCGCCGCCGCCATGGGCAACTTTGCCGCCATAAGTGTCCACAATAATTTTTCTGCCTGTCAACCCTGTATCACCATTTGGACCTCCAATAACAAATTTCCCTGAAGGATTAACAAAAAGTTTATAATCATCTTTGAAAAGATGGCGGTATTTCTCGGGAGTTTCACTGATAACTCTTGGCAGCAAATATTTCTTTACATCATCGGTAATTTGCCTGAGCATAGCTTCATCTGTGTCAAATTCATCGTGAAGCGTCGAAACAACTATAGTATCAATCCTGATAGGATGATTGTCATCATCGTATTCAATAGTTACCTGCGATTTTGAATCAGGGCCGAGATATGTCATCACTTTACCTTCGTGCCGGATTGCCGCTAATTGCTGAAGTATTATATGAGCCAGCTCAATAGAGATTGGCATCAGATTATCCATTTCGCGCACAGCATATCCAAACATCATACCCTGGTCGCCGGCACCTTGTTCTTCTGCAACCTGCTTTACAACACCTTTATTTATATTATCCGATTGCTCGTGTATCGTTGAAATGATTCCACATGTATTACCATCGAAACGATATGAAGCCTTGTTATAACCAATCTGATTAACTACCCTACGAACAACCTCTTGAGGATCAACCCATCCGCTGGTTTTAACCTCGCCACTACAAACTACTAACCCTGTAGTAACCAAAGTTTCGCAAGCAACCTTCGATTCTGGATCAAGTTTTAAAAACTCATCGAGCAGAGCATCCGAAATCTGGTCGGCAACTTTATCAGGATGTCCTTCCGATACTGACTCTGAAGTAAATAAATAACTCATGACTCTTAATAATTTTAATTAATAAAACAAGGGGAAATATTGATCGGCGAGCCTTTAAAACATATTGTTTCAACATTTTTTATGGTTGCAATCTATCAAATCTCTCCATTGACAGGGTAAACGATAAACCCGATAACTTTGCAAAAATATGAATTCCGTCTTATTACGATTTATTTAAACCTGTATTTGTCTAACAAAAAAGGGGACTTTTAATCCCCTTTTTGCCCCTATTCATTAATTTTCCTTTAAAGCCTTCATCAGCTTTTTTCGACTAAAGAAAATTCTACTCTTCACTGTGCCAATCGATAGGTCAAGATGTTCAGCAATCTCTTTGTATTTATATCCTTGATGATGCATCTGAAATGGAATCCGATGCTCGTCTTCCAATTTACTAACGACTTCTGATATCTCTTTGTGGGATAAAATCGAATCAGGTGTTGCCTCCTCCGATGCACTCCCGGAATTTAAATAGATAAGGTCGTTAGTATTATCAAACTTCGTACTCATCTTAACGTTACGCCTATAGTTATTAATGAAGGTATTCTTCATTATGGTGTATGTCCACGCTTTAAGGTTAGTATTAGCTTCAAATTTATCCCGATAGGTAAGCGCTTTAAGGTATGTCTCCTGAACGAGATCCCTTGCGTCATCAGCATTTTGAGTGAGCGATTGTGCAAAATAGGTAAGATTATCTTGTAAACTTGCAAGTTGGCTATTAAATTCCATTGTACTCATAACAATCAATTTTAAATGTTAATAATGAAAATTTCTAATTTTAAATCCTAATGATTAATAAAATAGAATTTCGCGACAAAAATAAGTAATCATTCAATGCGCAATTTAAATTAAGACTAATTAATTCTTAAAATCGTTATTAAAGTATTTGAAACCTGAATTAATTAATTGAAAATGTGCAAGTTTCCCTTAAAAAAAAATTTTGTTAAACTTTCTTAACTATCACGAACAACCTAAAAAAAACATTTATTTGTAGCGTTTTGATTCTCAGCAATAACTAAATAGCTCCACATAATAATGAAAATGTGCGATACCTCAAATCTAAAAAATAAATTTAATAAAGCACTGCTATTCAACAAGTTTAGCTTTTCCCTCAAGTTAAGTAAAAGGTGATACCATAAAGGTTCGGTTTATCTATGTAAATCTTAGTATTGTATTCAACAAGCCATTTTTAATCTTTTTTCTTGAAAACAACCGTACTCAGATTCTTATCAAGCCAGAAATTGATCATATCTCTAAATTCATTATAATCAATCTGATAAATCATTTGTGTGTTTAGCTTAAGCTCTCTGTTGATTTCTATCTGATTTCCTTTAGGTTTTATTTCAACAGAAACGGTTCCTACATTATTTTTCAGACGTTCGTTAAAGCGTTTGTTTATTACTGTGTAATCTAACGGAAGTGTAATTGTATAGCTGCATTTTTCCACGATCGGATAGGGCAAAAACAAATTGCTCTGCCGTGTTTTGTCTAAATAAGCTATTCGCCATTTTTCAAAACCGCCGGTTATTACCGGCAGCTGCCAACTATAGTAACCATTATTATCAGATATTGATTCTGTTGACTCAACTTTGACCAAAAGTTCCGATTTTGCTACATTGCTGTTTTTAATAGAAATTGCATCATCGTCTTTTATCATTTTGTTCGAGATCAACGATTTAAACTTTCCTTTATCATTTTGCAATAAAAGGAAGGGATTGTTTGCGCCAGTCAATTCTACCTCCATTGTCCCCGATGGTTTTAATTCTTCATTAAAAGAAATTGTTCCTTTAATATTTATTTTATTATCCATTTTCATAGGTTCGACCGGCGCACGTGAGATACCTTTAGAAAGGGGAATGAAAATATTTTGTGCCAGGCTATATTCAAGCGACTGATTGCTTATTTCCACTGCCGACATGTAAATTGTACCAAAACTTTTGGTATTCATTATTAATACAAAATCGTCAAAAATGGTAAGATTAATAGCTTTTTCGTCAAATAATGATTTCGGACCAACAATTGCAGGTGTAGCGTTAAAGTTGGCGTATTTAAGTAATGTAGCAAGCAACAATGTTTTTTCCAATTTGTTTCCTCCATTGCTTTTCCAAATCTCTTCAGGTGTTCTTGCTCGATAGGCTAACCATTCCGGATTGTATCTTTCGAAAACGATATTTTCAACTACAGCTTTTTGTATTGTCATCAATGTTTCAATTTCTTCAGTCTGCTTACTTCTAAGATTATCTGTCCAGGCTTTCATTTCATCATTTATTTGCAGTTCGAAAGCCTGCTGGTTGGTCAGCCAATTTATTGTTTCGGCTACCCCTATAGCTGTTGTAAAAAGTAATCTCGGCGCTGAAAGTTGATATTTTCCCTGAAGGGGTTCCTTTGGAGAGGCTTGCACCCCATTAAATTTCCACACATATACTTTTTGATTAGCCTCAATCTTTATTTCCGGTCCTGTTCGTAACCCGATCATCCGATGATTAAGTTCCTGATCGGAAGGGATGCGGACAATAACCTCCAGTTCAGCAATAGGCGATGACTCCTGTATAAGGACATTACCCATAAAACCAGGCAGGTAACCTTTTGCTGAGGTAAGCGTATAATCAAGAAATATTGTAGCTCCCATTTCGGTAGCAGTATGTGTAACTACCATCTCTTTCATGTGATTAGCTGTGGCTGAAAAGGCAGCATCTCGCGGCAAAACTTCATTAAAAGCATTAGGCGGCGTTATTACTTTTGACCCATCGGCCATTACTGTATATGCATCGTTAATTTTCAAATTTTGAAATTCCGGATTGTAAATTATAAATGTTTCACCATACAGTCTGTTAAAGGAGAATTGAGTAATAAGCTTTAATTGCTTATATTCCCGGTAACTCGTGCTTCCATCAGCTTCGAGAGTAAATTCTTTTATAAACTTTTCAAAAATCGCATCTGCGTTTTCATTTTGCGAAAACAAGAAATGGGCAAAAAAGAGACTTAATATAATCAGACAATTTTTTTTCATCATTATCGGTTTTGAATATTTTGTAGTTAACTAATTTGATTTTTTCAGTACAACAGGTATTTCAGATATTTTTTTCTGACCCTTCACCGCTTCGCGAAATTCGTTCCAATCAGCAGCTTCATATATTCTCTTGCCTAATACTATCTCTTGATTCAACTGAATTGAATTCCCTTTTATTCGATAACCCCCCGAAAAACGAGCACTATTTCCTGATGTAGTTTTATTTACATCGGGGAGTAACGGTTTAAAATTATCAGGAAAAGTTATTGTCTCTTCCAACTCAACTAACCGGCTGCAACGATCGCGAAAACCATATTTTTTCTCTTCCTGATCGGTATTAAAATAAAGATGTCCCATTGCACGACTCATGAATGGTGTAGCCAGTAAAGGGGTAAATATTATCTCATTATCACCGGTAATGGCATAACCTTTAATTTGATATGAAATGTTAATAGTAATTGGGCTGGAAAGGTAATCTATCGGATCACCATAGTCCATCTGAGTAATCACGGCAGCAGGGTGAACTTTCAACAATTCGGCTTCTAATGCTTTATCCCATTCTGATTTATACTCACGGATAAATATACCCCTCACTGCTGCGTCTGTTTGTCCTTCAGCTTCAACAGAAAGACTTCCTTCAAGCGTTCCGTCAGCCATAATGCTTGATCTGGCTTTTATTTTCAGATAATGATTTTCGGGTGGTGATACAGGAGTTATCATAAGATCTGCGCCTTCGGGCAATCCGATAAGGTAGTTTTGTTGTTGTTCAGCGCTTGACCAAAGTTCTCGGATAAAAGGAACCCAGGTGGGGTCAAGCAGATGGAATTTGCCATCGGAGAGCTTAACAACCGTAACGCTGTGGTTAAAATGATCAGCAGGTATATCTTCAATACGCGAGCCAGCCATTGTCATTGCAGCATAAGTTTCAAATCCGGCAATCCGTAAAAAGGAGATGAGTAAAGCCGCCTTATCTTTGCAAACACCACAACGATCGCGAAAGTTCATTTCGGTATTATGAAGGGTGTATCCCTCATTTGAACCCATCGAGATACCGGAGTATCGCATATTATCGCCAACCCAATGCGTTAAAATAGAGACGCTATCTAACTCTGTTTTGGCATCTTTAAGTAATTCTTTTACGAATGCTTCAGCTTCAGGGGTTGGTTCAAAGCTGCCATAATCTTCATTTACGTTGTAAAACCATCTTGATTTTGCTTCCCAGTCAGGGCTTGTGGTAAGAATAAGTTTTGGAGCTACGTCAAAAAAATCTAACATATTTGGTTCTCGTTTCAATGGCATGAAATTTTTCATGGAAAATGTATATATATGTTTTCCATTTTCAAACCTCAATGATGATTGACACTCTCCGTTATAGAACTGATACTGTAAGGGTTTATCTGCCGGAAGTTGTGCTATATATACTTTTTCGAGCATCGGGTGGTTGCTCCAAAAAGGCACAATGTCATAATAATGACCGCGCATTGGTGGGATAAAACGATCATCATCGTCATCCATCAACAGTGCATAGGTGAAACCTTTTTTAAAGTATTTCAATTCGACTACATCACCTGGCTCAAGCCTTCCAACTTCAATCATTTTTTCGCGTGCACCCCAGTAAATTCCCCGGGCAGGTGCGGCATAATCTTTTACATTTTTTAAATCAAGGATTTCGACATCACCATTTCTGCGAAAAACTCTTAACAGCCTAATCTCTGCATCAGCCGAGATCGGATCATAATCTACTTTTATTACTCTCAACTCCAATGCTCCTGCCTGCGTTAGTACTTTAAATAATTGATGAATATGAAAATGACTAAGGCCAGTCTGTTGTACATCTACCCGTGTACTATCGAAAAGAACTAATACATTACTTCCCTTGTATTTATCAGCATCCCCTGATGTTTTAATCAAATCTTCAACAGGATCGGCATTAATAATAAAACCACAGAAGATTAACACGAGCATTAAAAACAATTTTTTTATCATACTATAAAATATTGATGGTTAATTAAAAATTGGCGAGCATATTTAAAAAAGACCTTCAGCGTATCTTCAGAGATTATTAATTGGTTCAACTCAAAATTGAAATATTATCAGATTAGGCCAATATGACTTCCTTAAAAAATGCTACTATCCTCTTACTTATATCCTTTCGTTATTATCCCGCTAAAATAGATAATCTTTACAGAAATAATTCAATCAATTAATAATATCAAAAACAAAAAAGGCTGCCTCATTTTTGAAACAGCCTCTTTTAAATATTCTGAAAAATTATTTTACAATAAGTTTATGTGATACTTTTTCAGCGCCATTTGAAACTGTGTAGAAATAAATTCCGGATGTTAATGCTGAAACATCGAAAGATATAGTATTAAACCCGGCATTCATTGCTTTAACAGGGAGTTCAAATACTTTTTGGCCAGTCATATTAAATATTTCAAATCCAATATTTGCAGCTTTGTCAAGTTCAACACCAACAATTGTCGAACTGGTTGCAGGATTTGGATAGGCTTCGGTAACTTTGAATGGTGAAACCATGTTCGCAGGTTTTTCAATCCCAACGGTAAAGTTCATATTGTTATGGATTACCCTGTTGACAACAGCGTCATGGTCTTCGTCAAGATATAATCCTGGAAGGTTGTCAGCTTGATAGATAAGCTGGAAAGCTCCTGAACCATTAGTTTTATCAGCAAGAATAGGATAAATACATTCATCATAGAGATGGAAAATATTATCACCTTGTAAGTCGTAGAAATCACCCCATGTTTCTCCAAGGTCATAGGAAAATCTTGTCCAGATATGCTTATAGTTCATTGTACCATCAGCAGTAACATAGGTTTCTGTTACTGACGAATAGGCAACCATAATCATGCTACCTTCAATTGCGATTGTTGGCATTGTAGAAATTCCGAGGGAACGATATGCATTAAATGGCGTATCGTTAGTACCTTCAAAATCAAATATAAAACCACTATTATTTACGTCCTGTGTCCAACCTACTAACATGCCCATTTCCTCAAGATATTCTGGCATCATTGTACGGTGTGGATTATCAGCTTCTGGAATTTGCCCCATGCTTTCGTTCCAGTATCCAATACCATCGGTATATGGCCAGTAGCTGTAGGAACCCGGATCGGGTGGTGCAGATTCTAAACGAGCCACGCGAGAGATACCCCATACTACATGCACCATTCCATTATCATCAATAGCAAGACTAGCTGATTGATCAACTGAATATAAAGTATCGCTTGTTAAAGTAGATTGTACATCAAAGAATGGATATGGGTGTTCCCAAATAATGATTTTCTCCCAGGACTCACCATTGTCTGTTGATTTAAGTAAAAACAAATCTTTCCAAGCACTTGATTGCAACAATGCCACAGTATTTCCTTTAAAAGCCATGGTGTAATCATCAGCTCTGATATTCAGATAATAATCAGAGCCCACGCCATCAATTAGCTGATGCTGAATATCCCATGATTCTCCACCATCTGTTGAGCGGTTGTAGAGTAATGCTCCATCCTGTCCCATATATGGAGTTCCACCATTTCCTGTTGGAGCTGTGAGGGCAAAAAGATGGATATACTCATTATTTTGTCCGGAGCTGATCATACGTGGCCACAAATATTGTGGAGCAGCTGTACCATTGGGGCCATTATATGTACTTTCTATCCATGCCCCAGTACCTTTTGTCTCTCTTTTCAAGAGAAGTAAAGGATTACCTCCTCCCTGGTGTGATACGACAAACTCTCCGTTAGCGCCCCATTTTGTAATGGAAGGCCAGCCGGCTTTCTTAGACTCAATTCTCGTTGATGGTTTAGGCCCCATGAAGAGCCATCAAAATAGTTGTAGCCTGTACCCCTGTCAGGGAAAGCAAAACCACCAGGACTTTCGACACCACGCGTACAAACTGCCGCCATAGTCCCATCATCCCAAACAACAAACCTGTTAGCAACAGTAGAGTTAGTCTGAAGATCATAGATGGTCTCAATGATTTCGGCTTCATCACCCAACATCTTTGCTTCTTTCATAAGCCCCGGATAAGTATAATTGAAATTAACCATAGGAGCCTCAAGATCAGAAGGCATTTCATACACTCTTGTTAACGACATTTTTGTTAATTCTTTTGATATAGGTACCCTTTTTTGCGAATAAGCAATGGTTACCAAACAAAAAGAAAGAACTACAAGTAGAACCTTTTTCATAAAATTAAGTTTTTAATGGGTTAATAAATTCTTTTACGGGTGCAAAAATAAAAATATCAAGTTAATTGACACAATTAATGAAACAAAAAATTTAACTCTAAAAAAAA
>Ga0116160_1004928_pt1 | contig 10847 bp, 10 predicted proteins | sample AD_JPNAS2_MetaG_FD_89879 | JGI IMG/M metagenome (GOLD analysis project Ga0116160, IMG submission 89879) | Active sludge microbial communities of municipal wastewater-treating anaerobic digesters from Japan - AD_JPNAS2_MetaG | ecosystem: Engineered > Bioreactor > Anaerobic > Digestate | place...
ATACTCAACGTATCCCTCTACCGAAGGGTTGTCTGAATATTTCAGAGTTGCAATGGAATTGGCGCAAGAAGCAATCGTGCGGCAAGGCCTTGTTCCCGCCGTACCCAGAATGATTTCCGATCCGTGGAACGAGCTATTCCCAGCGTTGAGCGAGCAATATGTTCCATCTTCTTTGCAGCAAACTATTTTGGATATGGATCTTAAGGAAGAGCCTGGCTTGTACATCATCGAGGACCTCACCGGTTCAGGGAAAACCGAAGCGGCGTTGATGCTCTATGCACGTCTGCAGCGTTCAGGAGCTGATGGATTCTATTTTGCCCTCCCTACGATGGCCACCTCAAATGGCATGTACGACCGCATTCGAGAGATGTACCGAACGTATTTTACGCCAGGGGCCACGGTATCGCTGGTACTGGCCCATGGCGCGAGCCACCTCCACGAAGGATTCCAGGAATCGACGTTGTTGGATGTTAGCAACATCAGGTATGACGAAGATACCGCAGAAGATGATGTGGCCAGTGGGGAAATCTCGTATTCTTCCAGTGCAAACGCATGCTCTGAATGGATAGAAGATTCATCAAAGAAGGCGTTTCTCGCACAAGTCGGAGTTGGTACCATCGATCAAGCGTTGCTCTCGGTCTTGTACTCTCGGCACAATAGCTTGAGGATGTACGGTCTTGCCCAAAAGATTGTCATCGTGGATGAGGTTCATGCCTATGATTTGTATATGCAGGGCTTGATCCACAACCTCCTGAAATTCTTGGCAGCCCAGCATAAAAGTGTCGTGCTCCTCTCCGCGACCCTGCCGTTGGCCATGAAAGAGGAGTTGGTCAACTCCTATGTAAGCGGCCTCTCGGAGGACGGGAAGGTGGATGGAAACCGGGCTCTGCCTTCAGATGAGTTCCCGTTGATCTCCATTCATCATCAGAGAGAAGACAGATACCTTCCGGTGGCGGTAGCCCCAGGGAAAGAAAGGTCCATCAACCTCAGATTTTTTACTACCCCAAACATGGATGAGCCGTTGGAATTTTTAGCGGGGGTATCGCGTAGTGGAAGGTGTGGGGTATGGATTTGTAATACCGTCAAAGATGCGCAACAAGCGTACAGTCGGTTGAAAGCGCACATCGGCACTGAGAACGTACTTCTGTTCCACTCTCGCTTTACGATGGCCGATCGCCAAGCCATCGAGCAGACGGTGATGGACATTTTTGGCAAGCGTTCTGGCGCAGAGAGGAGGAGAGGAAAAATTCTCATTGCAACCCAAGTGGTTGAGCAATCGCTGGATTTGGATTTCGATGAGATGGTGAGTGATCTGTGCCCGATTGATCTGTTGATCCAACGATCGGGCAGATTGAAACGTCATGTGCGCGATAGTGAGGGGAATCCGATCACCGGGTCCACTGATGGACGGGGAGCCGTCACGCTTTCGGTATTTGGTCCTGCACCCCACGGTGAAATCTCATCGTCTTGGTACTCGGGGTTCTTCCCCGCTGGATCGTACGTATATGAAGATCCCTCGATTCTTTGGAAAACAGCGGTGTTGTTACGGGAAGAGGGAAGTATACGGGTCCCTGAACGTTCACGTCACCTGATAGAGAGCGTGTATGGAGCATCGAACATCGAAGTTCCTGAGGCCTTGCACAAGCAGAGTGAGCTTGCACAACGGGAAGGACAGAGGGCTTCTGCAATTGCACAAAACAACATCGTTCCCCTCGATCGAGGATTCGTCCAACCAGGAGATTTGAAGCCATGGCCTGACCATGCCGCGCCCACCCGGCTCACCGATGAAGCAATAGCCTATCGGTTGTGTCTTAAGGTTCAAGGGGCATTGCAGGCCATTGTAAAAGAAGGAAAAAATCGGTGGGCCATGTCTGAGGTGAGATATCGAAAGATGCCTCTCATCTACGATCCCGCTATCAGGCAGTTGATGGAAAAGGCCAACAAGGCGTTGCCTGACAAAGGAAGAGCGGCATTCTTATTGCCGATGGAAGAGTGGGGCAGGACCGCAGAGGGAGTGGAGTGCTATCGAAGCTATGGGGTGACCACAACGGGTCGTCATCTGCTCTACGACAGTGTAGAGGGGTTGCGAATGGAGCAAAAGGAGGAATTATGAATTTGATTACTGATGCCTGGATACCGGTTCGGCGAAGGGAGTCCCAGGAGAGGGTGTTCATACGCCCCTATGAGATGGTCGATCACTTGGACGATGATCCTTTCCTGGATATAGATGCTGCTCGCCCTGATTTCAATGGAGCGCTCATCCAATTTCTCATCGGCATCATCCAGACGGTGCTCACCCCTGTCGATGAAGTTGAGTGGGTCGAGCGATTCATCGATCCGCCCAGCTCAGAGGAGTTGCGGACGTTGATGGATCCCATCTCCAAGTATTTTGAACTTGAGGGTGCTTCGATTCGGTTCATGCAGGAAATTGATCTGGACAATGGTTCCGAGAAGGATATTGCAAGCCTACTGATTAATGCTCCTGGTGAGAATGCCATAAAGGAAAATACTGATCATTTCATCAAACGCGATGGTATCGGGAAGATGTGTGAGGTATGTGCAGCCACTGCGCTCCTGACCATGAATACGAATTCTCCCAGTGGAGGGGCGGGACATAGGGTTTCGATCAGGGGAGGAGGCCCGCTGACGATTATCGCAATACCTGATGGCTCGGATGGTGCATACGATACACTCTGGCACACCGTCTTCTTGAATGTATTGATCAAGCAGGATCTGAAGATGACGATGTGCAATGCCTCTCTTGAAACGATCGCAAGCATGTTTCCATGGGTTTCTGATCGACAAATACCTGAAAATGAGCCACTCCTCGCCACCGGTGATTCTACACATCCCTTCCAGACGTACTGGGGCATGCCAAGGAGAATTCTGTTGGATACTCCCGAACAGACACGTGGCACGTGCGATGTGTGTGGCAAACAAGATGCCCGTCTGTTCATTACGTATCGAACCAGGCCGCATGGTATTTCATATGCGGAGTCAGGAATTATTCATCCGCTCTCCCCGTATTACTCCACCAAGGAGGGCTTGATGCTTCCATGCCACCCACAGCCAGGTGGCTTTACCTATCGTCACTGGCCGCTGTACATCACCTCCAATGATCCGTTGAATCCACGCCCCATCACCCTGCGTGTGTTGGATGGTCGCCTTCGTGACTTGCGGCATCTGAAGATCTTCTTGGAAGCGAGGGTCAAGATATTTGGGTATGACATGGACAACATGAAACCTCGGTGTTGGTATGAGGCGACCATGCCGTACTGGCTCGTTCCGGAAGAGATCAGGGACGTGCTGGTTGAGTACGCAAGTCGATTAGCAGAAGCTGCCACCCAAGTGGCGCGAAACACTCGAGGTGCTGTGAAGGAGGTGTGGTTCTCAAAAGGATCCAAAACGAAAGGAGAGCCGGATTTTATTGACAAGGAGTTCTGGGATGCGACAGAGAGTGAGTTCTACCAATTGGTACATACCTTGATGAATGTGTTGCCCAATGGTGGCCAGGATGTCCTTGAACGGTGGTTGAATACGATCTGTGCGGTGTCCTTGGAGGTTTTTGATCGGTATGCTGACCAAGTATCGCTCGACTGTGGCGGGCAAAAGGATGGGGTGCCACGATCGATCAAGGCACGAAACGCACTGATGAGGAACAACTCTAGCAAAAAGGTACGCGAGACGATTCTCGGGCTTCCCGTCAAGAAGGGGAAAGAGTAAGGAGGTATCGATGTGGATGACTCTACAAAGATTTGGGTAGAGGGTGCATGGCCTCGGGTCCTGCAGATAATCATGAATTGGTGGGAGAAGCTGCAAGAGCCTGCCAATAGGGGAGTGAGGGCGGAATTGAGGAGGGCGAGAAGCGCCGATGATGTAGCCCTGCAAGGTCCGTACTACGCCCTCCTCGCCAAGATTGTGGCGATCGAGGATCTCGGGATGCTCAAGAACTCAATACCGTATCGGCTTCCGTCCGTCATTGGGGTATTGGCCCATGTGAAAGCCAACAATCCCGATGTCAAGGTGGCACAAGCGATGGGAGCAAAGAAGAAAGGGTCTGACCAAGCACGTGTCAGTGACTTGAGGTTTCGGAGGATCTTGCGTCTGGAGGAAGGCGATGAGCTGTACACCACGATGATCCGAGTCGTCAGGATGCTGGATGATACGGTCAATGTGGCAGATCTCGCATCATCCATCTTTTTCTGGAATGAAAAGACTCGGAAGAGATGGGCATCTCAATATTATTTGCAACGTAATATCTTTGAAGATTAATCATTGGAGGAATCAGAAATGAAACAGTATCTACAAATTCACCTGTTGACATCCTATCCGCCCGCCAACTTGAATAGAGACGATATGGGCAGGCCGAAGACCGCGGTCATCGGGGGGACTACTCGGCTCAGGATCTCATCCCAGAGCCTTAAACGGGCATGGAGGACTTCGGATGTATTCCAACAGCGCGTTGGAGTCATCGGTATTGATGGTGATGCCGGGCTGAGAACCAAAAGGTTTGGTCAGATTGTTTATGAGAGACTGGTGGAGGGCGGCATCAAGGAGAAGTCGGCCATGGAGTGGGCCCGGGCGATCGCCGGGTGCTTCGGGGCGATTAAAAAGGAAACGGAAAGTTTTCCTGATAATCTCCATATCGAGCAATTGGCCTTTCTCTCTCCTGAGGAACAGCGTGCAGCGTTCGAATTGGTCGAGACCTTAATTGTTCGCAAAGCCGCACCTTCCGATGAAGAACTCAAATTGCTGCGCCTGGAGAACTCTGCCTCGGATGTTGCGTTGTTCGGGAGGATGCTTGCAAAGAACCCATCGTACAATGTTGAGGCGGCGATTCAGGTCGCCCATGCCTTCAGTGTCCAGAAAGTGGTCATTGAAGACGACTTCTTCACGGCGGTCGATGATTTGAACAAAGGTGAAGATGACCTTGGTGCCGGACATATGGGAGATACCGAGTTCGCCTCCGGAGTCTTCTACACCTACGTGAACATCGATCGTCAACTGCTGCTCGAAAATCTCGCGGGGAGTGGAAGTCGGAGCGAAGACAGTTGGAAACGTACGATTCAAGCGATTGTGGAGAGTGCGGCGAAGGTCGCCCCGACCGGCAAGCAGAATACCTTTGGCTCACGTGCCTACGCCCATTACATCCTGGCCGAGCTCGGGGACCAGCAACCACGGTCCTTGGCGTTGGCGTTTGTCGATGATGTGAAAGGGGACATCCTGATGACCTCCATCGATAAGCTGGAAACGATGAAAGAGCGAATGGATGCGATATACGGGGCCTGCAGTGACGAATCCATTGTCATCAATGTCCTCGATGGCAGAGGCACATTCTCAGAACTTGAGGAGTTTTGCATCAAGGAGGAGTGAGGAATGAGACCATACTTGGTATTTGACCTGTACGGACCACTCTCTTCATTCGGGGATGTGGCGGTAGGTGAGTATAGACCAACGTTCTCCCATCCTTCCAAATCCTCGATTATCGGGTTGTTGGCCGCTGCCTTGGGAATACAAAGGCACGAAGAGGAAAGGCTGCTCTCACTATCTGATCGTCTGATTCTGGGAGTCCTGGTGATTTCTTCAGGACAATTGTTGAGGGATTACCACACGGCTCAAGTCCCTGCGGAAAGCTCAATGAAGAAACGGCAGATAGTCACCCGTAAGGATGAACTTTCGATCAGTGACCTGAATACGATCCTGTCGACGCGAGATTACCGCATGGATGCCTACTATCGGATCGCCCTCTGGAGTCCTGACGGGAAGCAATTGCTGGAAGAAATGCAGAGAGCTCTCTCCTCTCCGCGGTATACACCATACCTCGGAAGGAAATCCTGTCCTCCGGCGTTGCCGTTTGGCCCTGAGATCATCGAGGCCCCATCACTGGTCGAGGCGTTGGCTGGCTATCGAAAGAACCAGGCTGTAATCGAGAGCCTTTTCGGCTCGGTGACAGGAATGCAGTTTTTGTTGTATTCGGAGCCTGGGAAGGCTGAGCGTACGGCGAAGGTCCATACAATCCTGCGGCGGGATCGCTTGATCAGCCGGAAGGCGTGGCAGTATGGCCAGAGAGAGGAAGTCATGGAGTATGTAGGAGGTAGTGATGTATTTAAGTAGAGTCCAAAGGCGGCCAGGAGGCACTTTGACAGAGACGTACAAAAATCCTCCGCTGGCAGATCCATACGAAGAGCATGCCTTCATCTGGTCTTTGTTCGAGAAAAATGGGGATATCGAGCGCGATTTTCTCTATCGCCGAGTGGATGAGCAGGCCGGCTCTCTCTTCTACGTGCTATCAAAGAGGAAGCCTCAAGAGGGAGACGAGCACTGGGCTGTGGAGTCAAAACGCTTTGAACCGGTGATAGAGGTTGGCGACAGATTCCACTTCAGTTTTCGAGCAAACCCTGTGATTACCAAGAAGCCTGAGGGCAATACGTCGAAGAAGAGGAAACGTGATGACGTTTTCATGAATGCGCTGGCTGAGTACAAGGATGTACCTGCTTCACAGCGACCAACAAATGCGGAAATTCTTACCAAGAGCGCATTTGGATGGCTTGAACAGCGTGCTCAGTCCAATGGCTTTCATGTGACTCATGAGAGTGTCCTCGTCGAGGGGTATCGGAAGGTTGAAATGGTGAAACGGAGCAAAAAAGATTCAATTCAGTTCGGAGTGGTTGATTACAGTGGCGTACTTGAAGTCACGAATGTCGGGTTGTTCTATAAGGCTCTGAATCAAGGGATTGGGAAGTCACGCGCGTTCGGGTGTGGCCTTCTCTTGATCAAGAGAGCAGGGCCATGAGAAATAAGAACCTACAGGAAATTCCCAAGTTCGAAGATACCTGGTCGTATATCTACTTTGAGAAGGGCAAGATTGATCAGTATCAGAGCACTATCGGATTTCACTATTTGGACAAGGTGGTTCCCATCCCCATCGAGACCCTGTGTCTGTTGATGTTGGGCCCTGGTACGTCGATTACCCATGAGGCAGTCAAGAAGATATCGGAAAGTCGTTGCCTGGTTGCCTGGACTGGTGAGTCTGGAGTCAGATTCTACTCATCGGGGTACTCGGGGACCTATTCGTCAAAAAACCTGTTGCAACAGATCGAGGTATATGCAAATCCGGAGACAAGGCTTGCCACCGCTCGATATATGTATGCGATGCGTTTTGATGAAGAAATGGACCCAAATCTAACCATCGAACAACTGAGAGGCTATGAAGGAATTCGAGTTCGAAGGGCGTATGAGCAGTACTCTCAGCAGTACGGGGTAGAGTGGAGCGGTCGTAGCTATGACCAAACGAGTTGGGATTATTCCAATCCGATCAATCGAGCGTTGTCTGCAGCCAATGCGTGCCTCTATGGCGTTGTTCACTCAGCAATCCTGGCTTGTGGATTCTCCCCGGCAGTAGGATTCATCCATACCGGGAAGCAACTCTCCTTTGTGTACGATATCGCGGACCTCTACAAGACGACAACCTCTCTCCCGGTTGCCTTCCATGTTGTAAGTGAATCGCATCATGATGTTGAACGGAGGGTCAGGCTTGCTCTCAGGGATATGTTCAGGGAACAGAAACTGATGAAGAGAATCATCCCCGACTTGAAGGAGATACTGTATGGTCGTGATTATGCTGGAGAAATCGACCCCTTCGCAGAGGGGAGTGATGTCGCGGTTAGCTATTGAGATCAAGAGTGGAGTCTTCCTGGCAAGCATAAACGCAAGGCTTCGAGACAAACTTTGGGAACGAATCACCACACAATGGAACCTTGATGCCATCATGGTGTATTCAACCAAAACCGAACAATCCTATGGAATCCGTGTCCACGGCAATCCCAAAAGAGAGGCCATAGACTTCGATGGATTGACTCTCTTAAGCAAACCATCATGATATACTATACAATCATGTAGAGTATTCCCCACGGATGTGGGGATGAACCGTCCACACTATCAGAAAACTCTGAGGTGTACTTGTATTCCCCACGGATGTGGGGATGAACCGATGACGACGTGCCCATCAGGGACCGGTCGTCCGTATTCCCCACGGATGTGGGGATGAACCGCAAGCACAAGCACTCAAGGCAACCTTTGACGGGTATTCCCCACGGATGTGGGGATGAACCGGCAAGACCACGCTTCTTGCTTGCCAAGTCCATGTATTCCCCACGGATGTGGGGATGAACCGGCCAAGGCGGAGTGGGCGGAGATGAGGGTACGGTATTCCCCACGGATGTGGGGATGAACCGTTTGAGGCCATGTGGAAGGCGGGGTGTACCATCGTATTCCCCACGGATGTGGGGATGAACCGAGGGATTTCCTTGCCGAGCTGCCCCTCGACGGTGTATTCCCCACGGATGTGGGGATGAACCGCCGCATCCGGCGAACTCGCCGCTTGGGACCCAGTATTCCCCACGGATGTGGGGATGAACCGAGAGGCAAGCCGGACTTCGACTACTTCCAAGAGTATTCCCCACGGATGTGGGGATGAACCGATTTGATGTGTATTATAACGGTGAACGAGTTTGTATTCCCCACGGATGTGGGGATGAACCGCGGTACAGCTACCAGAAGTCTTTGACTATCAAGTATTCCCCACGGATGTGGGGATGAACCGGGTGGTGAAATGAGAATAAGCTACGACAATCTGTATTCCCCACGGATGTGGGGATGAACCGCCGAACGAATCGAACCTTCTTGTCCGGAAAGAGTATTCCCCACGGATGTGGGGATGAACCGATGCTTCTCGCCAAGATTATCCGTGACACCGAGTATTCCCCACGGATGTGGGGATGAACCGTCATTGTTCGCCACCTTGTCACCGATATACAGGTATTCCCCACGGATGTGGGGATGAACCGTAAAATCCCTGCCGTGTGGACTTACGTATTGGGTATTCCCCACGGATGTGGGGATGAACCGGTCGTTCTCGATGGGCCTCTCGCACAGAACATGTATTCCCCACGGATGTGGGGATGAACCGCTTTCGACAATCTGATTGCAGGCAGGCAAGTCGTATTCCCCACGGATGTGGGGATGAACCGGAAAAGATTGACCATCTGACAAAGCGGATAGAGTATTCCCCACGGATGTGGGGATGAACCGTAATCGCCATCGTCCATGACGGTCAAGGTCGGGTATTCCCCACGGATGTGGGGATGAACCGGGTATAAGCGGCTTGGGCGGCTTCAAGGTCTGGTATTCCCCACGGATGTGGGGATGAACCGTAAAGTAACGATACCTTTCTCGTATCATACAAGTATTCCCCACGGATGTGGGGATGAACCGCTCAATGATGGGGTCCGTGACTTTCGGATCGAGTATTCCCCACGGATGTGGGGATGAACCGTCACCTCTCGATGTACGTCTCCGCCCCGTCTCGTATTCCCCACGGATGTGGGGATGAACCGCTCTAGTATCCATTTCGGCTATCCTTTCTACAGTATTCCCCACGGATGTGGGGATGAACCGGCCATGGGTGCCACCGAGCGTGAATGGGAAACGTATTCCCCACGGATGTGGGGATGAACCGTGACTTCCTGGGTGACTTCTGTGGTATAAAAAGTATTCCCCACGGATGTGGGGATGAACCGGCCCACAAAGATAAAGAGCACCCCATTGTCTTGTATTCCCCACGGATGTGGGGATGAACCGGTATTCGACACGGTGGGGAACCGCATCATCGCGTATTCCCCACGGATGTGGGGATGAACCGCTCGAGGCCCGCGCCAAATCCATCCAGGCTCTGTATTCCCCACGGATGTGGGGATGAACCGTTAATAGCGTCTTGGTGGGTGAGGGTATGGGGGTATTCCCCACGGGTGTGGGGATGAACCGAAACCACAACTGCAAATATTCTTCACCTGGGAGTATTCCCCACGGATGTGGGGATGAACCGAATCGATTGTTATTGGAATTAGATTATTGGGAGTATTCCCCACGGATGTGGGGATGAACCGTTTTTTTGCATGGTTAGAGTCGGGCCGCAACAGTATTCCCCACGGGTGTGGGGATGAACCGATAGCATGACGAAGCGGGTATTTGATGCAGTGGTATTCCCCACGGGTGTGGGGATGAACCGCAATCACGCCAGCTCGTGTTTAATTTCATAATGTATTCCCCACGGGTGTGGGGATGAACCGCGCGGTGGAGCCACGCACATCGAGATACTCGAGTATTCCCCACGGGTGTGGGGATGAACCGGTGGCGATTTCAAAACGAAGATGCTTCTCAGAGTATTCCCCACGGATGTGGGGAGCCTTAGCCCAACATCCTCTCCGACGCGAAGGAGGAGAAGTATTCCCCACGGATGTGGGGAGCCTTAAATTCAAACCCTTCCCATTCAGGAAACAATTGGCGGAGAATCTGGTTTTAGTTAGTTAAAAGCAAAGCTGCAAGGAATCTCCTTGCAGCTTCTATCGGGCTGGACGGATTTGAACCGTCGACCCCATGTCCCCCAGACATGTACGCTAAACCCCTGCGCTACAGCCCGTGTTGTGTTGGTGAACCAACAGTGGTGAAGTTATCACAGATGATCGACTTCTGTCAATGAATGGCGTTGGATGGCATTTGAAGAGCTAATATTGTACTATTTGTGTTGAATCACCGATGATTTGCGCCTACAGTGTTGTCAAGGAGAGGATACATGGCACCGTCTACGAAGCATTTGCTAGCGAAAAGCCTGAAAGCACTGATGGGGGAGAAGACCCTGGATAAGATCACCGTCAAGGAGATCGTCGCTCGGTGCGGGGTGAACCGGCAGACCTTCTACTATCACTTCCGTGATATCTGGGATCTGCTCGATTGGTTCTTCCTTGAGGAGAGCAATGAATTCTCCCGCAGGTACCCCGATTACCCCAATC
>Ga0116160_1004931_pt1 | contig 10844 bp, 12 predicted proteins | sample AD_JPNAS2_MetaG_FD_89879 | JGI IMG/M metagenome (GOLD analysis project Ga0116160, IMG submission 89879) | Active sludge microbial communities of municipal wastewater-treating anaerobic digesters from Japan - AD_JPNAS2_MetaG | ecosystem: Engineered > Bioreactor > Anaerobic > Digestate | place...
CTCTTTGTCGCCCACAATGAGTGGAAAAAGACCTGTGCAAGCCTCAGTGCAGTCCGCTCCAAGCTCGGAAAAGACCTCCAGCTGATCAGGCCGGGCTTCGAATTCTGCTGGATCGTCGACTTCCCTCTCTTCGAGTACAACGAGGAGCGCGATCAATGGGAAGCCGCCCACCACATGTTCAGCATGCCGCAGGCGGAGTACATCGATACGATGGAAGAGGATCCGGGTCGGGTGAAGGGAGATTTGTACGACCTCGTGCTCAACGGGTATGAAGTGGCTTCCGGATCGATCCGGATCCATGACGTTGAGCTGCAGAAGCGGATCTTCCGCATCTGCAATTTTGATGACGAGACCGCCCAGGAGCGCTTCGGCTTCCTCCTCACCGCCTTCAGCTTCAGTCCTCCGCCCCACGGAGGGATCGCCCCGGGAATCGACCGGATCGCCATGATCATGGCCGGTGAAAGCTCGATCCACGAAGTGATCGCGTTCCCGAAAAACACCGCGGGTATCAGTCCGATGGATGATTCTCCTTCCTTCGTGGAAGAGAAGCAGCTTGAAGAGCTTCACCTGAAGATTGTCTACCCTGAGAAGAAGGAGTAACCGAAAAGCCCCCCGATCCGGGGGCTTTCCACATATGAGCAAATCCACATTGGCAACGACCGTTGCCCGGATCAATCTAATCAGCAACGCTTTTTTAGCCATCACTAAAATCCTCATCGGATACTTCGCCCACTCCGCCGCCCTGCTGAACGACGGTATCAACAATCTGGGTGACACCCTTTCCTCGATCATCACGATGGTCGGGATCTCCGCCGGCTCGAAGAAGGCAGATGATGATCATCAATACGGGCACGAGCGCCTTGAGTGCGTGGCGGCGATTCTGCTGTCCGGCATCATCATGTTCGTCGGAATCGCCCTCTTCGGCAGCGGTATCTCGTCGATCATCAAAAAGACATATCTGGAAACCCCCGTTCCGACATTCATCACAGTGATTGCTTCACTGGCTTCGATCATCATCAAAGGAGCGATGTATATATATACTCAATGGGCCGGCAAAAAGGTTGGCTCCCCCGCTCTGATGGCTTCGGCGGGCGACTCGCTGAGCGATGTGTTCGCCACCTCCGGAGGACTCATCGGTATCCTCTTCTCCCGGATGGGATATCCGATCGGGGATGCGGTCGCAGCGGTGGTCATCGCCATCTTCATCTTCCGGGTCGGTGTCGAGATTTTCCGGGACGGAATGAACCAGATGGTGGATCGAGCCTGCGACGAGTCCTTCACCAAAGAGGTCAGAGCTCTCATCGAAGCACAGGAAGGAGTCTTGAAAGTCGATTTATTACGAACACGACAATTCGGTTCGAGATGCTATGTCGATGTGGAGATCGCCGCCGACCCGAACCAGACGCTCACCGAAGCCCACTCAATCGCCGAACGCGTCCACAAGACGATCGAAGCCTCCTTCCCCACGGTCAAGCACTGCATGGTGCATGTGAACCCGAGCAGGAAGAAACAATAGAGCAAAAACACCCCCGCGCATGCGGGGAAGACCTCTTGCCGGACTCCTGGCTGGCCTTTGGTCGGGAAACACCCCCGCGCATGCGGGGAAGACAATGCTAGGATTGGTTGGAGAGTACACGATTTAGAAACACCCCCGCGCATGCGGGGAAGACCTTGATCTCCACAACCCGCCCGGCGACCGTCAAGAAACACCCCCGCGCATGCGGGGAAGACCTCTTGCCGGACTCCTGGCTGGCCTTTGGTCGGGAAACACCCCCGCGCATGCGGGGAAGACGTAATCGGATGGCTGCACCGCCATCCGTACTGAGAAACACCCCCGCGCATGCGGGGAAGACTGTGCAAATACGTTTTTGTTTTCTTTTTCTTCAGAAACACCCCCGCGCATGCGGGGAAGACCTGAGGGTGATATGACCCTCTCTGGTCGCCCGGGAAACACCCCCGCGCATGCGGGGAAGACCCTCGTGGTCATAGTCCTCCACCAGCTCGCCCAGAAACACCCCCGCGCATGCGGGGAAGACGAAAAATTATCACTTACCACATAGAAGCTATCAGAAACACCCCCGCGCATGCGGGGAAGACCTGATCAGAAAAAATATCCCAACAATTATAAAGGAAACACCCCCGCGCATGCGGGGAAGACTCCAGCACCCCGCCCGGCTCCTCCGTGATGAGGGAAACACCCCCGCGCATGCGGGGAAGACTGGTGGTTCATATTATGTAGGGCGAAACAAATAGAAACACCCCCGCGCATGCGGGGAAGACTCGATGGATCGCCCTACGCCTTCGACGAGGTCGGAAACACCCCCGCGCATGCGGGGAAGACTCTCCGGCGACCCACAGGGCATCAAGCCGGTAAGAAACACCCCCGCGCATGCGGGGAAGACCTGCCTTGTGATCAGATCGTCGAGAAGTCCAGAGAAACACCCCCGCGCATGCGGGGAAGACTCGCTCGACTTTTTGCGATATGGATCCTGGCGAGAAACACCCCCGCGCATGCGGGGAAGACGATTATACGGAAGATCCGGATACTGATCCGTGGGAAACACCCCCGCGCATGCGGGGAAGACCCTTCCCACCTCGCTGGGCATCCCCGGCCACCGGAAACACCCCCGCGCATGCGGGGAAGACATACGCATACATAATGATCCCTTGCGAAGATGAGAAACACCCCCGCGCATGCGGGGAAGACCCATTGCGTTGATATAAGCGGTCATATAAGCGAGAAACACCCCCGCGCATGCGGGGAAGACTACAAAGAGGCGGGCGACAAACCAATCCTAGCAGAAACACCCCCGCGCATGCGGGGAAGACTCGTCCCGACCGCCGCCGTGGAGCTTGTACGGAGAAACACCCCCGCGCATGCGGGGAAGACTCTTCGTCTCTCTCCCAAAGTTCGTCATACTGGGAAACACCCCCGCGCATGCGGGGAAGACCTGCCTCTTTGTAGGCGGCCTTTGCCTCTTTCAGAAACACCCCCGCGCATGCGGGGAAGACTGGGTGACAGTTCCAACCATGTCATCTTCCTTGGAAACACCCCCGCGCATGCGGGGAAGACGTACAGGACCACTATTGGGAGATACAGGAGCTGGAAACACCCCCGCGCATGCGGGGAAGACATACAGGCAATGGTGCAGAATCCCATATCGGGAGAAACACCCCCGCGCATGCGGGGAAGACAGGACCAATCTCCCAAGGAAACCTTCGGGATGAGAAACACCCCCGCGCATGCGGGGAAGACGAACCAGATGATGCACCAGACAGCGCATCTTCAGAAACACCCCCGCGCATGCGGGGAAGACGCCGTCCGTGAAGGGATATGGTCCATACTTCGGGAAACACCCCCGCGCATGCGGGGAAGACTATTTACTCCTTCTGATCCTTATCTTTGCAAGAGAAACACCCCCGCGCATGCGGGGAAGACGCTATCGGTGCCGTGGTCCACAAGCAACAGCCAGAAACACCCCCGCGCATGCGGGGAAGACTCAAGGTCGCCGATCACGGGCCGGACGCTCTACGGAAACACCCCCGCGCATGCGGGGAAGACTGCTCGGCACTTGCGTGTGGTGGCTGACGACCGGAAACACCCCCGCGCATGCGGGGAAGACCCCCCGTCGAACACAGCCAGCACCGGCTTTGGAGAAACACCCCCGCGCATGCGGGGAAGACCTGTCTGACCAGTCCATCAAGTCCTGATACAGAGAAACACCCCCGCGCATGCGGGGAAGACCGTGAGTCGTTGGCATGGTTCTCGTAGATTAAAGAAACACCCCCGCGCATGCGGGGAAGACTCATCCATGACAGGCAACCCTGCATTCAGGAAAGAAACACCCCCGCGCATGCGGGGAAGACACTGACATATAGTATACCATTTATTATATCTACGCTAGGTGTGGTGGATGTTGATTTTCTATTCCTGCGCTATCTTTTCAAAAATCAATTGGAAGCCATCGATCAGGGCGATCTTTTTTGATGTGTCTCCGACTCCCCATATTTTGTAGAAAGGAGGAGTATTAATACGTTGAAGAACGAGCAGTCCTGAGGATGGAGGACAGTTGTTGATCAAGTATTTTACAACTTTTGTGGCGACAGAATCTTTTATCCCGGAAACGAAAACATTCGCACGGGGCTCAATGAACCAAAGCTTCATTCTTCCACGAACGGCTGGAGGTAGATCATTGGCGATCACGACGACCATTTATGGCTCTCCCAATAGACTCGTAATATCTTTAGGAATCCTTCCAAGTAAATTACTTTCTATTACCCGTTCCCTAAACTCCTCGGCTACTGTATGGCGGTTGTAGATTCCCCCCATTTCGTAGGTCAATTTGAAGGCAAGATCTATGCATAACTCTTCCTTGTACAGATCGGCTAAGTCATAAACAAACGGTAAAGGGCTCCCCGAGTGGATGAATCCGATATGGGGCGAATACCCCAAGTGGTAGACCGTGGACGTGATCAAGGCGTATAACGCCACATTGCTAGCGGTGATGATCTGATTGGTCATATCGCTTAGCTCGAACTTTCCAGGAATATATGACCTTCCCTTCCAACCAACTCCATACTCGGTCGCCAGTCGCTCATATACTGCCTTTACTCGTAGCCCCTCCATTCCCATCAGCTCTGAAAGAGACTTGGTTTCAACATCTTCTTCCGGAAATCGTGCTGAAAACATCCTTCGAGCCACTGCCAACCTCGATTTTTCCGTCGAGGCCAGTTTGGATTGATGCCGTAGATTTCTTGTATTCGAAGTAGGAGTGGTTCCAACGGCATAAAAGAGCAGACTATCTTCCCCTACCCAACAGACAGTCGTGTTTGAAGCGGTTAAAACCTTGACCGCCTCATGAGTGATGCTTGTCCCCGGGCCCAGCAAAACGGTCTGCAGCAGAGCTGAAGGAAGCCTCACGAGGTTTCCTTCAGAATCAATCCACTTCACACTGCTGTCATCGATCTCCACTCGGCCCCGTTCCAAATAAAGGAACGGATACCTATCGGAGATCTGCGGAAGCATGTTCCGCTCGATCTTGATGAATAATCGTTTCTTAGGTTTTTGCATACTCCGTTATTTCTACGTATCGACCAGCATATTTTTTATGACTACCAAACACGATGGGAACATCCTGCACCGCAAGATCCCAGGGGTTCGCTTCACTCGACTCCCTGACATCATATGCCAATTCGACACACTTCTCTCCTGCTATCTTTTTTGCATGCTCCTCCGCCTCTTCCTGTGAATCATATATGCCTTGAAAGATGAATTCCGTCGGGACACAGCTCTTTCTTCCAAGGCTCGGACTGTAGACAGGATGTTTCAGAGCATCCACGATAGGATCCAGCAACTCATCGCTCACTCCTTGGATCACTGCAAACTTCGCATCTTGCAGATAGTATCGATACGTCATTTTCGATCCACCGGTGCCTGTTGGTATGACTCCATCAACCTTACGGGGTATAGCCAACTTCTGCCAAGGATCGGAAGAGTCGTATCCGCTGCCGATCATATGAAAATCCATCATTTGTGACGAAGACCCAAAGGAGAGGACTTTCTGGGGAAGGGGCGCTAGTTTCGCCAAAAGCTCCTCCTGCTCCCCTTTGGACCCCATTGCCGCAAGAAGCATTCCGTAGACTCCCGATTTCGTCGGGAATGCAAGCGTCTCCCTTCTTCCATACTTGGAGGACTCGCCCCAGGACTGAAGCGGACCTTCCAGCCATAACACGATGTACTTCATAGTGACCTCACCCTTGCTTGGTCGCTGCGATGACATCACGAATCAGGTCATCGATTGAAAACCCTTGATCCAGACCCCACGTACATTCAGCGATTTTACCAAACAATGATCCAGAGAGCGCTTCCTTCTCTTCCAAATAGGACACCAGAGCTTCTCTACTTGGTTTGGAGAATCCTTCGCCGCGCTCCTTTACCGGGTTTTCAAACGAAGCTTGCAATCGTTGTCCCTTTCGGACATACACGCGGGCGAAGTCCCACGGTATCGCTCCGGCCTGAGTCCGCTGTCGAGCATATGGGACGGCAACATATAATGCCTTGATGAACGCCTCAATGGCTTGAGGCACATGCTCGTCGCCACCAAGATTTTCAACCAGTTGTCCGACATCCAGTGCCACATACCGGTAGTAGGTCGCCGAGTTGAACTCGATCACTCCCATGTGTGAAGAACCCACCTCCGACTCCATTTCTTCTTTCACATCGTCGAGCGCCGTGAAGAAATCGAGTTCGTTGGATACTTTATGGGTCGATATCGCATGAGCGAAAACGGAAGCTCCTTCAAGAGTCAGATCAGGCCCCTGCGCTACCATCCGCCCGAACAAAGCGATATCCAGTCCGTCAAGATGCTCGAACCCTGTACCAAGTGCTGCTTTATGAACCTTTAGTACTGCACTCACTTCCGGTTTCTTGGACGCATCTATCGTGTAGTTTTTCTCCTTCGCATATCGGGCCAGATGCTGAGCTTCAGTTTCGCTGAAGAAGTGAAGGGTGTCCTTCGTCAGGATTGCAGCAATCGCCTCGGAAGCGCCTTCCGCCTGCTCTTTAGATGCACCGTCTTTTATCATGATGTCGCAGAGATAGTCAGCCACATACTTTGTCCGGATTGCCAAGGATATCCCGAAATCCTGGAGAGCGCTTCGAATCTGGCGTTTCCAGGCTTGGCTGCTCACTCGGGCCCGGGTTACGCCGCCGACAACCGCCGTTTTGGGACTTCCGACATCATCCCGGTTCAATGATGTGACGGGAAAGCTTTGCAGAATGTGAAATTCGATGTTCATTCCTTTGTACTTCGTGTTCATGTAAGACTCCTTATAATAATGCTTATCGTAACGGCTTCAATTGAAGCAATCCAAAACCAAATCCTTTTGCCCGACCCAACCCATTCTCGAATCCCTTGATGAACCGATCCTGGTCGACGACTTCCAGAACGCCCGTATATGTACACTGGTTAAGTGTGATCTTGTTCTTACCTTTCTGTATCGTGGCGACCCCGACATCAAAGAGATCCAACCTGCTTGCATCGGCCACGAACCCCCACCGCTCCTGCTTTTCCAGAAACCAGTTTGTCAGCAGATCATGTCCTGTAACCGGAGTGGCCTTCCCACCAAGCCTCGTGACGGGATTGAGTCTCACCTTGAATGCATAGTACCGGTAGCGCAGAAAGGAATCCTTGACCATTTTCGATTCTATCGTCCCGAGAGTCGGAACCAGCGGCTGCTCCCGTGAAAGAATCAGAATCTTCACGCCCCTCCTCTCTGCAAACGCGTATTGGTAATAGAGAAAGGTTCGATCCGACCCCGGGAACAGGTCATACACGATCTTATGCATCGTATATTCGTCGGTCAAATCGAGATGCCTGATGTCACGTGGCCCAAGCGTCAACATTGAAGCAATCATGATCGGACCTCCTCCGCCCCGGTGTAGAAGTCTTTGATCCACCTTGCCTTCGTCCGTTCCTGGGCATCTTCAAAGTGAAATGTCATCAGTTCCTTAAGAAGACGTTCATAGGAAAGAGCGACGTCCTTGGAATTAAGATAGCGGAGAATTGGTCGCAGAATGTCGACAAGTTCCCGCTGGCTTGTGCATGCCACCACCCTTCTGAGCCGAAGCGCTTCCGAGCTGTCCTGAAGGTCGATATTCTTTCCTTTGCCCAATGCCACCGCCCGAAGGGCTCCACCTAAGCTTAATGACCCATCATGTTCTTTTCCGGTTCTGCTTACACTCGCCCCGATGAGTCCATACGCTTCACGTTCCCAAGGCTTTTCGATATCCACCCAGCGGGCAAGCACCTCCCAAGCCTGGAATTCGGTCGCCGGGCTTTCCGCTTTCCGCAGTCTGGAGATAAGTCCTTTGTTTTCGTCACGCTTTTGGCGCAACACCCAGGAAACAAATGCCTTTTCTTTTCCGTCAGCCATCTCTACTCCTCCTTCTTCACGAATCGTCCCTCGAAGGGATGATTAAGCACCCACGCCTCCAACTGCCGGGCCGTCTCTTTCTTACAGGTGTCGTTATAAATCGTTTCAACCTTATGCCGAATGATTCCATGGATTCGTTTCAGACTTTCCGGATTGTTCCAATTGTCAACAATCTGTTGGAACACAGTTTCACAAAAGGCCCAATATCTAGCCGTAGCCTGCTGAGCATACGAACTGGATTGTTGTTTTGGATCCATTCCCAGTTTTACAAAATAGTTCCGGACAGATCGGTATAAAATGGTACCCAACTCATCAAGGTATTTCATTTGGTTTTCCAGCTCGGCAAACAGCCTATCACCGAGGACAGCCGACTCAAACCAAACGGTGGATTCTATGAAATCATCATCCTGTTTTACCGACTGGTCTCCGGTTGCCGCCCGAACTTTCAACCCCCCGCTCCAAATCCCTAGGCGTCGAGTTACCTCCCGTGCCCGTCCCAAAAGCAGATCGATTTGCGGACAGGAGACACCACTGTCCTTTCCACTGAGGCTCAAGGCCAATAACGCGGTGATGTTCCGCCACGGTTTTTTGCTGATATCTAGAAATGCTACCCTATCTGCACCGATGCTCGTCATGAACGGTTCCCGCCATCCTTGCTTATGGCTGGGATACTGAAGCCCTTCGGTAAAAAGTGCTCCATCGTCTTTGAGCAGTACGAACCGGCTCAATCCAACCAGCGTCCCCATGAACCCGTTCTGGATTCTCCGAGCATTGGCATCATCTTCACTTTCGGGCATCGCCTCCCAAGGGGGTATGAGCGGATCGTCTGCCCACTGGGGAAACGCTGCCAAGGTTTCACGAGTAAACAGGTTTATATACACCGTCTCGGCAATCGAGCTACCTAAAAGGAAGGTATGCTGGTACCCCACATAGTTCCCGATGGAAGGCCCTGGTGCTGCAGTGACGCTTTTCTCTGGATAATCAGAGGATAAAGGTTCGATATGTGTTACCCGCTTCCCTCCTAATGAATGGTTCATCACGGAGATGAGAAAAAGAGCTTTTTCCGCATCGGTCGGAATCCGGTATGCTTGTATCTGATTGGTAATCGATTCATTGGCTGGTGGGATATCCGGATGATAGGGTCTTCCTATCGGCAATACAGGCAGGGGTTCTCCTTTCTTCGTGTGCAATGCATCGAGAATCGGATATTGCAGAAAAGGCTTATCCCCGTAGAGGAAAAACAGGGAGCGATGTTTTTCTAGATACTCCACGCAGTGTTTTGCCAATCCGGAAACTCCAAGTCGCTCCCACTCCTTCGTGTCGGCGGGGGTATAAGCCCGTTGAGCGATCGCCAACAGAAGTTTAAGCACCGACAGCTTCTGGATGGCGGTTCCTCCCAGTAGCCGAGGGGACTCGACATCCCACGCATCGATGAGGGAAATGGGCCTTCCTCCGGTTATCGGAATCCAGAGCTCGTCCAACAGATTATATGTATTGTTCACAACCTACCTCCTTTTCACTGCCCTAAAACCAAGGTGATCCGTATATGTAAGATCATAGTCCTCATTCGCCTCCCCTCCCTGCAATGCCCTGATCGTCCCACTCTCCTCAAGCAAGGCGATACGCAACCGACTCTCCTGCTCTTCATCGATATAGTAGTACGGACGAATCCACGCCAGCTCGGATAAAGACTGAGCGTCTGGCATACTATATATGGGCCCAACTATGATGTTTTGCATGATGCGCTTCGCGATTTCCAGCTTGGAATCATCGTCTCGTAAGGAACAATCGATTATGCTTCCATCCAGCAAAACCCATTTCGTGGAACCTTTCGCCGGAAGATTGCGCACCAACAACAACGGACAGGTTCCAACTTCGGAGTATCGGGTGAGAATCTGCTCGCTCAGCGTGGGATTCGCCATGGAGACCCCTACATTAGCCTTTCGCCCCAGTTCTTCTCTTTTCCGGATCAAGTCCGCCCGTAGTTTGCGTTCTATTTCGGTTTCCGGGTTCGACTCGTATGTCCGATCGAGAATGGTTGGTACATCGGAGGGGATGGCGATTCGCTTGAGATCTTTCCAGACTTTATATGTCTGTATAAGGACGTAGGGTTCATACACCAGACCGGAAGACCCGAATCCAACTTGAGGATTGAAACGGCCATCGATGTCGGGAGTGATGATCAGTGCGGTTTTTTCCAAGCCCTTAGGTCGGAACCGGTCGTTCGAGCGATGTCGCCAAAGCCTTCCGATCCGCTGAAGTAGCATATCGCTTGGAGCCAGACGGGTGATGAGCAGGTCGGCATCGATATCAAGTGATTGCTCCAAGACCTGCGTGCCTACAAGAATCCTTCCTCTGCGCTCATTCTGAGCATCCTTTCCATACCGGCCCACCCACACATCCTCCAGTTCGCTTCGGCGATACGCAGGAAAACGTGAATGAAGGAGACCCACCTCGATTCCGGCTTCTTTCGCCCAAGAGCCAAACTGAAGGAATGATTTTTGGGCATCCAAAACCGTATTTTCAATCCACAGAACCTGTCCCCCTTCCAATGCCACCTGACGAGCGAGGGCGACCGCTTTGTCATAATCCGACGTGCACTGCGTGGTACAGAGCGAATCTTCAGGGACGCGAGGAAGGCTGTGAACAATCCCTGCTTCCGTCTTGCTGGTCACCAGCGGATATGAGCGAGCCTCGTTGCTCAACGATTCGTCAAGCAACTCCTCCTTTCGATTCTTCGTGAGGGTTGCGCTCAACATGATCACGGTGCTACCGAGCGCCTCAAGCTCCTTGATGAGATACCGGATCAATGCCCCCGTGTAGGCATCGTACGAATGGATCTCATCCAGGATGACGACCTTGCCCACAAGACCGAAACTCCGAACGGCATTATGCCTCACGTGCAAAAC
>Ga0116160_1004937_pt1 | contig 10838 bp, 6 predicted proteins | sample AD_JPNAS2_MetaG_FD_89879 | JGI IMG/M metagenome (GOLD analysis project Ga0116160, IMG submission 89879) | Active sludge microbial communities of municipal wastewater-treating anaerobic digesters from Japan - AD_JPNAS2_MetaG | ecosystem: Engineered > Bioreactor > Anaerobic > Digestate | place...
CACCACTTCCTCGTCGTCGATCAGGAGGATCGTTTCGCCGCCCTTTTTCAGCTCCTCCGAAGGCCGGACCTTTTCCTCCGCAAGAGTCGCCTGCGACGCCGGGAGGTAAATCGTGAAAATAGAGCCGGTCCCCCTTTCGGAATGCACCTTGATGAATCCCTGATGCCCTTTAATAATGCCATAAACGGTGGCCAAACCCAAACCCGTGCCGCGTCCCATTTCCTTGGTCGTGAAAAACGGATCGAAAATCCGTTCCCGGGTCCATTCGTCCATCCCGACGCCGGTGTCCCGGACGGTAATCTTCACATAACATCCCGGAACAAGGTCGATATCCGCAGCCTCTTCTTCGTTGAACAACACATTCGCCGTATCCAGATATAGATCACCGCCGCCGGGCATCGCCTGCCAGGCGTTCAGAAACAGATTCAGCAGGACCTGCTCGACCTGCGCGCGATCGACGTCGGCGACCCAGAGGCCGTCCCCGTAGGAGCGATGAATATTCAGTTCCCTGCGTGTGCGGGAAAACATATTGAGGGTCTGCTCGATCAGCTCATTCAAGTTCGTCGGCCGGACTTCATAGCGTCCGCCCCGGGCGTAACCCAAAAGTTGGCGGGTCAAATCGGCGCCGCTGCGAACCTGTTTTTCAATTGCCTCCAGATTTTCGTAGAAGGGATGCTGCTGGTCGATTTCCAGCAACATCAGCGAGGTGTAGCCTTGAATTCCCATCAGCAGGTTATTGAAATCATGGGCGACACCTCCGGCAAGAGTACCTATTGCCTCCATTTTCTGAGCTTCCCGAAGCTGGATTTCCATCTGCCGGTATTCCGTAATATCCTCGAAGGTCAGCAGATGGTTCCCGTTCGGCATGATGACCGTGCGGAAGTGGATGGTCTTATCGCTGCCGTCCTTGCAGCGCGTGTTAAGAATGCGTTCCCGCATTCGGCCCGCTTCCGGGTTGGCCATAACTTCCTCCCGGTAAAACACCGCGAATTCATTCCGGTATGTCGGATCGGGATAGGCTTTGTCAAACCATGCCGGCCAGTTAGGCAGGTCCTCCCGTGTATAACCGAAAATCTCCTCAAACCGAGGGTTGAAATAATCGAATTTCTGCCCGGGATTCAAGACGGCGATACCCAGGGGCGTGCTTTCCGCCAGGAGCCGGAAACGGTTCTCGCTTTCCCGGATGGCCTCTTCGGATTTGACGCGTTCTGTAATATCCCGCACGGCGGCCTGCAATACTTCTTTGCCCTCCATTTCAAACTTGCCCAGAAGAACTTCACAGGGGAAAAGGGTGCCGTCGGTTTTTTTGTGTACCCAGTTAAAAGAACTGACGCCGTTCTTCAGGGCATTCTCGATGTGGGAAAGAGAGCCGGCCCAGGATTCCTTCCCAGACGGTTGAAACGTCGGCGACAGGTCCGCCGGATGGTGAGAGGTAAACTCCGCCTTCGTTTTACAGCCAAAAATATCCAGGGTTGCCTGATTGCAGTCCTTGAACCCTTCCTTATCCAGGATCATGATGGCGTCCTTGGAATACTCAAAGAGATTCCGGTATTTCTGTTCCGAAATACGCAGCGCGGCTTCGGCCTGATGACGCACCTCGATTTCCCTCATTAATTCGTCGTTCGAAACGCGCAGTTTCGCCTCGCTTTCTTCGAGACGCTGTTTGGACACCGTGGTCTGGCCCAGACGGATAAACATGTTGTTGAAATCCGTCACCAGGGCGCCGAGATCACCTTTCACGAACGAATGTACGGTGACGTTGAATTCTCCCTTGTTGACCTTGGCCGTCGCCTCCCGCAGGCTGTCGATGGTCCGGGAAAAGTATTTTCCCATCCAGTAGGCAAAGAAAAACAGGAGCGCGCCGGCGCCGACAAGCAGAAACAGGGAGGACTGCCAAAAGGCCCGGGCAAAGGCGTTGACCGTTGTAATCAAGCTCTTCGTCATCTCCTCGAAGGCCTCCTGGGTAAGCCGCATCGGCTCTGCGTATTCGTCCAGATAACTGGTGCCGGCTACGGCCAGCCGGATGCCGTCGGCCGTCGGCGTATTGAGGGCAACGACATACATGAATTTCGTATAAACCTGGTCGTCGAAATCCTTCCAGTCATAATAACCACTTGATCGCTTCTGCAGTCGGGCTTCTTCCAGAATAGGCATGAATCCGGGCAGCAGGCGGGCATAATCCCTGAGATCCTGATTCTCGATTTCCGCATTAAGATGAAAGCGGGTCACCCCGGTGGTCAAATCGTGAACGGACGTATATCCGGAAATACCGAAAGGCTGCACGGCCAGGCGGCGAAATTCCATCGATTGCTGCAGGTCGTGCAGGGTCAGCTTATGATGCTGGGACAGGTAGATATCCAGCTGGGATGCAACATCCTCGGCCTTCTCCCGAATCGACGTCTCCGCCATATTCCGAATGGCGCGGTCAATACGCACCTGGGTTTGACTCTCAATCTTGTCAACCCCATGGTTGATCTGATCGACGAAGGATCGGTTGTGCAGAATGAAGGCCACGACAAAAAAGGCGACCGGAATCAAAACAGCGCACAAAGTCAGGATAATGAGACGGGTGCCGAAACGTTCAGGACGGAACCGGTTAAGCCAGGACATACGCTTATTCCCCCAAAGTAAAAATACGACTGTTATTCAGAAAAGATATTTCCTCTACACCTTCCAGGATCAGCCGTTTCTTCGGGTATCTGGAAAGTCCATATAAAAACTGTCTGAGAGGCGTTTCCCCCGGAATGGTCTGTCGTTCAACGAATCCGAAAAGATGGCTATCCGGATATATAGCTTGAAATTCGCTTCTTAAATACGCTACAAACAACTAATTTTCTATAAAAATATAGTCCGCCAGAAAAAAGCGATCAATGAAAAACAAGGTCTTTCCTTTTCAACCCGGCTCCACCCGACAACTGGCCGCACAGATACTGGATCGCATCGAGGGCGAAGGCGCTTTTGCGGAACCGCTCCTGGATGCGTGCCTGACCGCCTGCCTGCACAACGACGTAAAAAACCGGAGACTGGTCACGCAGATGGTGTACGGCACGCTGCGGATGCGGGGCTACCTGGACTGGATCATTATTCACCTCTACCGCGGCGATTTTCCAGTCATGGCCGAAGGTTTGAAAAATATCCTCCGGATGACCCTTTACCAGCTTTTCTTCCTGGACCGGGTTCCCTCTTATGCCGCGGTCAACGAAGCGGTGAACATGACGGAAACCCGTTTCCGGGGTCGCGGCGGCCTGGTTAACGCCATTCTCCGGAACGCGATCCGCAGGAAAGACACCCTGCCTCTTCCGGATCGCAGCCAGGACCTGCCGCTTCATGTCGCGGTTGTCTATTCCCACCCCCGGTGGCTTGTGGAAAAGTGGCTGGCCCTGTTCGGTGAAGAGGAAACCATCCGCTTGTGTGCGGCCGACAACATGACGCCGCCCGTTACCCTCCGGGTGAACACCCTGAAAAGTTCCAGGGAGGAAATCCTGGCGGAAATGCAAGCGGACGGCGTGAAGGTCGTCCCTACCGGATACAGTCCGGACGGCCTCCGGATCACACGCTCCGAACTTCCGGTCCGGAATCTACGCTGGTTCGAGGAGGGAAAAATCCAGGTTCAGGATGAGGGCTCTCAACTCATTTCACGCTTTCTTAATCCCCAATCCGGCGATAATATGATCGATCTGTGTGCCGGCACGGGCGGCAAAACGACCCATCTGGCCGCCCTGATGGGCGACATCGGCCGTATTGTCGCCCTGGACAATCAGGAGAAGAAACTGGCGTTACTCCGGGAAATGATTGTCCGGATGGGCATATCCCGCATTGAAACCCTTGTCCGGGACGGCACAGACCTGCCCCCGAAGGACATGGCCGAACATTTCGACCGCGTGCTCGTGGATGCCCCCTGCACAGGTCTGGGCACCCTGAGACGAAACCCCGAAATCAAGTGGCGTCTGGCCCCTGAAGATATCGCCCAAACCGTCTCCCTGCAGAAGGAACTTCTGGAAGGCGCCGCCCGGTATCTCAAAAAAGGAGGCATCCTTGTGTACAGCACGTGCAGCCTGCTCCCCGAGGAAAACGAGGAAAATATCCACGCCTTCCTTGCTCGACACCAAGAGTTCCGGCAGGATACACCGACCGGTATCATTTCGCCGGATTGCCTCGATCCAAACGGGTGCCTGAAAACCATGCCCCATCGTCACGATATGGACGGTTTTTTCGCTGTCCGATTGATAAAACGCCTCTAATGTCATGGAGATGAATCAACCCCGAATTCGTTTGACTTTGATCGTTCAAACATGTTAGGCAACGGGCTGACTTGACGGCGTCCCCTTACGTCTTACGGAAGGCGTTTCGCAGACTCTTTAATCTCATTACCCGTATATAATCCCGCAGGATTCCCCCTGAGGGCCTGCTGATTTGAATGGAGGATTTCATGTTTATCAAGCAAGTTGAAGTCAGCCCCATGGTGGTATTTGCCTACGTTGTCGGCGACCCCGCCAGCGGAAAAGCTCTGGTGATCGATCCCGCCGCTGATGCGGATTACCTGATCGGGCTGGCCCAGGACAACGGTATGCACATCGACTATATTGTGAACACCCACGGCCACGTAGATCATATTTCCGGCAACAAGGAAATGAAAGACAAAACCGGGGCTTCTATTATCATTCATGAACTGGATGCCCCCATGCTGGGCAAGACACCGCCGGTGATGCTCCGTATGTTCGGCGCCACCGACTCGCCTCCTGCGGATATGACCGTAAAGGACGGTGATTTCATCACTGTCGGTAATGTTTCACTGCGGGTCATCCATACCCCGGGGCATACACCGGGCGGCATGGTGCTGTATGCGGACGGCTGCGTTTTTACAGGGGACACGCTCTTCGTTGAAGCCGTCGGCCGAACGGACCTGCCGGGCGGCTCCTGGCCTGTCATGCACCGCTCCATCAAGGAGCGGATTTTTTCTCTCCCGGAGGATACCAAGGTTCTGCCGGGACATAATTATGGTCGCATGCCCGCTTCCACAGTCGGACATGAGAAAAAGTATAATCCATACATTCAATAGCAACATCAACAGAACCGACGGTTTACCGAGCGGCACAAAGGAGGTTTGAGATGGCGGATTCAGACCTGATCAAGACGAATTTCCTCAAACTGAACCTGGTCAACACGGGCAAGGTCCGCGATCTTTACGAAGTCGGGCCGTACCTGCTCATTGTCGCGACGGACCGCATCTCCGCCTTTGATGTGGTCATGCAGGAGCCTATCCCCGGCAAGGGTAAAATACTGACCCAGATGTCGATATTCTGGTTCAAGAAACTGGAACACCTGATCGGCCACCATCTGATTTCCACCAACCCGGCCGATTATCCGCCCGAATGCCGGCCTTATATACAGGACTTGGAAGGACGGAGCATGCTGGTTAAAAAAGCAAAACCCCTTCCGGTGGAATGCATCGTCCGGGGATACCTGAGCGGCTCCGGATGGAAGGATTACTGCATGGATCGGACCATTTCGGGCATCCGTCTCCCCGAAGGACTGAAGGAATCGTCCCGTTTGCCGGAACCCATCTTCACCCCGACGACCAAAGCCCCCGAAGGTCAGCATGACGCACCCATCAGCCGCAAGGAAGTGGAGGATATCCTGGGCAAAGAAATCACGGGGACCATCATCGAAAAAAGCATGGCGATCTACAAGGAAGCTGCCGCCATCGCCGATAAGGCGGGGATCATCATCGCCGACACCAAATTTGAATTCGGCCTTCTGGGCAGCGAAGTCATTCTGATCGATGAGGTGCTCACACCGGATTCGTCCCGTTTCTGGCCAAAGGACGACTACGAGGAGGGCCGCTCGCAGAAAAGTTTCGACAAACAGTTCCTGCGCGATTATCTCCTTTCCCTGAGCTGGGACCAGCAACCACCGGCGCCCAGACTGCCTCAGGACATAATTGAAAAAACCAGGGAAAAGTACGAGGAAGCTCTGAAACGACTGACCCAATGATCCTGAAAACGCCCCGCGCTTCTCTTGACATGGAAGCCCTTGATGACTATTGTTACGCACCGAAAGGACGACGATCCCCTGTCGAATCCTCTTCTAAAAGTCATTTCATCCAGCGGAGGGCAGTGTCTTGACATGGTAAAACGTTGTTATTATGAAGTTCTCGGCGTCGAGAGAACGGCATCCGACGAGATCATCAAGAAAACTTACCGGAAGATGGCCATGCTCTATCATCCGGACCGCAATCCCGACAACAAGGAAGCGGAAGAGAAATTCAAGGAGGCGGCGGAGGCTTACGAGGTCCTCTCCGATCCCGAGAAAAGAGAAATCTATGACCGCTACGGCCATGAAGGGCTGAGCGGGTCCGGTTTCCGTGGTTTCTCTGGTTTTGAGGATGTCTTCTCCAGTTTCAACGATATCTTTTCCGACATTTTTGGCGCCGGCGGCGCCGGCCGATCCCGGGGACGCGCGGCGGCAAGAGCCGGAGCGGATCTGCGCTATGATCTGAACATCTCGTTCATGGACGCCGCCATGGGCATCTCCATGGATATTGACGTCGCGAAATCCGTCTCATGCCAGGAATGCAGCGGCAGCGGCTCCGAACCGGGGAAAAAGCCCACCCTCTGCCCCCGTTGCCACGGACGTGGCCAGGTTGTCCAGTCTCAGGGCATTTTCAGCATCAGTACCACCTGTCCTCAATGCCACGGCCAGGGACAGATTATCACCAATCCCTGCAAGACCTGCCGGGGTGCGGGCCGGGTCCGAGTCACCAAAACGGTTAACCTCAAAATTCCCGCCGGCGTGGAAACGGGCTCCCGGCTGCGGCTGCGCGGCGAGGGGGAGGATGGGATCAACGGCGGACCGAGCGGCGATCTCTATGTGTTTATCCAGGTAGAACCCCATGAATATTTTGACCGACGGGGCTATGATCTTTTCTGCCGTGTCCCGATTACTTATATCCAAGCCGCCCTGGGAGCAAAGATTGATATCCCGACCCTGACCGGGTCGGAAAAACTCAAGGTTCCGAAAGGCACCCAGCCGGGCGCCATTTTTCGACTGAAAGGCAAGGGCATTCCCCATCTGCGGGGCATGGGACGGGGAGACCAGATCATTGAAACGTTGGTCACCATCCCGACGGATTTGACCCGGAAACAGGAAGAATTGCTGAACGAGCTGGCAAAGCTTGAATAAGACAGCATGAAAGGAGATTTATCATGAATATGAAACGGATTCTCGCGATGGCGTGTGTATGGTGTCTTTTCCTCCTGGGCGGCTGCGCCCCCCTGCTCATCGGCGGCGCTGCTGTCGGTGCCGGGGCGGGTACATACGCGTACATCAACGGCGAACTGCGGGTGGAATATAACGTGCCCTTCGACAAGGTCCGGACAGCGTGCGAAATGGCTGTGGCCGATCTGGGCGGCAAGGAAGTGACTCCCGATTGGCGAATCGGTGTGGGCACCATTCAGACCCGCATCCAGAACGAAAAGGTCACCTTGCGCCTCGAATACAAGACCAAGGAATCCACCATTCTCAGCATCCGGGTCGGTTATCTGGGCAACAAGGAATCCTCCCAGTTGATCAAGGACAAGGTCAGCGAAAATCTGGTCAAGAATCAGTAACCGCTTCCGGGCGAATACACCCCCGGTGGTACTGCTGCTAACATATTTACCAAATCGTAATGAGTTTGTTTTAACTCACACAGGACCTGTGGCAACCATTTGCGGTTCTCCACAGGTCCTTGTGTTTTTCGGCGGTTGAAAAAACTCAAGCACCTTCCGGCTATAAACTTCTTCCCGCCCGAATTCGCGCTTGACAAACGAAATGGCCTTTTTTACAGTAACGCCAAATCCGGGGGAAAGGAAAATCATCCATTCTTAAAACCACGCATATTGTTCCAAGTCAGCCATCCTCGAACCTTTCTCCCGAATCATAACGTTCACGTTTTGTTTTGCCTGCAATATTTTAAGTTTAGCTCTGGTTGAACCGGTATGGTGTTTTATTTTTCCTCATCCCGATGGAGAAAACCACCTGACCGCATAAATTCATTGGAGGCAGTTCGGATATGACCATTTCCTGCAATTATCACCCGACAAAACCGGCCCTGTGGGCTTGTCCCAAGTGTAGCGCCAACCTGTGAGCGTCATGCGTCATTGTGAGGAAAGTCGATCAGTACGGAACGAAAAAGTCTTTTCATCTCTGTCCCAAATGCAACGTCCACGTAACCCAGCTTTCCGTAACCAACACGATCATGCCTTTCTGGAAAAGGCTCCATCTTTGCTTCGCTTACCCCTTCAGACTCGGGCCACTGCTTTTGATGCTCATTTTAGCGGGCTGCGCCTCCTTCTTTGTTGAGTCCTCACTGTTCAACGGGCTTATGCAATTCGTGTTCTGGGCAATCATGCTCAAGTATTCCTATGCGGCCCTGGCCAGCACCGCCAACGGCAATCTTCGGCCGCCTCCGGTCAACATGAGTACGATTTCCGATGATTTTGAAATAGTATTCAAGCAGATCGGTATCTTCATGATCCTGGGGTATGTCTTCTACATCGTTACATCAGATTTCGGAATGATATTAGGTATTCTGCTACTTCTAATCGCCATGCTGATGCTGCCGGCGATGATCATCACCCTCGCGGTGACCAAGAGTCTTTTTGCCGCCGTCTACCCTCCGGTCTTTTTTGCCATCGCCTGGAGAATCAAGGGACCTTACCTGCTGATGTACCTTTTTCTTTTACTCCTTTTGGGCGCCCCCTCCGCCCTGATCGATCTGCTTATCCCCTTCATCCCCAAGCCCCTGGTTTTACCGCTGGTCGCGCTGGCGGGGAATTACTACACCATGGTTGCGTACCACCCCATGGGCTACGTCATGTTCCAGTACCATGAGCAGGTAGGCTATGAGATTATCTATGAGGGCGATGCGTTCAGCAAGACCGGAAACGTTGTGGACGGTCCTGAGGAAAGCGAATGGCTGAAAACGGTCGATATCCTGATCAAGGAGGGAAATTACGACCAGGCCCTGGAGGTGATGGAACAGGAAAACGCCTATGCGTCCTCCGACCTGAAAACGGCGGACCGATATTACTTCCTGCTCTCCATGCAGCAGAATCATGAAAAGCGTCTGCGTTATGCGCTGGACTACCTGGATATCCTGGTCAAAAACAAGCAGGCGGCAAAAGCCGCCGATGTGTACCTGCAATGCCGTGCCTTGGACGGTAATTTCCAGCCGGCGCCGGCCGCGTTTTATGCCGTTGGTCTCGCCCTCAATGACCAGGGTCAGCACCAGGAATCCGTCTCCGCCCTGGCGGAATTCACCGATCGGCACACAGACAGCCCCTTTCTGCAAAACGCCCTGTTCATGATGGCGAAGATCCACCACGAAAAGCTGAACGACCGGCAGACGGCGTCGGAGATTTTAACGAATCTGATCGACAATTACCCGTTTCACGATATTACGGCTTTCGCGAAAACCTATTTAAAACGGCTTTCCGCCTGAACTTTGGACGCAAGCGACAAGCGTTTTCGGTAACGGCCGTCCACGGGTTTACTGCCTGATAAAATAATGAAGGAGGATATATCGCGTGCTCATTATCCCCATTGTCGGGAAGCTCAGCAAACGCAATCCCCCCTATGTGACCATCCTGCTGATCCTGATCAACTGCTTTGTTTTCTTCGCTTTTCAGGGAGACGATGATGAGCGGTATGCCAAGGCAATGCAGTATTATCAGGAATCAGGACTCCTGAAAATCGAAGTCGCAAGTTACATCCGCTACGTCGAAGCCAACAAATCCTCCAAAGTGCTGGCCCGGGAGGAAGGGGAAAGCGAAGACGATCTGACCGGCCGGTACTTTGAAAACATGTGGTCCGACGACGCCTTCCGCCTCAAACTGAAGCAGGGAAAAATCATTACACCGCATGATCCCAATTACTCACAATGGAAAGAGTTGCGGCTTAAATATGACACATTACTGAACGATATCTTTTTGTATCAATACGGCACCATCCCGTCCGATCCCCAAATCCTCACCGCCTTCACGAGCATGTTCCTCCACGGCGGTTTCATGCACCTCTTTGGCAATATGATTTTCCTCTGGCTGGTAGGCTGTATTCTGGAGTTGAGCTCCAGACGCATCTTTTATATTATCCTTTACCTGGCAACAGGCCTGTGTGCGGACGGCGCCTATATCCTGGCTAACCCCGAAAGCGTCGAGCCCTGTATCGGCGCCTCGGGAGCGATCACGGGCCTGATGGGTGCCCTGACGGTCCTTTTCGGACTGAGAAAGATCAAGGTTTTCTACAGCCTTGGTTTCTACTTCAACTACGGCCAGATTTACGCAGTCATCCTGCTTCCTCTTTGGATCGGCAATGAAGCCCTGCAGCTATGGTTCGGCCCACCCAGCAACGTCGCCTACATGGCACACATCGGCGGTCTCGCCAGCGGCGCGGTCATCGGACTGATTAAATCGAAAATCCTGGACGGAGTCGATACGGCACTCCTGGATGAAGACCCGAAGACGCAAATTCCCGCCCTGATGGAAAAGGCGCTGTATAAGAAAGCCGAACTCGATATGTCCGGCGCCCGCCTGCTCCTTGAGGAAATCCTGAAGATCGATCCGGACGACCGGCTGGCTCTAACCCACTTATTTTCCATTGAAAAAATCAATCCCGCAGCAGAAAAATTCACCAGAACGACTGCCCGTCTCTTGACGCTCATGATCCGCAACGGCGCTCCGGTTGAAGAAACCATTAAAATTTATCAGGAATATCATAACATCGTGACGGAACCATTATTAAGTCCCGACTTGCTGCTCCAGTTGTGTCTGCTCTTCTCTCATGCGGGCTACCCCGAG
>Ga0116160_1004949_pt1 | contig 10825 bp, 10 predicted proteins | sample AD_JPNAS2_MetaG_FD_89879 | JGI IMG/M metagenome (GOLD analysis project Ga0116160, IMG submission 89879) | Active sludge microbial communities of municipal wastewater-treating anaerobic digesters from Japan - AD_JPNAS2_MetaG | ecosystem: Engineered > Bioreactor > Anaerobic > Digestate | place...
CGAAAAAGAGAGCATGAAATTAACTGGATTCGTTTCCCACCCGGAATTTAACCGGTCCAATTCGAAATATATCTACCTGTATGTCAATAAACGTTTTGTGCGGGATAACAGCATGCTTCATGCGGTTTTATCCGCTTACCGCCAGGTTATTCCTCCGCGACGTTATCCCGCCGGGGTTTTATTCATCGAACTGCCCGCACAGGACGTGGATGTAAATGTTCATCCGGCCAAGTTGGAAGTGCGCTTCAGGGATTCCCGCGGCGTTTATGACCTCATTTTTCAAACAGTGGGGCAAAATCTTTTGCAGGCAAGCGCAAAAGATAGTTTTGTTTATCGCCTGGAACAGAAAAAAAATGAATCATCAATAGGCGATGCACGCCAATGGTATAAGTATCACGATAAATCCGCCGCTTTGATTTCCCAAGGAGTGTTGCCGTCGAAAGCTTCGAAGGAGGCGGTTGTTACAGCTGGCTTGGAATATAAACCGGTAGGCGAAAGAGTCGGCGAACACGCTTCGGAACGAATAACTTTTTCCGGGTGGAGTTATTTGGGACAAATTGCTGGCACTTATCTGGTATTTTCCGGCGAAGATGGACTGCTTTTGATTGACCAGCACGCGGCGCATGAAAGGATTATTCTGGAGAGGTTAAAAAATACCGGACAGCAAAAAGTTGCGTCGCAGCGTTTGTTGATGCCGGAAATCGTCAGCGTCACACAATCGCAAATTACTTTATTATCCGAGCACATAGCGTTATTATATGAAGCCGGACTGGAAGTGGAAATCTTTGGTAAGGACACGCTGGCGATAAAGGCATTACCGGCAATATTATCCGGTTCTCAGGCCAAGGAAGTAATTGTTGACATTGCTGACAAGCTCACTGGCAAGAATCAGCTTTCTTCCCTTCAGGAAAAGAAAGAGGAAATTTTCGTCGCTTTGGCTTGCCGCGCGGCAGTTAAAGCAAACAACATGCTTTCTCTGGATGAAATAGCCGCGCTTTGCCGCGATTTGGAGAAGACGCCTTTTAGCTCCACCTGCCCGCATGGCCGACCCATCAGTATAAAATTTCCCATAAGCGAAATTGAAAAAATGTTTAAAAGAAAATAGTTATGCAAAAAATACCCCTGGTGGTTATCAATTCGCCCACGGCAACAGGTAAAACATCTTTAGCCATAAAGCTGGCGCTGAAATTTGGCGGGGAGATAATTAACGCGGATTCGATGCAGGTTTACCGTTATTTTGATATCGGTACGGCAAAACCAACCCCCGAGCAAAGAAAACAGGTCAGACACCATCTGATTGATGTCATTGAACCGGACGAAGAATTTAATGCGGCGCTGTATGCGGACATGGCGCGTGAAGTTATCAGGAAGCTTAACGAAGAAAAAAAGCCGGTTTTCATCGTGGGGGGTACAGGCCTCTATATTCGCGCCCTGCTTAAAGGAATTATCGAAACGCCACCCGTTGATGAAGGAATCCGCGGTTATTATAAAAAGCTTGGTCAAACCCGGGGTAAAGAATATCTCTATGATTTGTTGAAGAAAAAAGACAAGGCGGCGGCGAGCCGCATCAAACCGAATGATGCGGTAAGAGTCATCAGAGCGCTGGAAGTTCTGGAGCAAACAGGCGAGTCAATTACCTCTAAGCAAACCAAACATGCTTTTGCTGACAGCCCCTATCACTCATTAAAGATTGGTTTGCGGGTCGAGCGCGATGAACTTAGAAAGAGGATCATTGACAGAACCTCTGGGATGCTGGATTTGGGCCTGGTCGATGAAGTAAAAAGAATTTTGCAAGAATATGGCGAGGGAATAAAGCCTCTGCAATCGCTTGGTTATCGGCAAATTATCAGGTATTTGGTGGGGGATTATGATCTTGCCGAGGCCAAACGATTGATTAATCGAGATACGTGGCATTATGCCAAACGTCAAATAACTTGGTTTGCCGCCGATAAAGACATACAATGGTTTGCGCCTGATAGTTTTCAGGATATTACTGTAGCGGTTCGAAAATTTTGGCAGGGAACGCCAATGGTTGAAACATAGGAATATTACTTGACATCTGCAGTTTCTAAAGATAATTATGCATTTCGTTTTCGCCGGTTCTGACGCGGATTCTAAATATTTGGTGTCGGTTTTGTAATTACTTGAGAAACAAGAAATTTGATATTTGCAAAATTTGAGGGGCAGATGAAAAGGAAGCAACTTAAACGTTGTTTTTGAAAGCAGCATAAAATGGCGCTTTCCCGAAAAAGCATAGATATCAAGGGCGTTGAGCCCTTTTTATTTGTAAGTATGTTTGTGGAGTGAAATAAGTAATGAGTAAAGAAACATTAAAAAAAGCATTTGAGCCGCAAGAAGCAGAAAAAAGAATATACGACTACTGGCTGAAGAAGAATTTTTTTCATGCGGCGGACGAAAGCGACAAGGAACCTTTTTCTATTGTTATTCCGCCGCCCAATGTGACCGGTATGCTGCATATGGGGCACGCATTGAACAATACGCTGCAGGATATAATAATACGCTTCAAAAGAATGCAGGGATTCAATGCTTTGTGGATGCCGGGAATGGACCATGCTGGAATAGCCACACAAAATGTTGTGGAGCAGGAACTGGCCAAGGAGGGATTGACGCGGCATGATTTGGGGAGGGAACAATTTATTGCCCGTGTCTGGGAGTGGAAGGAAAAATACGGTGGCGTTATTATCAATCAGTTAAAAAGACTGGGCTGTTCCTGTGATTGGCAAAGAGAGCGCTTCACCATGGACGAGGGCCTTTCGCAGGCGGTTAGGGAAGTTTTTGTTAAACTCTACGAAGATGGCCTGATTTATCAGGGAGACTATATCGTAAATTGGTGTCCGCGCTGCCACACGGCGATTTCGGATTTAGAAGTGGAGTTTGTGCAGGAGGCCAGTTGCTTGTGGCATATTGGCTATCCGATGGCTGAAGGCAAAGGAGAAATTATTGTAGCTACCACCAGGCCGGAAACAATTCTGGGCGATACGGCAGTCGCCGTAAATCCCAATGATAAACGATACAAAGACAAGATAGGCAAATTTGTTTATTTGCCGTTGCTCGACAAAAAGATACCGATTATCGCTGATGAGTATGTATCTATGGACTTTGGATCCGGTGCACTGAAAATAACGCCCGGATGCGATCCCAACGATTTTGTAATCGGTCGCAAACATAATCTGGAAATAATAACCATTATGGATGGACGTGGAGCCATCAATGAAAAAGGAGGAGTTTATAAGGGGCAGGACCGGTATATGGCGCGGAAAAATATCCTTGCTGATTTGGAAAAAAGAAAATATCTCATCAAAACAGAGCCTTATACTCACAATGTCGGCAAGTGCTACCGATGCAAAACAGATATCGAGCCGATGGTTTCTAAGCAGTGGTTCGTCAAAATTCAGCCGCTGGCTAAGCAGGCGGTTAAAGCGGTGGTCGAGGGTAAAACAAAACTCGTTCCCAAAACCTGGGAGGCGACTTATTTTGAATGGATGAACAATATACGCGACTGGTGCATCTCGCGTCAGTTATGGTGGGGACATCGCATTCCGGTCTGGTATTGCGACGGCTGTTCCGAAGTTATCGTTTCCAAAACCGATCCGGCTAAGTGTCCCAAATGTGGCGGCAAGTCTTTAAAACAGGACGAAGATGTTCTCGATACGTGGTTTAGCTCGGCGCTTTGGCCTTTTTCCACTTTAGGTTGGCCGAAAAAAACAAAAGCACTGAAAAATTTTTATCCCACATCGCTTTTGATAACCGGCTTTGATATTCTTTTTTTCTGGGTTGCCCGAATGATGATGATGGGGCTTTAGGTGATGAAGGATGTTCCCTTCAAAGATGTATATCTGCACGCTCTGGTGCGCGATGAAAAAGGGGAAAAAATGAGCAAGTCCACTGGCAATATCATCGATCCACTGGTGATGATCGATAAGTACGGCACAGATGCTTTCCGTTTTACGCTGGCGGCCTATACGGCGCAGGGCAGGGATGTGCGCATGTCTCCCGAAAGAATCGAAGGTTACAAGTTTTTTGTCAACAAAATATGGAATGCCGCCAAATTGGTGTTGTCAAATCTGGAAGATTATGATGAAAAGAAAGCCTTTAAAGCGAAAGATTCTCTTCCGGAGAAATGGATAAAGGCGAAACTTAATGCGGCAGCAGAAGGAGTTTCCCTGAATCTTGAGGAATATCGCTTTAATGAAGCCGCCGCCGCGATTTACCGTTTCGTCTGGCATGAATTCTGCGACTGGTATCTGGAGCTGATTAAACCCGCGCTTTACGGAAAAACCGATGAACAACAGCGCTGCGCGGCACAAAGAACAATGCTCGATGTTTTTAAAATTGTTCTTAAATTATTACATCCTTTTATGCCTTTTGTTACTGAAGAACTCTGGCAGGTACTGAAGGGAAAAAACGAAGGTTCGGTCATGGTCAGCGAGTTTCCCAAATATGAGAAAGAAGCAAAAACGACCAAAGCGGAAAAAGAAATGCAGCTTATCATGGACATAATCACCTGTGTGCGTAACATTCGCGGGGAGATGCGAATACCGCCATCGCGTAAATTGAGTGTTATGGTTTCCGTCCCTGATGGAAATTCTAGAAAAATTATTGAGTCCGGTAAAAATTATATAATTAATATGGCCAATGCCGAGGAATTAAGTGTGGACGTGAATTTAAAAGAGCCGAAAGGCGTCGCCACGGGGGTGGTTAATTCCGCCAAAGTATTTGTTCCGTTGGCAGGGATTGTCGACATATCCGCTGAAAAAATGCGCCTGCAAAAAGAACTGGCGAAAGCTGAGAAAGATTTGCAGCAATGCTCAAAAAAATTAGCCAATCGCGACTTTAGAGAAAAAGCGTCATCGGCGGTTATAAAAAAAGAAGAAGAAAAACTGAATGAATTAAAAGAGCGCTACACTGCTTTAGAAGGTGCCCTGAGTAAACTAAAAGAGATTCAAATGTAAGAATAAAACTATGCGCGACGTAAGAAAATCAGTGCAGATTAAAAAAATTATCAAAGGAGCATTGAAAGAGGATATCGGTAAGGGCGATATAACCACACGGGCGATTGTAAAACCTGAAGTTCGCGGGTATGTCGAAGCAATGGCAAAAGACGAATTCCTGGTGGCGGGAATTGATGTTTTTGGGGAAGTATTTAGAATTCAGGATAGGTGTATAAAAGTCAAAGGCCTGATGAAAGATGGAAGGAAAGTGAGAAAAGGAGATATTATCGCTTGCGTGGAGGGTCCCCTTCATTCAATTCTTCAGGCCGAACGCGTCGCTCTTAATTTATTTCAGCGGATGTGCGGAATAGCTACACAAACAAACAGATACGTCAGAGCGGTTCGTGGCACAAAAGCAAGAATTTTGGATACGCGCAAAACTATGCCCGGTTTGCGCCTGCTGGATAAAATGGCCGTGAAAATTGGCGGCGGTGTGAATCACCGTATGGGGCTTTATGATGCTGTGCTCATTAAAGACAACCATATAGCTGCGGCGGGCGGCATAACCGAAGCGGTCAGGGCACAGAAAAAAGCTTTACGAAAAAAAACAAAGATAGAGGTAGAAACAAAAAATTTAGAGGAAGTGAAAGAGGCCTTGAAATCCGGCGTAGACGTTGTGATGCTGGACAATATGCCTGTTTTCGAAATGAAAAAAGCGGTAAAAATGGTTGCCGGAAAAGTGCTGTTGGAAGCATCAGGCAATGTAAGTTTGAAAAATGTTTCCGCAATCGCGAAAACCGGCGTGGATTTTATATCCGTGGGCGAAATCACGCACTCCGTGCGCGCGGCGGATATTTCGCTGAAAATCAGAAACCGGGAAGAAAAGAACAAAAGAAATTAAAAATATTTTATTGGAGTTATATATGGCTGTTGAACAAACATTGATTTTGATAAAACCGGACGGGCTGGTCAAATCCCTTACCGGGAATGTTATTTCCAGATTGGCGGAAGCAAAATTAACCATTATGGGCGCAAAGGTTGTGCGTGTAAGCAGAGAGCTGGCTGAAAAGCATTACGAACACCTCAAGGATAAGCCGTTCTTTGAAGAATTAATTCAGTACATCATGGGTGAGGTGCATAAAACATACCGCGTTCTTGCGCTGGTATATCAGGGCGAAAACGCAATTGCCAAAATAAGAGATATCGTCGGGGACACAGACCCGGAAAAAGCAAATCCCGTGTCTATTAGAGGGGCTTACGGAAGAGTGACGAGAGCAGGCGTGTTTGAAAACGTGGTTCACGCTTCTTCCAGTCCCGAAGATGCAGAAAAAGAAATTAAGCTGTGGTTTATGCCGGACGAAATTGTTGAGGATTTGTATCCGGTAAAAGAAATCACGCTAAATGAATTAAAGAGAATAATTTGGGCCTGATTCGAACAAACTTCGTAGAATATTCATTGAATCCCTTTTTATGGATTTGTGCCTGCCAGAACTAGAGAAAGAATTATCCGCAGAAATCATTGGCCGTAAAATTTACTATTTCACGGAAATTGGGTCGACTAATGATGAGGCCTTCATGCTTGGCAAGGAAGGGGCTCCGGAGGGCACGGTTGTTTTGGCCGACAGCCAAGTTAAGGGAAAAGGCAGATTGGAAAGAATCTGGCATTCACCACCGCAGGTCAATATTTATACATCAATTATCCTGAGGCCTGATTGTTTACCTGTTGATGCATCTCGCATAACGATAATGGGCGGTTTGGCCGTGGCTGAAATAATCGAAAATATTTGCCCCGGAGAAACACGGATTAAATGGCCCAATGACGTTTTGCTAAGCGGGAAAAAAGTATGCGGGATACTAGCCCAGATGCAATCGCATGGCGATAAGATTGACTTTGTCGTTGTAGGTATTGGTATAAACGTAAATATGAATGTTGAAGAACTTCCCTTGGAAATCAAAAGTGTCGCGACATCCATTTTCGCTCAAACCGGAGAGTTATTTTCACGTCAGGATATTTTAATATCTCTGTATAAAAATATTTCAAAATGGTATAAAACGTTTCTTGCTGGCGGTTTTGACATGATAAAAGAAAAATGGTTAACAATGGCGGCGTTGATAGGCGGCGATGTATGCGTGAGATTTAGGAATGAAGTAATAAACGGGAAGGCGGTGGGGATAGATCAACAAGGCGCATTGATTTTGTCCCGGCCGGGAGGGGAGATAGTAAAAATATTGGCGGGAGATGCGTCGATATTAAAGGAGAATTGAAATGTTGCTGGTAATAGATGTGGGCAATACTAACACTGTATTGGGGCTCTATGACGATGATAAGCTGATTCATGACTGGCGTATTCGCACGGAAATAGACCATACGGTTGATGAATACGGCATGTTGATTTTCAATTTATATCAATCCAGCAGAATCAGAACAGAGCAACTAAAGGAAATAAAAGATATTATTATTTCCTGTGTTGTACCGCCCATGCTCAATATTTTGGAGCCGGTATGTATAAAATATTTTAATGTAAAGCCGATAATTATTGGCCCAGGGATTAGAACGGGAATGCCCATTTATTACGATAATCCCAAGGAAGTAGGCGCCGACCGGATAGTTAATGCAGTGGCTGCGTACCATAAATACCATCGGGCCGCGATAATTATCGATTTTGGCACGGCAACGACATTTGACTATATCTCCCCCAAAGGCGAATATATGGGAGGCTGTATCGCCCCGGGGATTCTGATTTCGATTGAAGCTTTGTTCCAGCGGGCGGCAAAATTGCCACGTGTGGAATTCAGCAAGCCCAAAACAGTCATTACCAAAGACACGGTAAGCGCCATGCAGGCGGGTATTATATTTGGCTATGCCGGCTTAATTGATGGAATTGTTCAAAGGATGAAAAATGAAGCGAAGACCGATCCTATGGTCATTGCCACCGGAGGGTTGGCGGCAATCGTGGCGACGGAGACAAAGAGCATCGAAAGAGTGGAAGAAATGTTGACATTGGAAGGTTTGCGGATTATTTATCACATGAACAAAAAATAAAAAACTGGATGACTGTTTATGTCGTGGATATATTCATTGTGTAATGAATAAGTTAAAAAAGTAAATTTCAGGCAAGGGGAAAAACAATGTTAAGTGTTGGCTTAACTGGAGGTATTGCTTGTGGTAAATCTACGGTGGCCGATATGTTTGTCCGCAAGGGAGCATATCTAATTGATTTTGACGTGCTTGCCCATGAAGTGCAAAAACCGGGAAGGGCGGCATGGGAAAAGGTTGTCAGTTATTTTGGCGATGATATTTTACTGCCGGATAAAAGTATCAACCGTGATAAGTTGGCCAAGATCGTTTTTTATAATCCGGAAAAGCTCAACAGCCTTAATCAAATCGTTCATCCGTACACTTTTCTGGAATGGCATGACCATCTGGAAAAAATATCATCAAGAAATAAAAATGCTATAATTATCGCTGCAATACCGCTTTTATTTGAAGTAAAAAGTCAGCATCTTTTTGATGTTACTGTGCTTGTTTTGGCCTCGCGGGAAGAACAACTAAGCCGACTGAAGTTGCGCAACGGTTTAACGAGAGAAGATGCGCAAAAGAGAATCGACAGTCAAATGTCCCTTGAACAGAAAAAGAAACTGGCGGATATTGTCATTGATAATGAAAACTCTCTTTTACATACCGAAGCGAAAGTGGATGAAGTGTGGCAAAAACTTGTGAGTATGGAACGAGACGCATGTAGAGTAAAAAGAGTATGATTCTTATGTAACTATTATAATTTTGGAGTAAAAAATGATTCATAAAAATGTTCAAGCAGATTTTTGCGCACGGGTGTCGGAACCGGTTATTGATGCGTCATCTTACGTTCATCCTCTTGCAGCGGTTATCGGTAATGTAATTTTGGGCAAAAATATCATGGTGTCACCAACCGCTTGCGTGCGCGGGGATGAAGGGCAGCCGATTTATGTCGGTGACGATTCCAATATTCAAGATGGTGTGGTTATACACGCTTTGGAGACGGAAGTGAATGGCGAAGTGGTTGAAAATAATCTTGTAGAAGTGAAGGGGAAAAAATACGCAGTATACGTAGGTAACCGCGTTTCTCTTGCCCATCAGGTGCAGATTCATGGGCCCTCTGCGGTTATGGATGATACCTTTGTGGGTATGAAGGTGCTGGTTTTTAAGTCTTTTGTCGGTAAGAATTGCGTTATTGAACCCGCTGCTGTTTTAATAGGCGTGAAAATATCAGACGGTTGTTATGTGGAGGCAGGTTCAATAATAAACAATCAACATAAAGCGAACAATTTGCCCGCTATTACCGATGATTATCCGATGAAAGATATGAACAAAGGGGTTGTTCACGTTAACGTTTCATTGGCTCGCGGATATCTGAAAATGGGGAAAAAGTAATGCGCAAGTTTTAACGCCTGCCTTTAAAGAAAGAAGCGGTTTTGCCGGTTGTGTGAAAAAAATAAATGCCAGAAAATAAAGCTATTTCCATAAATAGTGAACGCAAGAAAAATAGCTGTCTTTCCTGCGGAACATCAGAAAATATCAATAATAGAAAATATTGTTCGATCAGATGCCGACAGAATTTGCGCCAGAGGCTGAACGCAAGAAATGGATTGCTTCAGGCGTTAAATACGCGTTGGGCGGCTTTCTATTTTTCGGACAAAATGATTTATCTTGATATATACGCGGCCGGCTATAAAGAGGTCTTCCGTTTTTCGCATGTACGCGCTTTAGGCCAAAAACCATCAGATGATTTTGGTAAAATGGCTAATGAATTGGGAAGGACATGGTGGGAAGAGGAAAAAAGGTCAAAAAAAAAATATTTGGCTTCACGGCGCGTGCTGGATTTGGCTGAAAAGTCTCCATCTGTTTCACTGGTCAGACCAACGACATTAAAAATTTATTGCGTTCATGAGAACGCTTTGTCCTGTTTGGGCATGGGTAAAGCAGATTTGGAGTCAGCAAATCTAAAAGTAACCGTAAAAAACGCCTACCGGCGCCAGGCAAAAATTCATCACCCTGATTTGGGCGGTCAAGCCTCGACCTTTCGTAAAATAAATGACGCCTATCAGGAGCTTCTTCGTTGGGCAGAAAATCCCCGCTTTATTAAAAGAAAAGGTTTTACGGACAAGTGGTTTTACGATGGCGACAATAAAAAGTGGGTTCAGCCTATATCCGTGAAAAATATAAGCAGTGCAGCTAAAAAGTAAAAGAGACGGAAATTGCCCCGAATTGCTGTTCGTCGTTTTGAGTTTTAAACTCTTTTGTCCTGTACACATAAGAATAGGTGATTTTGATCTGGTGAATGATCATACCGACGCCACCGATGAAATCGACGACAAAAGGTTTTTTATCGACGCTGTGACTGTCCCGGAATGTGTTCCCGTCAAGAAGGATATTTCGTGCAACGGCCTTTCCATCCACTGCAAGGAAAAGGTGAAGCCCCAAACGGTGAAATGGCTGAAAGAAACGTGGATCAGTATCGTCCAGCGGCGCGTTGCTGTCGGAACCGGCGCGAATTAGATATGTTCCGTAATCGTTGGGAATGTTCCAACCAAAACGTATTTGACCGCCCATATTAACTCCGGTATACGCATTGCCGACGCCCAGACCGGCGTGCGGAATAAAGTCAAATCCTAATCCTGCTGAATTTGTCTTTTGTAAAGCTTTCCATTTGCGCTCTATATACAAATTTATGAGGGGTTCATCGTGAAGTTGATGCTCCCACCCTTTTGGAACTAATGTGCCCGTCCACTTGTGAATTACTTCTTGGATATCCTGAGCATAGGAATGGCGTCCGACAATGCCGATATCAAGTTCGAGAGTATCCATGTGCACACTATTTCTGCTGTGCAGGCCC
>Ga0116160_1004952_pt1 | contig 10824 bp, 8 predicted proteins | sample AD_JPNAS2_MetaG_FD_89879 | JGI IMG/M metagenome (GOLD analysis project Ga0116160, IMG submission 89879) | Active sludge microbial communities of municipal wastewater-treating anaerobic digesters from Japan - AD_JPNAS2_MetaG | ecosystem: Engineered > Bioreactor > Anaerobic > Digestate | place...
AGAATCTTCAATGTTTTTGAAAACACGGCTTAGCGTTTCGTTGAGGTTGGGATCGTTTTTGGCATTACGGCGCACATTCTCAAAAAGCTCGGAAGGCAGTATGTAAAAACCCTTATCCTTTACGGTTTCGCTTCTTCCGAATTCGGCTTCCTCGTCGGAAATGCTCGCATAGTCGAAGTCGGGATTTCCCGCCCGCCGTTCTCCTTCGTTAATGAAGGAAGTAAGGTTTTCGGATATGAAGCGGTAAAACAGCATACCCAGCACGTACGATTTGAAATCCCATCCATCAACACTGCCTCTGAGGTCGTTGGCTATCTGCCATATCGTGCGGTGAAGCTCGTCGCGTTCTTGTTCTTTGGTCATATATATTGAATGTTATATTTGGATTGAAATTAATGTTTTTTTGACTTGTTGACTTACGGAAAATAAATTAAGTCTTAGATTTTCATTGCAAATGTAACTTTTTGGGGAGTTAGTTTAAGGGGCAAACGAAAAAAACTAATTTTTCAAGAACAAGAGAGAAAGAGCTAATCTTTCCCTCGTCGTTCCTGACGGTTAAGTGGCTATCTTCGCTCCCTAAATCTCCAGAATAAGTTGCAGGATAGGACATTTACGTAAAATGTGGCTCAATTCGTCGGTAGGGTTCATAGCCATTTCTGCGAGAATTTTCCCGATACGTTTAGGTTTGCTAATTTTCGGCCTCCTTTCTTAGAAAGGATAAACTGTTCGGCTTCAGCTTGAATTTCGGCAAGGCTTTTGTGTTTATTGGTTTTGAGCCAATTATCAATTTCACTTTTGAGAAATTGAAGTTTCTTCCCTTTTTTATGATAGGGAATAAGCTTTTGTCCAATCCAACCATAAACGGTTTGTCATGCATGTCTGTCAGGCAGGTATTGGCAGAGTTCCTGCAAGTTGAACCACTGATCAGATTCGGGAAGTTCTGTTTTTGTTTCGTTTAACAAGGTTTCAATTTTTTCTACCTTGTCGAGGAGTGTTTCCACAGCTTGTGGAAGTTGTTCGAATGATCTTATCCATATTCTTTTATTACCCGTCTGATTAAAATGCTCCCTTCTCGACGGGTAATAAGAAAGCCCTAATCCGTAATGAATCGAGGTTACAAAAGAATAACTAAAAAGACCTTACAAGGGGTTGTACAATGAGTTGAAAGTTTAGTTTTTTTGTTTTTGTCTATTGATATTGAGGCATTTAGTTCCGCAAGGATTTTGTTCGACTTGTCTATTTCTTTCTTATGGTAGTTTGAGAAAAACACACCTTTCTGTAACTCGTTGTGAATGTTGTTGTAGCTGTTGCCGGTAAGAAATGCAATCAGTTTGCAAATATTTGTAAGATTGTTGTACGCAGTACCAAGTTGCAATTTTTTTGACAGTTCCAAAATTACAATTGAACGGACTTTGATACTTGCAACATCTGGATTTTGGGGATTTTGGGGACAAGTGGTGTCTGGCTGTTGCAGGATTTGGATTTTGCGGTCGATTATTCCGCAAAGGTCATGTGGGTAATTCTTTTTGTACAAAGTATTTGAGAATTTGCAATAACTCAACTTGCTTTTGATTAGAAAAAATGTTTTGCGTAATGACTTCCAAAATGTCATTGACTTCGATTAGCGAAGTGTTTTTTTTGTGTTTCTGATTTAATATTATTACATTTTTAAATTTTTGATATTCAGTTGAATAGAATTTTATTTGCTCTTTTTGTAACTCCCCACTGCCCAAGCATTATACACCACTGCAAAACCACAGAGGGCAAAAAATTGCGGCAAAAGTTCACGTATGCCGCTGCCTTTGAGATAGACGGCTCGCATTACTTCCATCAGGTATTTTAGCGGGTTGAAATTGGTTATAAACTGCGCCCAACGCGGCATACTGCTAATGGGCGTGAAAAGTCCGCTTAACAGAATGATTATCAGCATAAAAAAGAACATTACAAACATTGCTTGCTGCATCGTATCGGAATAGTTGGAAATGATAATACCCAAACCCGAAACGGCAAGTATGTAAATAATTGCATAAAAGTAAATTACGGCTAAACTTCCAGAAGGAATTAAACTATAAACCAATGCTGCAATACCCATACAAATCGACAAAATCACAATGCCTATAATCCAATAGGGGATAAGTTTGGCAAGAATGAAAATGCCTTTGTTCATCGGCGTTACATTGAGTTGCTCGGTTGTCCCTAACTCTTTTTCGCCCACAATATTGAGCGCGGGCAAAAATCCTGTGAGCAAAGTCAGCAACATAACAAACAGCGCGGGTATCATAAAAACCTTGTAGTCGAGCGAAGGATTATATCTAAATTGAGAATGGAGCGTTGAGAGTTGTAAAATGCTGCCCTGTTCTTTGTTTATTTCGGCTGTAAAATCATTGATAATATTTGATAAATACGCACTGCCCAATCCGCCTTTCATGCCATTGACGGCGTTGGCGGAAAGCATTACATTTACCGTTTTTGATTTAAATAATTCCTTTTCAAATTCTTGCGGAATTTCGAGGATAATGTCTGCTTTCCCTGCATCAACGCTTTGCATTGCCTCGCTGTAAGTGTTGGAAATATTAGTCAGGCGAAAATAACCCGACGCGGCGATTTTACCTGTTAACCGTTCCGAAAATGTACTGTGGTCGTTGTCAATCACGCTTAATTTTACATTTTTTATTTCCTGATTGGCAGCCCATGGCAATACTAACATCACCATTATAGGCATTGCCAAAATCAGTTTCGGAATAAATGCGTTCCTAAATATCTGTTTAAACTCTTTTTCTAACAAAAACTTTAACATAATTCTCAATTATTTAGCTATTCTGATATTAAACTTTTTCAAACTCACTGTAATCAAAACCACAGCCATAAAGCCGAGTATGGCAAATTCTTTTACAACATATTGCGGCTCAACGCCCTGTATCATAATTTTTATTACGCCCTCGGCATACCAACGATTTGGCGGAATGACTGAAATCCACTGCAAAATTTTCGGCATACTGTCAATGGGAAATATCATACCAGAAAGTAACATCGTTGGCATCATCATAACAACCACCGAAATAAGTATCGCAGCAACCTGAGTTTTTACCATATTGGACACTAATAAACCTAATGACAAGCCGACAAAAATAAACAGCAACGAGAGGGCAATCAGCATAAACAAACTGCCCGCAATCGGTACGCCAATCACAAAAACCGACAGTAATAAAATGGTTGTCAGGTTGATAACCGACAGTACGAAATAAGGTGTAATTTTAGCCAATAGAATAAAAATCGGTTTTACTGGCGAAACAAGTAAAATTTCCATTGTGCCGATTTCTTTTTCGCGGACAATAGAAATGGAAGTCATCATCGCGCAAATCAGTATCAGCACAAGCCCCATAACACCAGGAACAAAGTTATACGCCCCTTTCATCTGGGGGTTGTAAAGCATTTTTATTTGAGGAATAATTTTAATAATATTCAGATTTGCAGTTGGTTGTAAATTTTCCATTTCCCATTGATTTATAATAGCAGAGGCATAATTTGCAAAAGTATTCGCTTGATTAGGATCGGTAGCGTCTGCAATCAGTTGAATTGAAAGTTGAGAATTGCCACTTTTTTTAAACACAACAGCCAATTTTGCCTCGCCTTTTTGGGAAACTTTGTCTATTTCGGCGTTGGAAATCAAATATTTTGCAAACGAAAAATGCTCGCTGGCGGCAAGCCGTTCAATAATTTGCCTTGTTTCTTCGTTTTTTACCATATCAAAAACTGCAAAAGGCGTGTTTTTCACTTCGGTAGTAATGGCAAAACCGAACAAAATTATCTGCACAATCGGCATTACAAGCAAAATGAGCATTGTCCGTTTATCGCGGAAAATATGATAAAATTCTTTTTTGACAAATGCAAAGAATTGAGAATAGAGAAATTTTTTCGCTTTCATATCTTTATTTTTTAATTGTCGCCACGTGTTGCTTTACGGGCTAATTTTTGAAAAACTTCGTCCATATTGCTTGCATTAAATTGTTTTCTTAGATTTTTGGGCGTGTTCAACGCTTCAATTTTTCCATCAACCATTATCGAAACGCGGTTGCAATATTCCGCTTCGTCCATATAATGCGTTGTAACAAAAACGGTTATTCCGCGTTCTGCCGCCTCGTAAATCAGTTCCCAAAACTGCCGCCGCGTAACAGGATCAACACCGCCCGTTGGCTCGTCGAGAAACACAATTTTCGGCTCGTGAAAAATGGACACCGAAAAAGCAAGTTTCTGCTTCCAACCGAGCGGTAGGGACTTTACAAGCGTTTCCCGCTCGCTTTCAAAGCCGAGTTCTGCGAGAATTTTGTCGGTCTTTTCTGCAATTTCACGCTCTTTCATTCCGTAAATTCCACCGAAAAGCCGCAGGTTTTCCCATACTTTCAAATCATCGTACAAAGAAAATTTTTGGCTCATATAACCGATATTTTTCTTAACCTGTTCCGACTGCCTCGCAATGTCGAAATCCGCCACCGTTCCGCTGCCCGAAGTGGGTTTGCTCAACCCGCAAAGCATACGAATCGCGGTCGTTTTGCCCGCGCCGTTTGCCCCCAAAAATCCAAAAATTTCGCCTTTATAAACGTCAAAACTAATGGCATTTACGGCAGTGAAATTGCCGAATGTTTTAGTCAGTTTATCTGTCGTAATTACTTTTTGCATAATCTTTCACTCTTTTAATAATTCAATAAAACAATCCTCAATGGTCGGCGTAATTTCCATAAATTGTTCATTATTCATTGTTAATTGTTCATTTAAAGTAACGTGGATTGCCTCACCAAAAATGTAAGCAGAACGGACTTTGGGGTTTTGCCGTAATTCTTTCAACAACGAATAATTATCGTTTGACTCTGCGGCATAGAGCGGGCGTGGGTAATTTGCCGTAATGTTTTCGGGCGTGTTAATTTGAAGGATTTTTCCTTTGTTAATCAACGCGATACGGTCGCAGAGAGCCGCCTCGTCCATATAGGGTGTGGAAACAAGAATGGTAATGCCCTGCTGTTTAAGTTTTTTCAACATTCCCCAAAAATCTTTGCGGCTCACAGGGTCAACGCCGGTGGTCGGCTCATCGAGAAAAAGCACTGACGGCTTGTGAATGAGGGCGCAACTCAAAGCAAGTTTCTGTTTCATTCCGCCCGAAAGTTTGCCCGCCCGCCGCGTTTTGAACGGCTCAAGCTGACGGTAAATATCCTCTATTAAATAGTAATTTTCCTTGATAGTAGTGTTGAAAACGGCGGCAAAAAAGTTCAGATTTTCCTCCACTGTCAAGTCCTGATAAAGCGAAAATCGACCGGGCATATAGCCAACTTTTTCACGGATTTCTTTGTAATTTTTTACAACATCAAGCCCATCGACCGCAGCTTGTCCGCTGTCAGCAAGCAAAAGCGTTGTCAAAATCCTGAAAAGCGAAGTTTTTCCAGAGCCGTCGGGCCCGATCAAACCAAAAAGTTCACCGCGTTCCACTTCAAAACTTACATCTTGCAAAGCGGTTACTTCTTTGTATTTCAAAGAGATATTATTTAATTGAATTGCTTTCATTTTTAATTTTCAAATAAAATCTCACCGTACATTCCCTTTTTAATATATCCATCATTTTTTACCGAAATTTTTACAGCATACACAAGATTTGCACGGACATCGCGGGTTTGAATGGTTTTGGGCGTAAATTCGGCTTTGTCCGAAATCCACGAAACTGTGCCCGCATACTCTTTCCTGCCCTTTTCGCCCAAGTCGGAAAAAACTTTTACCTGCTGCCCGATTTTCAATTCGGTCAGTTGGCTCGACGCGATATACGCCCGCAGGTACATTTTTTCGAGATTGGCGATTTTGAAAAGTGGTTTGCCTACCGTCGCGAGTTCGCCCGCTTCGGCGAATTTCTCTAAAATCGTACCTGACACAGGACTTTTGATTACAGAATTTTTAATCTGGTCGTCAATTTGAGCGATTTGCGCCACAATTGCCTGCTGCTCGTATGTCAAACTGCTGTTTGTGTTACCGAGCGTTTCGGTTTGGGCGGCAAGTTGCTTTTCGAGCGTGGCAATCTGCGCATTAATATCGTCCAACTGTTTTTGGTTGGCGGCATTTTCGCTCACGAGTTTGGCAAAACGCTGACGCTCGCTTTTCGCCGTTTCCAACTGCTGACGGAGAACGGCAATCTGGTTCGCAACATTCACCCGGCGGCTATTTATCGCCCTCACGCTCGCCTGCAATTGCATCTTTTTAAAGTAAAGTTGCGTTGTGTCAATCACGCCGAGCGTTCGCCCCGCCACTTCTTCCTGCCCTTCGGAAATGTCGAATTGCAGAATTTCGCCGTTGCTTTTTGCCGACACGACAATTTCGGTGGTTTCAAACACTCCTGTTGCATCGTAATTGCTGTTTTTATTGTTGCAGGCGGAAAACAGAAGAACTATAAAAAAACTGAAAAATGATATTCGTTTCATATTATTATTATTTTAATTATTAGTGATAAATTTCAGATTATAAACCGTTTGCAGCATTTCGAGTTCGTGCAAAATTTTGTCCTGCCGAGCCAATGCTTCAGCGTTGATTTCGCGAATAAGATCGGAAACTGTCGCCATGCCGCTTTCCACTTTTTTCTCTGTGGCTCGTTTTATCGACTGTCGCAAAGCGATAATTTCGTCATCATCGGCTAGGAGTTCGCGGTATTTTTCAATGTCGTTTTGCTTGGCAGTTGCCTGCAAATTGCTGTTAAACAGGAATGTTTCTCGCTGTGTGACAATGTTTTCGCGTTGCGTTTCGAGTTGGTTTTCGCGTTTTTTGAAAGTGTAAAAACTGCTGATATTCCACGACATACGCATACCGACGATAGCATAAGGAGTGAAACCGTTTTTGAGCATATTCAGGCCCGGATTGCCGTAACCGCCTGTGAGAAATAGATTGAATTTCGGCATTAAACTTGTATTTATTTCGCGGTTTTGCGCATCGAGAAACGCCAATCGACTGTTGAAAAGCGAAAGTTCGGGGCGGGCATTTTCAGCAAAAACGGTTTGTTTAATTTCGGGTTTTTGCAAGACGGCGTTTTCGTCTAATTTTTCGCCGATAAACGCCGAAAGCATAGTCAAATACGCCTTGCGGTTGCGCGAAATCTGGGTAAAATTCTGTTTTGCCTTAATCTGCTCCACTTTTACCGCGTCTAAATCGGCTTGATTGACCAGTCCGCCGCCAACGCACGACTTCACGCGGTCGAAATTTTGCTGCAAATTTTCCTGAAAAATACGGTTTTGTTCCAATATTGCATCACAAAGCAAAATCCCGAAAAAAATTTGGTTAATCCGCTCTTTTACAGCATACAAGTTAACTTTCAATTCCTCGTTTTCAACGGCAGCTTGCGCTTTAATTTGCTCACTTCGCGCCTTTGTCGCGCCGCCGTCCCACAGCGTTTGCGTAACGTCGAGTGTAACGCCGTATTGATCTTTACTCAACTCTTCAATTTTCATATTTACCAACATCGGGTCTTGCGAAAAATCGAGTGGAATTTTCGTAACATCAGATTGGTAACTTGCCTTCGCATTGAGCGAAATTTGCGGCAACCAAGCCCGCGCCGCATTCGACAAATTATACTCCCGAGACTGTTCAATTAAACCATACTGCTTGACAAGCGGGTAATTTGCAACGGCTTTTTCGTAACACTCCTCAATGCCTAACTGCGCGAATGTCGGTAGTGAGAGCAAGAGAATAACAATTAAAAAAAAGGTTTTTCTGTACATTTGACTATCAATTTTATTATTAAACATATTTATAGAACAAAAGTGTTAAACAGAATTGTTTATAATATGGTAAAAAAAATTCAGGTTCGCAAAGCGTTCAAAATGAACTGAACATTGCTTTCGCGGCGTTCAACAAGAAATTTTTCCATTTTTTCGTTGCTGTCCAAATGTAATGCTTCTTTCAATATCGGCAAAGCAATAAAAACGGAAATATTAAGCGAAATAACATTCATCAACAAATTTTGGAATGTAACAGGACTGATTGTTCCCTTTGATAATTCGGCGTTAAACATTTTTTCTAAGGCTGACAAAAAAGGTAATAGATGTGGGTAAAGCGTTTGAACAGCCCATTGCCGATTTTCCTCGTTTGATAAGATTTCACGAAAAATGAACATCGGCAGTTGAGGATTTTTCGCCACAAAATTAAACTGTGTTTCGATTAAAAGCCGTAAAGTTTCCGTAAAATCGGCGTTTTGCTCTAAAACAACATTGAACATTTGAGAAATCAATTGCACTTTTTCTTTAAAAATCCGTTGAAAAAGTTCCTCTTTGGTGCTGTAATAATAGTGCAGCATCGTGTGGCTGATTCCAGCGCGTTTGGCAATGGATACGGTTTTTGCGTTTCCGAAACCCTTTTCGAAAAATTCCGCCTCTGCTGCCTCGAGGATTTTTTGCTTTGATTCAGTTTCGTTTTTTCTCAATATCTTTTCTTTTTTTACTTAGATTTTCATTGCAAATGTAACTTTTTGGGGCGTTAGTTTAAGGGGCAAACGAAAAAAACTAATTTTTCAAGAACGAGAGAGAAAGTGCTGAGCTTTCCCTCGTCGTTCCTGACGGTTAAGTGGCTATCTTCGCTCCCTAAATCTCCCCAGATATAAGTTGCAGGATGGGACACTTAACGCAAGAACAAAGGTACACTATCTCGCAAATGTTGGGAAACGGGTAAAAAAAATTGAGATAGCCAGGGTCATTGGGGTTGACAAGAGCACCGTATCCGGGAAATTAATCGTAAGGCCGACGGGCGTGATAGGTGGAAATGACACCAAACAACAGGCCAAGAAAGCGTTTAGGATTTTTAACACCCAAAGAGAAGCTGGATCAAATATTGTTTAACAAAAAAGTTGCATTTGTAGCTTAAATATACGAAAAAACCGCTGTAAACTAAGTATTTACAGCGGTTTGAATATAGAAATTAATTCTTGTTTTTCGAGTTTACTTCACTTCCTCAAAATCGGTGTCTTCTACTGGGCCATCACTTTTCCCCTGATTCTCATTTCCATAATGAGGCTCTTGCTGTGATGACTGTTGAGTAGCTTTGTACATTTCTTCGCTTGCAGCTTGCCATGCCTGATTCATACGAGCCATAGCCGAGTCGATGGCTGCAATATTACGTTGTTTATGAGCTTCTTTCAGTTCGTTGAGGGCATTCTCGATATTGGCTTTTTTATCGGCGGGAATTTTATCGCCATATTCTTTCAACTGTTTTTCGGTTTGAAAGATGAGGTTATCCGCCTGATTGACCTTTTCTATTTCTTCTTTTGCTCTGCGGTCGGCTTCGGCATTAGCTTCGGCTTCGGCTTTCATACGTTTAATTTCTTCTTCGGTGAGTCCTGTAGAAGCTTCGATGCGAATTTGTTGCGACTTGCCTGTAGCCTTGTCTTTAGCCGAAACGTTGAGAATGCCATTTGCATCAATGTCGAAAGTTACTTCGATTTGTGGAATGCCACGTGGCGCAGGTGGTAATCCGTCGAGGAAGAAACGACCAATGGTTTTATTATCTTTTGCTAATGGACGTTCACCTTGCAAAACATGTATCTCGACGCTGGTTTGATTATCTGCAGCCGTAGAGAATATCTCGGATTTTCTGGTAGGAATAGTAGTATTAGCTTCTATCAATTTTGTCATTACTCCACCCAGTGTTTCTATACCAAGGGAAAGGGGAGTAACATCAAGTAACAAAACATCTTTTACTTCACCTGTAAGAACTCCACCCTGAATTGCTGCTCCTACGGCTACAACTTCATCAGGGTTAACACCTTTAGAAGGGGTTCTTCCGAAGATATTTTCTACCAGTTTTTGTACCATAGGAATACGAGTAGAACCTCCTACTAAGATCACTTCATTAATATCGGATGGTTTCAGGCCGGCATCTCTTAGAGCTTTTTGACAAGGTTCTACAGTGCGTTGTACCAAATAGTCAATAAGTTGTTCGAGTTTTGAACGTGTCAATTTTTTAACCAGATGTTTGGGAATTCCATCCACTGGCATAATATAAGGCAGATTGATTTCGGTTTCAAGAGAGCTTGAGAGTTCGATTTTTGCTTTCTCAGCAGCTTCTTTCAAACGTTGTAAAGCCATAGGATCTTTTCTCAGGTCAATGCCTTCTTCTTTCTGGAATTCATCGGCTAACCAATTGATGATTTCATGGTCGAAATCGTCACCTCCCAAGTGAGTATCACCGTTAGTTGATTTAACTTCGAAGACGCCTTCACCCAGCTCAAGTATCGAGATATCGAAAGTCCCACCTCCAAGGTCGTAAACTGCTACCTTCAGGTCTTTATGTTTTTTATCGAGGCCATAAGCCAATGCTGCGGTAGTTGGTTCATTGATGATACGTCTTACTTTTAAGCCTGCAATTTCTCCTGCTTCTTTGGTAGCTTGACGTTGTGAATCACTAAAATAGGCTGGTACAGTAATCACAGCCTCTGTAACTTCTTGTCCAAGATAATCTTCAGCCGTTTTTTTCATTTTTTGGAGAATCATGGCTGAGATTTCTTGAGGAGAATATTGTCTGTTGTCGATGACAATACGAGGCATGTTGTTGTCGCCTCTGACAACTTTATAAGGTACACGTTCAATTTCTTTCAAAACGCGATCATAAGTTTCGCCCATAAATCGTTTTATGGAGAAAACAGTCCTTTTGGAATTGGTAATAGCCTGACGTTTTGCCGGTTCTCCAATCTTGCGTTCACCATTCTCCGTAAAGGCGACAACCGACGGTGTAGTGCGATGCCCTTCACTATTTGGTATTACTACCGGCTCATTGCCTTCCATTACGGCTACACATGAATTGGTCGTCCCA
>Ga0116160_1004953_pt1 | contig 10824 bp, 8 predicted proteins | sample AD_JPNAS2_MetaG_FD_89879 | JGI IMG/M metagenome (GOLD analysis project Ga0116160, IMG submission 89879) | Active sludge microbial communities of municipal wastewater-treating anaerobic digesters from Japan - AD_JPNAS2_MetaG | ecosystem: Engineered > Bioreactor > Anaerobic > Digestate | place...
GATGTATCTCAATCCATGCACCCGTGAAGGGTGCGACCGGCCGAGTGTGCCGCCTGGCTCTCGGATAACCGATTTCAATCCACGTACCCGTGAAGGGTGCGACCCCCGGGTCGGGGATCTCCCGACGGCCCTGGTCATTTCAATCCACGCACCCGTGAAGGGTGCGACACCCCGGATACGCTTTTCCGCCGCCTCTTTTGTCAATTTCAATCCACGCACCCGTAAAGGGTGCGACGTTTGACCCTCACTTTTTTTCATCTCTCCATCTATTTCAATCCACGCACCCGTGAAGGGTGCGACCTCTGATAGAGGTCCAGCACCCCGCACCGCCAAAAATTTCAATCCACGCACCCGTGAAGGGTGCGACACACGGAGACGTAGGGCCCTGGGATCAGCTCATTATTTCAATCCACGCACCCGTGAAGGGTGCGACCTACAATGTCTTCAAGCTCTTCACAATCGACATCATTTCAATCCACGCACCCGTGAAGGGTGCGACGGTAGGCGGGTAGACAGTAGGCGCGGCCGGCCGGATTTCAATCCACGCACCCGTGAAGGGTGCGACAAACCGGACGCGCTGCCAGTAGCGCCTCGATGGCAATTTCAATCCACGCACCCGTGAAGGGTGCGACCTGCAGGACAAGATCCTGGAGATCCTCGACCGACTATTTCAATCCACGCACCCGTGAAGGGTGCGACTGCAGCTGATCCGTGATGACTTCCGACCCAGTAAACAATTTCAATCCACGCACCCGTGAAGGGTGCGACTATCGTGCCGGCGTCAACGTTCCCGTTGACCCCCGATTTCAATCCACGCACCCGTGAAGGGTGCGACCAGGTTGGTCTCTCTCCATGAGTTGCAGGGAATTTCAATCCACGCACCCGTGAAGGGTGCGACCCTGAGCTCGAGGCGGGCGCCATTGTTCCGATTGATTTCAATCCACGCACCCGTGAAGGGTGCGACGGGATTTTTTACGGCAGGGCTACCGGGGGTTATCTGATTTCAATCCACGCACCCGTGAAGGGTGCGACGGGCTGACGATGATGGGCGGATCGGGTGGTCCTATTTCAATCCACGCACCCGTGAAGGGTGCGACCCGGCGCGGATGTCGCGCTGCTCAATGCGTACAACTCATTTCAATCCACGCACCCGTGAAGGGTGCGACCGATCTAAAATGCTTTCAGAGCTTGAGCAGAAGAAATTTCAATCCACGCACCCGTGAAGGGTGCGACTTGATTGAGGGAGTGGTTTATGATGGATGAGAGAATTTCAATCCACGCACCCGTGAAGGGTGCGACCCTCGACGGTCACCTGCTACGACTCGATCGTCGTATTTCAATCCACGCACCCGTGAAGGGTGCGACGGGGTGATCCGGGATGGGAGTGTCAGTTCATACCCCGATTTCAATCCACGCACCCGTGAAGGGTGCGACTCATCTACGCCACCCTCACCCTCATCCAGGTCAATTTCAATCCACGCACCCGTGAAGGGTGCGACCGCCGTCCTCCTGCTGCTCCTCGGAGACCTCGAAATTTCAATCCACGCACCCGTGAAGGGTGCGACGAGTGCGGGGTGCCGGTGCCGGAGGAGATCCGGGAATTTCAATCCACGCACCCGTGAAGGGTGCGACGGACCCAGATTTTCACCAATCCAGACGATTCGTCATTTCAATCCACGCACCCGTGAAGGGTGCGACAACCGAGACGAGCCGGCCATCTTCGAGCCGAAGAGATTTCAATCCACGCACCCGTGAAGGGTGCGACTCGGGTGGTTGTTTTTGTAGCCTGCCGGGGAGTGATTTCAATCCACGCACCCGTGAAGGGTGCGACCCACGACGGGCCTCGGGAGGACGACCTCGACCGATTTCAATCCACGCACCCGTGAAGGGTGCGACGCACGCCTTACAATATATATACTCTGTCGTCGATAATTTCAATCCACGCACCCGTGAAGGGTGCGACGTATATCGAGCGTCTCGCGCCCGGGATAACATATATTTCAATCCACGCACCCGTGAAGGGTGCGACACGATATCACGGAAGATGAGGCCCGGCGGCTCTTATTTCAATCCACGCACCCGTGAAGGGTGCGACGTCACAGCGTAGTACTTGGTCCGGGTGACGTCGATATTTCAATCCACGCACCCGTGAAGGGTGCGACCACACCTCTCCTTCATGGGATGGATGTTTTGGAGATTTCAATCCACGCACCCGTGAAGGGTGCGACTTCAAGGAGCGTGATCGCGATTAGTCTCGACGAATTTCAATCCACGCACCCGTGAAGGGTGCGACCATCTCGCGCTCGAAGAGGCGAAGAGGCGCGGAGATCATTTCAATCCACGCACCCGTGAAGGGTGCGACGCCCGACATGGCGCAGGATGGCCATCTGCATCTTATTTCAATCCACGCACCCGTGAAGGGTGCGACCGAGATCGCAGCAGCGATGTTCTCCCAGGCGGCGATATTTCAATCCACGCACCCGTGAAGGGTGCGACTCAACTCCGGGAGGACCTCCGCCTCGTCAGGAAATTTCAATCCACGCACCCGTGAAGGGTGCGACCTCTTCGACGAGGGCCTGCGCCCCGGGCGAGAGCTATTTCAATCCACGCACCCGTGAAGGGTGCGACCGGCACGGCGATACCTATGCCGGACACAAACGCTGTATTTCAATCCACGCACCCGTGAAGGGTGCGACGATCAGATATCAGACGATGCACAATCCGATCACGATTTCAATCCACGCACCCGTGAAGGGTGCGACTGAACGAACTGTTTCTGCGATACCCCGGCAGGTTGATTTCAATCCACGCACCCGTGAAGGGTGCGACAGCGTCGCGGTCTTCGCATCACCGGCATACCATTTCGCATTTCAATCCACGCACCCGTGAAGGGTGCGACAACAACACGAAGCCGGGCGAGAAGCAGGCGGAAGGATTTCAATCCACGCACCCGTGAAGAGTGCGACTCATGCGTTTCTGCGCCCAGTTGCCGGCGATCTATTTCAATCCACGCACCCGTGAAGGGTGCGACGCTACGGCAACCGCCGTAAATCGGTGCGAGAATCTATTTCAATCCACGCACCCGTGAAGGGTGCGACTCGCAGCCGGCAAAGGACAGGTCGGGATCCAGAGCGAATTTCAATCCACGCACCCGTGAAGGGTGCGACACAACACGAAGCCGGGCGAGAAGCAGGCGGAAGGATTTCAATCCACGCACCCGTGAAGGGTGCGACGGTGAATATAGCCACATCCGCGCCAGCATACAACGAATTTCAATCCACGCACCCGTGAAGGGTGCGACAAGGGATATTCGGTCGTGGGTAAGGGTGAGACGCCCATTTCAATCCACGCACCCGTGAAGGGTGCGACGTCATCCATAATCGGCATCTCCTGCACGTTGTGATTTCAATCCACGCACCCGTGAAGGGTGCGACTTCTGGCACGGCGATTGCCGGGATGGTTGTGCTTGATTTCAATCCACGCACCCGTGAAGGGTGCGACCCGGCAACAGCCATCCCTTCGGTCTCGGCGTCGGTATTTCAATCCACGCACCCGTGAAGGGTGCGACAGGGATTCCTCGCAGACGACGCAGAGATCCGGAGGATTTCAATCCACGCACCCGTGAAGGGTGCGACGATGCAGCAGCGGGCGGCGGTTCCTGTGCTCGTAATTTCAATCCACGCACCCGTGAAGGGTGCGACCCGAGTTGGCGCGCGGTCGACGATATCACGTTGTATTTCAATCCACGCACCCGTGAAGGGTGCGACGGAGGCGCAAACCTCCCCTACTACGTCCGCGATCAATTTCAATCCACGCACCCGTGAAGGGTGCGACCTGCTCCCGGTCGATCGCGTCCTGTTGCCACCCATTTCAATCCACGCACCCGTGAAGGGTGCGACTCGACGTCTCCCTGGACGGCGGTATCGCGATCATTTCAATCCACGCACCCGTGAAGGGTGCGACAAACCCGATTGCCATCACCTGCGGATTCTCATAATTTCAATCCACGCACCCGTGAAGGGTGCGACGAAATTCTTCACGATTGTCTACGGATTGCAGATATTTCAATCCACGCACCCGTGAAGGGTGCGACTACCGGGAGGCGCCGGTGCCGGCGGCAGGCCTCATTTCAATCCACGCACCCGTGAAGGGTGCGACGGTCGCTCCGGTGAAGCGGTTCGTTGAGTACCAGGCATTTCAATCCACGCACCCGTGAAGGGTGCGACCCGGGGGCGCGCTCCAATTTCAATCCACGCACCCGTCAGGCATTTCAATCCACGCACCCGTGAAGGGTGCGACGGTCGGACCCTCCGGCATCGGTGACCCCGAAGACATTTCAATCCACGCACCCGTGAAGGGTGCGACGGGCATATCGCTCGAACCGCTCGTGATCGCCAAGATTTCAATCCACGCACCCGTGAAGGGTGCGACTTACCAACGCGCGGTTTACCACGCCCGGAGGGGCATTTCAATCCACGCACCCGTGAAGGGTGCGACAGGAGCACGGCGATCACAGCGCTGATAATGATCAGATTTCAATCCACGCACCCGTGAAGGGTGCGACTTCAGGATGTCCATCGCCCAGGGGAGTCTCTCCTCATTTCAATCCACGCACCCGTGAAGGGTGCGACTCTCCATGTTCACGGCGATCCTGCAATTTCAAGTGCTTATTTCAATCCACGCACCCGTGAAGGGTGCGACCTCCATAAGGTAGTTTCTGTAATCTTTCCATGTCCTATTTCAATCCACGCACCCGTGAAGGGTGCGACATCGGCTTCCAATAGTTAGATCGGCAGTCCGCATGATTTCAATCCACGCACCCGTGAAGGGTGCGACTTCTGAGCCCGGCACAACTGAACGGCTGGCACGGATTTCAATCCACGCACCCGTGAAGGGTGCGACCTCCGGCCGTGAGCTCCCCCTCGGCAATCACCCGATTTCAATCCACGCACCCGTGAAGGGTGCGACATGTTCGGCTCGCCCTTCGCCTTCGCTGTGTACTTATTTCAATCCACGCACCCGTGAAGGGTGCGACTTCCCGGAGGCCACGGCCTCAACCGCCTTGCGGGATTTCAATCCACGCACCCGTGAAGGGTGCGACGCCTGCTCCCCGCCAGACTTCCGGCCGCACTACATTTCAATCCACGCACCCGTGAAGGGTGCGACGCGTTGTTTGGGTCTCAAGCGAGGGACTCGTGTGGAATTTCAATCCACGCACCCGTGAAGGGTGCGACTCGGCGAGGTCAACAACGGCGGCGACCTGGTCGAAGCATTTCAATCCACGCACCCGTGAAGGGTGCGACCGACCGCCGGGGTACCGGTCTTGAGGTCAAAAGAATTTCAATCCACGCACCCGTGAAGGGTGCGACGTTGCGGGGGATACCGTGCACCGGGTCGGGGTCGGTATTTCAATCCACGCACCCGTGAAGGGTGCGACTCTGGGTCGATGATGATCGCGGGGAACAGGATGAATTTCAATCCACGCACCCGTGAAGGGTGCGACTGAGGTCGGCGTCGCCGGCACCGGTGCCAGGCTATTTCAATCCACGCACCCGTGAAGGGTGCGACGCCCCCACTCGCTGGCGCGCTCCGGGTCATCGGCATTTCAATCCACGCACCCGTGAAGGGTGCGACGTCATGCGCCGGTAGTCACCTCCTGCTCGGCGAGATTTCAATCCACGCACCCGTGAAGGGTGCGACGAACTCGATCCCGTCATCACCGCGGACGAGGTGGGATTTCAATCCACGCACCCGTGAAGGGTGCGACGAATCCCTATAGCCTGATCGAGATCCGCTCGGATATTTCAATCCACGCACCCGTGAAGGGTGCGACGGTATCAGGTGGTCCTGATCGGGTACCTCACCCGATTTCAATCCACGCACCCGTGAAGGGTGCGACTCGCGATCATCTCTGAGAGCGACCCGCTGTGGCAATTTCAATCCACGCACCCGTGAAGGGTGCGACTCGTGCTCCACCCGGACGAGCCGCCCCGCCCGGACATTTCAATCCACGCACCCGTGAAGGGTGCGACGTCTCGTCCGGTCGCGAAACGTGCATCGGGTATACGAATTTCAATCCACGCACCCGTGAAGGGTGCGACTGCGGGTCCCGACGGCCGACTCTACGGTCAGGTGATTTCAATCCACGCACCCGTGAAGGGTGCGACTTTCCGGCCTGACGGATCCCCGGTGCCTGGTCGATTTCAATCCACGCACCCGTGAAGGGTGCGACCCGTCACCCGGGGCACCACCTACGATAATAAGGCATTTCAATCCACGCACCCGTGAAGGGTGCGACCGGGATTAGCTACGCCTGGGATCAAGCATATGGGATTTCAATCCACGCACCCGTGAAGGGTGCGACACCTGCTCCCGGTCGATCGCGTGCTCCTGCCACCCATTTCAATCCACGCACCCGTGAAGGGTGCGACCACATAGATGCTCTCCTCCTCGGTGATCGCGTTCATTTCAATCCACGCACCCGTGAAGGGTGCGACGATCAGCATCGAGAGCGCTTCACGGTCCCCGGACATTTCAATCCACGCACCCGTGAAGGGTGCGACATCGCGAGGTAATCGAGGTAAAACGCGCAATTCCTATTTCAATCCACGCACCCGTGAAGGGTGCGACGATCCGGGCGTCGGGGAACAGGATTTTCAGCGTCTATTTCAATCCACGCACCCGTGAAGGGTGCGACTATGATGGGGCATACTACTGGCAGGCCGCGGGATTTCAATCCACGCACCCGTGAAGGGTGCGACTTCAACAACGGCGCCAACTGCTCGCTGGTGTATCTATTTCAATCCACGCACCCGTGAAGGGTGCGACAAAATAAAGCATTCATCGGGGACAGGAAGGATGGAATTTCAATCCACGCACCCGTGAAGGGTGCGACCTCTTGTGAGCCGGCGGACCTACCTCGCGCTCGAATTTCAATCCACGCACCCGTGAAGGGTGCGACGATCGCATTCTTCTGACCGGCGGCAACCTTGATATTTCAATCCACGCACCCGTGAAGGGTGCGACGGGAGTACCAGGCCCATATAGCAATTCTAGACGGATTTCAATCCACGCACCCGTGAAGGGTGCGACCTCTACACATGTATGCTCCCGCTCTCGTTTTTCGATTTCAATCCACGCACCCGTGAAGGGTGCGACGCCGGCGCTATGAGGTCGTGCGGGACCTGCCTCTATTTCAATCCACGCACCCGTGAAGGGTGCGACGTCCGATCTCATGGGGAGGTTCATCGCCGGGGTATTTCAATCCACGCACCCGTGAAGGGTGCGACGAGGGACGCGAAAGCGTTGGCCCGCTTGTTCATGATATTTCAATCCACGCACCCGTGAAGGGTGCGACATCCTCGCCGCCGAAGATCCCGTCAAGCCAGTCAGAATTTCAATCCACGCACCCGTGAAGGGTGCGACCTCTATGCGGTGGTAGATGGAGCGAATCCCGACTCCTATTTCAATCCACGCACCCGTGAAGGGTGCGACTCCCGTTCTCGCGGGACCAGCTGGTCTGGCTAGAGATTTCAATCCACGCACCCGTGAAGGGTGCGACGAGCGTCAGGGCGCGGCCCGATCGCGATCGTCGGAATTTCAATCCACGCACCCGTGAAGGGTGCGACTGCAAATCTCTGACTCGACCTCGGACCTCTGGAGGATTTCAATCCACGCACCCGTGAAGGGTGCGACAGGTTGATCGGTCCCTCGGCGCTGACTCTCTCGGCATTTCAATCCACGCACCCGTGAAGGGTGCGACTGGCGATTGTCCTGTCACTCCTGCGCGATGTTGGATTTCAATCCACGCACCCGTGAAGGGTGCGACTTTTGTTTCGACGTTTTGATCGTCTGAGACCCGATATTTCAATCCACGCACCCGTGAAGGGTGCGACCTGGTATCACCATCTTGTCTGGATGACGTTCGGTCTATTTCAATCCACGCACCCGTGAAGGGTGCGACTACGAATGGGCGTCAGCGTACGTGTTGGCGCACATATTTCAATCCACGCACCCGTGAAGGGTGCGACAGATCTTGTGGCTGTAGTCGGTGGGCGTGACGGTATTTCAATCCACGCACCCGTGAAGGGTGCGACTTCCCGGATCCCGGTGGTTCTGGCGATGTGCATCTGATTTCAATCCACGCACCCGTGAAGGGTGCGACGCCCGGACTGAGATCATGGGGGCGCAGCGGCATGGATTTCAATCCACGCACCCGTGAAGGGTGCGACGATATACTACCTGCCCGGCGGTGACGGTCCCGCATTTCAATCCACGCACCCGTGAAGGGTGCGACTTCGATATCTGGTCGGGGAAGGCGGGGCGGCTCATATTTCAATCCACGCACCCGTGAAGGGTGCGACTACCTGTTTACCAGGTAAAAACCCTTATCTGGATTATTTCAATCCACGCACCCGTGAAGGGTGCGACTCAATCACCGAGAAACAAGGGCATATTGAGCATAATTTCAATCCACGCACCCGTGAAGGGTGCGACCATACAACATAGTTTTTACCTCACATCCCTTAACGGATTTCAATCCACGCACCCGTGAAGGGTGCGACAACATCCATTTTTTCACTTCCATCCCATTTGGGATTTCAATCCACGCACCCGTGAAGGGTGCGACATTATGGCAAATCAGACAAAATTCACCATTTCGATTTCAATCCACGCACCCGTGAAGGGTGCGACGGTTATTCGTGCTAATCATTGGGCTGTTGGATGGATTATTTCAATCCACGCACCCGTGAAGGGTGCGACGATTTGAAAGGTAATAATGTTAGGATGGTTAAGATTTCAATCCACGCACCCGTGAAGGGTGCGACCCTCTAATCCTTATGAGTATTACAAAAAAGGATATATTTCAATCCACGCACCCGTGAAGGGTGCGACCCCATTTGTATAGCCAAATTAACTACATTGTAAGATTTCAATCCACGCACCCGTGAAGGGTGCGACGAGTATTATCCCAATCCCTTTTTGATTCATAAAGATTTCAATCCACGCACCCGTGAAGGGTGCGACTGTAGCATTTTTTCACTTCCTCATTCCCAAAATGGATTTCAATCCACGCACCCGTGAAGGGTGCGACTTATCTTACTCATAATTACGAATGGATATATGATATTTCAATCCACGCACCCGTGAAGGGTGCGACCACACAATATGATAGGGTATATAAATCCCTCTTATTTCAATCCACGCACCCGTGAAGGGTGCGACGGCACGCAGGGCACGAAGGATCGTAACTTTCCCATATTTCAATCCACGCACCCGTGAAGGGTGCGACGACACCAAGGGTTGCCACCGTCCGGCGACCTGGATTTCAATCCACGCACCCGTGAAGGGTGCGACATGATGTCGAGATCAGCAGCATCGAGCAGAGTGGATTTCAATCCACGCACCCGTGAAGGGTGCGACTTATTGTTCCTTTCCTCTTCATCTAGGTTACTGTATTTCAATCCACGCACCCGTGAAGGGTGCGACGACTGCCGTCGATGAGCGGCTGCGTGAGATCACATTTCAATCCACGCACCCGTGAAGGGTGCGACGAGTCTGACGCCCGGATGGCTCTCCGCCTATGGGGATTTCAATCCACGCACCCGTGAAGGGTGCGACGATTGTCCGCGATATCCTCGGTCAACCTTCCGATATTTCAATCCACGCACCCGTGAAGGGTGCGACCAACAAAAACGAGTCCTTCATGCTCTTCGGGAAATTTCAATCCACGCACCCGTGAAGGGTGCGACTCTCCGACCTTAAGGTTCGGCTCGACCGGGAGGTATTTCAATCCACGCACCCGTGAAGGGTGCGACACGCAGACGGGGATCCCCTCAACAACACCATCGAATTTCAATCCACGCACCCGTGAAGGGTGCGACTTCGCGACACCGAGCAACTGCCCGCACGCAAACGCATTTCAATCCACGCACCCGTGAAGGGTGCGACATCAACATCTCGCGGTCGTCAGCAAGATCAGGGAATTTCAATCCACGCACCCGTGAAGGGTGCGACCCGGGACGACGTTCCGGCAGGCCCTGCAGTGCCCATTTCAATCCACGCACCCGTGAAGGGTGCGACTGATGACGGCCACCACCCCGCAGAGCCGCAAGGCATTTCAATCCACGCACCCGTGAAGGGTGCGACCGGTGAGGTCAGCGAGCCGGTCGAGCGGCACGACATTTCAATCCACGCACCCGTGAAGGGTGCGACGCCAGCACGGGCACGGGCCGTCGATGATCGGACGATTTCAATCCACGCACCCGTGAAGGGTGCGACCGCCTCCATGCACGATTTGCAGAGCGTTTTGCTCTGATTTCAATCCACGCACCCGTGAAGGGTGCGACTACGTCACGATGTTCACACCCGGTTCTAACTGCCAATTTCAATCCACGCACCCGTGAAGGGTGCGACCTGAGCGCGTCGGTGATCGTGACCCATTTTTCAAGATTTCAATCCACGCACCCGTGAAGGGTGCGACTGCGCTGAATGCAGGACCCACCTACCGGAATGCATTTCAATCCACGCACCCGTGAAGGGTGCGACTATGTCTGGGGGCTACAACGTCTTATAAAGGTAATTTCAATCCACGCACCCGTGAAGGGTGCGACGGTGCACCAGGTCGTCGGCGACGGTACAGAGTGATTTCAATCCACGCACCCGTGAAGGGTGCGACAACAGAAAGCAGCAGGAGAATCCAGCATGGGAGATTTCAATCCACGCACCCGTGAAGGGTGCGACAACCGCGACATCGTCGCGTTCTCCGGGTGAACTGTATTTCAATCCACGCACCCGTGAAGGGTGCGACGTCGACGCCGGGCC
>Ga0116160_1004979_pt1 | contig 10788 bp, 8 predicted proteins | sample AD_JPNAS2_MetaG_FD_89879 | JGI IMG/M metagenome (GOLD analysis project Ga0116160, IMG submission 89879) | Active sludge microbial communities of municipal wastewater-treating anaerobic digesters from Japan - AD_JPNAS2_MetaG | ecosystem: Engineered > Bioreactor > Anaerobic > Digestate | place...
AAGGGCCAGGTGCGTGCGCTCGGCGCGGCTGGCCGGGATGCGGTTGTACATCCCGAGCAGAGCGTCGGCGGCATCGCCCATCGCCGTGGGAATGAAGGCGACGCGTGGCCGCTGCTTGCCGGTCAGGTCGAGCAGATAGTCCACCAGGGGGTGGGTGCGTCCGGGGGAGGGCCTCAGGCCGCCGAAGGGGATGATGCGCCGGGGTTTCGCCATCGCGGTCGGGGGCTACCGCGGCGGCGCCGGCAGCGGGCAGTCGTTGTTCATGCCGTAGATATGGCGCAGGCCCCAGTGGGTCAGCTCGGGGACGACGGCGCGCAGGAAGGGGAGGTGCTGGCGCAGATTGAGGGCGTCGCCGCCGGTGGCGATGACCGGGCAGGCCTCGCCGATTTCCTCGCACGAGCGGTCGACGAGCGTGGTGATCGCTCCCAGGTAGCCGTGCATGATGCCGGCCTGGATGCTCTCGGCGGTGGTGCGGCCGATGACGCGGCGCGGCTCGTGCAGCGGGACCTGCGGCAGACGGGCGGTCCCGCGCGCCAGCGCCTCGACGGCCATCTCGATGCCGGGCAGGATCGCCCCGCCCTTGTAGATCGGCAGGTGTTCGGCGGTTGGAGCGGGGGCCAGGTAGTCCAGCGTGATCGCCGTGCCGAAATCGAGGACCATCACCGGCGGGCCGTAGAAGTAATTGGCGCCGACCGCGTTGGCGAGCCGGTCCATGCCGACCTCGCTGGGATGCTCGTAACCGTTGGTGATGCCGATCGGCGTGTCGCGGTCGAGCACCATCGGCGTGGTCTTGAACCCTTTCTCGATGGCGCGGATGACCGGCTGCTCCAGCCGCGGGACGACCGAGGAGATGATGGCGCCGAACATCGGCATGTCCTCGCCGATCATGCCGCTCATCAATAGCGCATACTCGTCGGCCGTGCGCGGCGGGTACGAGGCGATCGACCACGTCTGGCGCAGCGCGCCGCGGATGAACAGCCCCATGTGGATGTGCGTGTTGCCGATATCGACGGTCAGGATCATGGAGGAGTGTCCCGAGTGCTGAACGGGCGGTCGGTTCGAGGTTCGAAGGGGCCGGACGCATCCCCCGCGGCCGAGCGATCCGCCCGAAGAATCGTAGCGAGCCGGGAGGCGAGGCGCAAGGTCAAGCTCCGAGCTGTCCGTCGCGGGATCGCGCAAGGCGCGCGTCCTCCCGCGATTTCAGGAGCCAGCCATTTGACTGGAAACGGCTTGCGTTCAAGCGGGGGGGCGATTAACCTGTCGTCAGGGCGCTCGGCCCCGATCCTTGCACGCAGATGGCTCAGTTCGACCAACGCCACCCCGAGGCGCGACGTTTCGATGCCCGCTCAGCCCAAACAACCCGCCCAGCCCGACAATCTGGTCGTCGAGATCGCTCAATACCTGGAGCGCGAGTTGGCCGCCGTCGACCGCGTCCTGCACGACATTCTGGATTCGCAATCCAGCCTGGTCCGCGAGGTCGGCGAGTATATCTGTCTGGCGGGGGGCAAGAAGCTCCGGCCGATGATCACGCTGCTGGCCGCACGGGCCTATAATGCACCCAGCCCCGCGCCGGTGCAACTGGCCGCCGCGATGGAGGCGGTGCATGTGGCCACGCTGATGCACGACGACGTGATCGACAAGGCGCCGATGCGTCGCGGACGCCCGTCGGTCAACGCCCGCTGGGGCGACGACGTCGCCATCCTGATGGCCGATTACCTCTACGCCGCCGCGTTCGAACTCTCGCTGAACTACCTGGACCATGAGCCGCTGCGGCTGATCTGCCAGGTGACCCGCCGGATGTGCGAGGGCGAGATGTTCCAGATCGAAAAGCGGGGCCGGTGGCTCGAGCCCGAGGATTACATCCACCTGATCACCTGCAAGACGGCCTGCCTGTTTTCGGCCTGCGCGGCCGTCGGCGGGATCGCCGGCGGGCTCGATTCCGTGACGATCGCCCGGCTGTCGGCCTTCGGGCTGGAGTTCGGGCTGGCGTTCCAGATCACCGATGACGCGCTGGACCTGACCGCCACCGACGCCCTCTGGGGCAAGCCGGTGGGGATCGACATGGCGACGGGCAAGCAGACGCTGCCGCTGATCCTGGCGCTGCGCCAGGCGACCGACGCCGAGCGCAAAACAATCGAATCGATCCTGGAGAACGGCGGGTCGGTTGCCGCCGCCAACGGCGAGATGCTCGCGATCCTGGAACGTTACGGCTGCATCGATGAGGCCCTGGAGACCGCCCGGCGGTTCGCGCGGCAGGCGGTCGCGCATCTGGACGGCCTGACGGTGTATGACGAAGTCGCCGCCGAATATATGAAAATCCTGCCCGATTATGTGATCACGCGTCAGTACTGACGCGACCGCGTGTAACTTCAATAAAATAATCATTCCTCAAGCGACCGGCGCGGCTGGTCGATAAGTCATGAGCGGAGAGCAATCCGCCGGCGGCGGGACCATTCCCCGGCGTTCGCGTGCTTTTGTCCGAAGGGGGGCAGCTCTTGCCCATCCATCAGCCGCGAGAGACGGCGGGTTGCGACGCTTGAACATGATCACACGTCACCCTCATTCCCGTACGCTGGTGATCCGGACCTACGGCAATCTGGATGCGCTGCAGGTGGAACATTACCGCCAGCAGATCCGGCTGCTGGTCGATAACGGCTATCGCTCGCTGATTTTCGATCTGGAGGAGACGCCGTTCATCAATTCGAGCGCGCTGGGGCTGCTGGTTGAATTCCATAACACGATGCGGCGGCTCAACGGCTCGGTTCGGCTGGTCAATTGCAGCGAGCAGGTCGTCTGGATGCTGCAGCAGACCCGGCTGGACGTCCTGCTGCTGGTGGACGAGCCGCCGCGCGAGTCGGTCCCCGAGCCGACCTTGGAGAGCCTGCACTCGCTGATGGTGGAAGAAGTCCTGCTGCTCTCGCACATCAATCAGTTCACCGAACAGGCGTTTCGCGAAACCGAACCCGTGGAAATTGGCCGGATGATTCTGCGGACGGTGATGCAGGCGCTCAAGTCGGCGCGCGGGATCGTCTTCCTGCTCGGGGAGGACGGGCGCGTGATGCGCCTGATCCACCACGAAGGGGCGCCGCTGGCGTGTCCCGCCGAGCAGATCCGAGAAGTGCATCTGGGGCATGCGAAGCTGGAGGACGCGATCCTGAAGAGCCAGGACGTCAGTTGGCACGAGTTCAGCGGCTTTCCCGCCCCCGAGGAATGGCTGTTCCGCAAGATCGGCTTTGCCTCGATGCTGGCGGCGCCGATCGCCAGCGGCGAGCGCTGTTTCGGCCTGCTGGCGGTGGAGGGGAGCGAGGAGACGGCGCATGCGCTGCGCGCCGTCCGGCCGCTGCTGCGCACGCTGACCAATATCTGCGGCCTCGCCATCGAGAAGGCCCACCTGCTGAGCGAGGTGCGCGCGCGCAACGCCGAGCTGGAGCACGCCGTCGCCCGGCTGAAGCAGTTTCACCAGTCGCTCCACGGCGCGGGGCGACTGGCCGCGATGGGCACCGTCGTCTCGGGCCTGGGCCATCAGCTCAACAACAAGATGGTCCCGCTGGTCGGCTACACGCAGTTGCTGATGATGGACAAGAACCTGGGCGAGCAGCAGAAGCAACGCATGGAGTCGATCCACAAGACGACGCAGGAGATCAAGGAAATCGTCGAGAAGCTGGTCAAGGTGGCGCGCCCGTCGCGCGCCGACGCCGGCCAGTGCGATCTGGGGCTGGTGATTCAGACGGCGCTCGATCTGCTGAGCGAGCCGATCGGGAAAAACCGGATCAGCATCCGCGTCAATCTGGGCCAGGAACCCGTCGCGCTCGGCGGCGACCCGACGGCGCTGCTGCAGGTGCTCGTCGCGATCCTGCACCGCGCCTGCCACTCGTTCGCGCCCGACGCCGAGGAGAGCCGGGTCTGGATCATCGGTTCGGTCGCCGAAGGGAATCTGCGGCTGTGCATCGAGGACAACGGCGACGACCTGGATGAATTCGACACCGGGGAATGGGCCGATCCGCTCGTGCCGTTCCAGGCGATGAAACATGGACGGCTGTTCAACTACACGATCCCGCGCAGCCTGCTCAGCCGGATGCACGGCAAGCTGCAGCTTGAGCCGCGCGAAGGGGGCGGCAAACGCGTGGTGATCGATCTGCCGGTGGGCCAGGACGCGCCGCCCGCCGCCGGCGCCGCCGCCCGCCCCGACGCCGGCGCGCCGCGCTCCTCCCGGCCCGCCAACTGATTTCCGCCGCGTATTCTCTTCGATTGCCGCCGCCTGGCGCCGCGGGCTGCGGGGCGCAGGCCCCAGGCGGGCGGGCGAGCCGAGCGCGATCCGCGGGCTGGATCGATCCATGAAATTCGTCCGGCGAGGCGATGAGGCGCGAGGCGGCGATTGACTGAGCGCCGGGCTCTGTTAGCATAGGGCTGCTCGCCCCCCTGGCCGGAGTGGCGGAATTGGCAGACGCGCTGGACTCAAAATCCAGTGAGGGCAACCTCATGAGGGTTCGAGCCCCTCCTCCGGCACCATCCATGAAATCAATGATCCACGCTTCGATCTGATCCGTCGAACTCGCGACGCGGTTTAGCTCCCGACCCCTGCCAAAAGGGCGGAAATTCCGACAAGACCGCGTCTCGTATTTGTTGAAGGTCGTCACCTCGCGGGCTTGCGTGTCCGGCACGCCGTCCTGAAGGGTTTCGTAGGTCTGCCAGTTGCCCAGGCCGTAGGAACCAGCGGGCGCCGGTCAGCATGTCGCTCCAGGCCAGGGACCTCGTCCCTTGGCGTCGCTCGTCTCCGGGTCTCGAAAATCAGTTATCGAACCGATCACTCGGTTCTTTGATTTGGGGGGATGGTGAACATGGGTTGAACGGCCGCCGGGCGGACGTTCAACCCACGGCTTGGATATCGAACCGCTGGCGCGGTTCCTTGTCGTTTGGCCATTCCATCGGTCAAGTGCAGGCGAACCGCGGCCGCGCTTTCTTTACGCCGGCGCTTTCATCGCCTCGACATGATACGGCTGGCGCAGGGGATAGGTGTCGCGGCGGTTGATCTCCCAGTTCTCCAGGAAGCGGCGGGCGAAGAACGGGAGGCTGTCGGGCGTCACGGCGGGATCGGCGTAGTCGGCGTAAATGAAGTGCCGGTTGAGGATCGGGGCGCAGGAATATTGCGCCAGGTAGGCGCGGCGCAGGTTGGGCGAGACGTTCGGCCCGCTGCGATGGAGCGTCTGATTGGAAAAGACGACGATGCTGCCGGCGGGGACAAAGACGGGAATGCCCGGGTCGGGCCCGTCATAGCCGACGCGGTCGTTAGTCTGCGGGCAGAGTTTGTGCTCGATCCAGCCGCGCCGGTCCATGTGCGACCAGGGCAGGACATAGATGGTGCCGTTCTCCTCGGTCATGTCGTCGAGCGCGGCCCAGACCGTCACGTAGGGCGGGCAGTCGGGATAGAACCAGCCGCCGTCCTGATGCCAGGAGAACTTCATGCCGACCTCGGCGCCCTTGATCACGAACTGCTCCTGGAACAGGAAGACCTCCGGCCCGAGCGTGGCGCGGCAGATCTCCGCCATCAGTTCGCTGAACAGGTAGCGCTCCAGGATCGGGCTCTGGGTATGATACGAGGAGATGAAGTAGCGTTTGCCGTAGTGGCTGATGTCCCAGACGTCGGTGCCGGACTCGCGCATCTTCTCGTCGAAGCAATGCTTCAGGCGAGCCGACTCATCCTGCAACTGGCGCAGCGTGGCGGGGTCGATTGCTTTCTCGAGGATGAAATAGCCTTCCTCGCGGTACATCTGGCGATGTTCATTGGTGACAATCATGGCATTGACCTTTCTTGATGAGAGCGCCGCATGCGCGACGCCACGACTGATGCGGACGGCGGGCGACCGCCTGGCCTGATTCAGTTCGAAACCGAAAGCGATCGCTGCGCCGGCGCCTGAGACGCGCCGACCGCGCCGGCGGCGGGGGCGAACGCCAGGCGCCACGGGGCGCCCGTCGGCGTGAATTCGAGCTCAAGCCGCACGATGCCGTCCTCCTGGCGCAGGTTCAGGCCGTCCGCGTCGAGCAGGCTCCAATCCTCGGGGACGGCGAAGAACAGCGTGCCCGTCTCGGGCAACGGCCGGCGGGCCACGCCGCGCAGATTGGCCGAGGCCGCGTCCCAGCAGAGACCGCCGACCTCCAGCGCGCCGACCGTGACGTGCCGGTCGGTGCCGATCAGTTGCGGGCGCGCGGCCAGCGGCGTCAGGCGGAGCAGGCGGGCGGCGCGCGGCGGAACCGTGTGGTTGAACCGGCCGGCGAGGACGCCGAGCGGTGCCTGTTCCCAGAAATCGAATCCGTGGTGCGCGCCGAACAGGTCCATCGCCTCCAGATCCAGGTCGAACCGGCGCGGCTCATCGTTCCAGTTGAACAGGGCCAGCAGTTCATACGGACCGCCCGGTTGCGGCACGTGGAGATGATGAATGGAGGGCACGGTCTGGTCCATCAGATCGAGGCAGCGGTAGGCGTGGCCGTAAGCCGGCAGCGCCTGCTTAAGCATCGCCATGCGGTTGGGATGCATGCGCGAGAGCGGTTCACCGACAGTCGGAAAGCCGCCCGAACAGGCGCAGATCATGATGCGGACGCGGGCCTCTTCGAGGGTCTGGGGCTCGTCGTCGATGCCGACGGAAATCGGATCGGGGTCGTTGATCCAGAGCTTTTCATTGTAGAAATAGCCGGCGGCCATGTTGCGCGCGACGTCTTGCGTCCATTCCCAGCGAAAATCGGCATTGGTCTTATGCGCCAGGTTGCCGCGGCCGGCGTCGTCAAGCTGCGAGACGGCCGTGATGACGCCCGCGTCCTTCGACAGGCGGACCCGGTCGACCAGGCCGGCGAAGCGATTGGTCGGGCTGGTGTAGACGCCGATCATCGCGCCCTCGCCCAGTTCCTCCTTGAACATTGCGAGCTGGCGGCGTTCGGCCTCCACCGGCCAGCACACCTTGGGGTCGGCGGGCCGGGCGCCCTTGGAGCGGCGCGACGCAAGACCCATGAAATCCATGAGAAAGTATTTGATCCCCAGTTCGGCGAACGGTCGCGGCGCGACGCGGCGCAGGCATTCGAATGCCTCGGGATCGGTCAGATCCAGATCATAAAATGGGTGCGGGCAGGCGCCCCACGACACCGGGCTCTGTTCGAGCGGCTGCCCGTCGGCGTCCTTGATCATGAATTCGGGATGCTGCTCGAACAGCGAGCTGCACTTGCTGACATGACCCCAGAACACGCCGCCGCAGGCGACGCCGCCGCGCGCGCGAATCTCGCGGACGGGAGGGCCGAAGCCGTCGGGGAAATGCCCGGGCCATGGTTCGGGCTCGCCGAACGCCGCCCGGTTGTGATGCACGCCGGCAAACGAGCCGGCAATGCCGTAATGGATCAAGCCGGATTCAACCAGTTCCTGCGTGCCGCGGACCCAGAGCGCGGCGTCGCCGTGATCGCTCGTCGGGGTCCAGTAGGCATACCAGGTATTGTACAGTCCGAGCATCGAGCGGCTGAATTGGGGACGCAAGACGGCCGCGACGGCATCGGCCCAGGTTTCCAGGGCCCGCCCAGCGGTGCGGTCCGTGACAAGCATCATGGTTTCGAGGGTCAGCGCTTCGCCCCGATCGAGTTGCACCTGATCATAGGCAATCCGCGGTTGGATGCGAAAGACGTCGCCTTCGCGCCGGCGGCCAAAGAACGCCTCCGCGCGGCGAACCGTGATGAATCCGGCAACGAGGCAATCATCGGGCGTCGCGCCGCGAAATGCGCAGAGCGTCGAGCAGGTAAGGACCAGATCGATGGTTTCGCTTGAAGCCGCCACCGCCTCGGCGGCGCTTTGGGCGACCTCCGCCGCGTCGAGCGGCAGCGACCCGCTGAACCCCTGCGACCCGGAGTTGATCAGAAAGCGCGACTGGGCGTGGGAGTCGCGGCGCAGCACGATGTCGCACGTCGTGATGTCTTCGACCAGCACGGGCGCCGGCCCGGTCGCCGCGAGCCGGCCGCCGAGCAGGACGAACGGCAGGTCGTTGTAGACCGACAGCCAGAGTTCGGCGCGGAGTCCGGCCTGGGGCTCGAACGCCCAGCGCAGGCGCTTGCCCGCGCCGAACAGCTCGACAAATTCGGGTTGGCGGTCCGGTTCGAGCGGCTGGCAGTCAAAGGGAAGCGAGATCTCCGCCAGCGGCTGGCCCTCGCGCAGCAGCGTGATTGTGTTTTGCGCCTGCCGGATGGCGAACGGAGGGCCGGGATGGATTGGATTCATGCGACTGGCCTTTATACTGAGGGATGAGGGGGCGCCGAAAGCCGGCGAGATTCATCTGCTATTTCCAATGGAATAATTTCATTGAAATTCGGGAACGGGGAGAAATCGGAGGCGGCGCGCCGAGCCCCCCACATGTCGATTTCCAGAGTGAAGCTCAACGAATGGTCGCGCGACGCGACGGTCGCGCCTCAATTCTGGATGCCCCTTCCGTCCAGACGGATGATGTTTCCGTTGGAAATGGTGCCGTTGGTCGGATCGTACGACAACCAGATCCAGCCATAGCCGGGCGGCGAAGAATAGGGTTCATAGGCATTGCCGCCGTGCGGGCCTTGCGAAAGCATCATGTATTCCCCCGTTTGGGCGAAGACCTGAAAGTTTGTTTCATAGATCCAGGGGCCGCTGGCCGTCGACGTGCCGGGGGCGGTATTCAGCACCTTATAGACGTCATTGTACCACTCGCGGTTGTAGACGCCGAACGGAATCATCCCATACAGTTCGACAATCGAATTGCCATAGGCGGTGCCCAGCCCATAGTACTTGTCGTGCAGGTCGAAGAAGGCGGCCTGCAACGGGCTGGACAGATGCGCCACCGGCGTCGTCAGCCGGAAGATGACGCCGAGGATATCGGTGTAGGGAATCGTGTTGTAATCGACGCGGTAGCTGTTGAGCGCAATGTCGACGGTCCGCTGGTCGGCCTTGACCGCGGAGATGCGGGCGCGCGTCTGCGCCTCCAGAAAGTTCGGCACGGCGATCGCCGCCAGGATGGCGATGATCGCCACCACGATCAGAAGCTCGATGAGCGTGAATCCAGGGGTTCGTTTCGTCATCTCCGTTCACCTCGATGTTGTTTTGCGAATTGCGGGAGCCGAACGGGTATGGGCCGTTCGGCTCCCGTATGGCAGCCTGGTGTTGATTTCCCCGACGGAAGTTGGGATTGCTGTTGGAAGACCACTCATTCCAGCAGGAAATCGCTCAACTCGGCGGGCACGGCATCGCCCTCCAGGGCGACGTTGACGGTCTGATCATTGTTCTCGATGGCCAGCAGCCCGATCATGCCGAACGTGTTCGATCCGACGTTGGGGTGGAAACGGACATTGAGCACCTTGGCTTCGCCCGGCGCGATATGATTGATCGGCATGCGATCCTGCAGCGCCTGCCCGCCGAACGGATAGTCGCCGGGGTCGACGGAAAAGGCCGCGGCGTTGGCGCCGGAGATGACCAGATCGTCTACGCGGAGCTGGGCGTCGCCGGTATTCTCGACCGTGATCTGCTGGGTCTTCGTCGTTTCGCCGGCCTGGATGTTCACCTCGTAGCCACTGAACTCGGTAAAGTCCAGCGCAACGGGTTCCACATTGACTTCCGGCAGGAGGTTCTGGTCGAGGATCTCCACCTCGGAAATGCGCAGGCCCTGGCTGGGCGTCCACATTTCGGCCACGTTGATCCGCAGCCGGGTGGTGGCGGCGGGAAAATCGGGTCCGCTCATGTCGCCGTTGCGATGCTCATCCATGCGGTAGAGCACAAGGGGCTCATCGGTCAAGGTGTTGTGCACCACGTAGGAGGAGCCATTCCACGTTTCCACGCTGTAGGTTTTGATATCGTAGTAATGGGCGTGAACGGCCACGTATTCAATGTGAACGGGAGAATCCCATTGGAATTCAAGCCAGCCGTCGCCCTGAATGCCGTCGTCGGTGTTTTCAAGCCACATTTTAAACGGGTCGTTCCCGGGGACATCGATCAGGTCGTCGCGCACGTTGGCGTAGGGATAGGTGGCATGTTGGCCCCGGTTGGAGATCACGGTCGTGGCGGTGTCCTCGAGATGCGTCTGTGCCGCCGCGGGCAATTCCAGCGATCCGATCAACATCACAGCCATAAGCAGTTTCCGCATGGTGTTGCGCTCCTTTCGCTCCCGCTTCAAAGATTAGTAAATCGCCCAATTGGAGACGGCGTTCGGCAGAATGCCAACATCCATCACAACCGCTCCATTGCCCCACGTCTGCTCGATCGCCACCAGGTCGGGGTTATTGTTGTTATCGAGGTCCTGGACGACGACGTCGCCCACGGCAAAGAACCCCTCGACCTGGTAAACGCGCGAATTGCCGGTGTTGAACAGCGGACCGCTGGCATTGGCCAGGAGGACGAAGACGTAGCCGAGATCGCCGCCGACGACGAGATCATCGCGGCCGTCGGAGTTGATGTCGGCCAGGGCGCAGCCGAGGATATTCCAGGCCAGCTCCAGTTCAAAATCGGGCGGAACGCCCAACTGGCCGGTCGCCCACAAGGTTGACTGATTGGTCCAGACGGCGATGCCGGTCCCGCCGGACGCAACCAGATCGAGGCCGCCATCGCCGTCGACATCGCCCACCGCGATATCCGACTTGGGGCCGGAAACGCTGCGATCGACGACATAGGTCGAGTCGAGCGTGCGCGTCACGTTGAAGTCAGCGCTCCTCCTGGCGCCCATCGCCGTTCACATCGCCGCTCGTGCCATAGTGCGCCGTCACGACGGAGCGGGAGGTTGGCGGCGAGAACTTGATGAAGGGGGC
>Ga0116160_1004985_pt1 | contig 10782 bp, 10 predicted proteins | sample AD_JPNAS2_MetaG_FD_89879 | JGI IMG/M metagenome (GOLD analysis project Ga0116160, IMG submission 89879) | Active sludge microbial communities of municipal wastewater-treating anaerobic digesters from Japan - AD_JPNAS2_MetaG | ecosystem: Engineered > Bioreactor > Anaerobic > Digestate | place...
CAGCAAAAGCAGTCCAACCAACTATATCAGTAGCAATCATTAAAAATACAAAAACTAATATCCACTTGAAAATTGCCCCAATAAAACCAGATGGCTCCACCTTTATATCCGCATTAGCTAAAGCGTCTTTCCATCCTGTTCTTTCAAAAATAGAATTGAATTTCAATTTGTTTAAAATGCTTGAAACTAATTTGCCTATCCAAATTGCTATAATCCAACCTATTATGAAAATAATTATTGCCCCTATTAAATTAGGAAGGAAAAGTAATACACTTTCCCAAGCATCATACAGTGCTTGTGTTGTTATTTGTGACCAATCTTGTGTCATATTTTTCAACCATTTTTTCTTTGTCTATCAAATCGTAAGATAAGAAAGACAAGAAAACAATGGATATTAATTATTGTTAAGATTATACCATACTATTAAAAGAGTGCAAGTAAGTTTAAGTGTAGTGTTTGTTGGAAAATGTTAGAACTTTCTTTGAGTAAAATCCAGACGCCGACTGACGCAAAATTACTTCGCAATTTTACTAACGGCTTGTGGGCAAAAATTCCCTATCTTAAACCCCTCCATTTTTGCCCGCCTGATACCTGTCCGTCCGAAGCCGAATGCGAAGGCGGAGAAACCCCCAGCAATTTTTCCTGTCTGTACGCCATGCCTGCGCCGTTACACGGCAGGCAGGTGTCCACACGTAAACAAGTCGAACGGCGACAAAAACATCAAATTGGTGACAGATGAGATTAGTTAATTACTATTGCAATAATCTGAAATTTTGACTATACTACAATTGTAGCTTAAATTAAAGATATTTTTAATATGACTACAAAAAACAACAATCCTTTTACTACAATTAAAGACTTTGTCCAAGTCAACGAAAAAATGAAAAAAACAATAGAGATTTTTGAAAAAGCCCAAAAAAAATACGATGAGTCGATGGGTTTTTATTCTATGCCAAAATCAAAAGTAAAGGGATCGAATTCGATCTCTACTAAAGGTAACTACAATGTCTACATTTCAAGAACTGGTCGATGGTATTAAAGACCCGAAACAACATTACGACTTGCGAATAAGATTAATCAAGGAGATTGAAGAAATCACCAAAAGAAAGCTTATCGTTTACGCGGCTGATTTTAACAAAAGTCATCCGGCTGTTCCTAATTCCATAAACCAGATTGACCTTACTTGTTTTTCTGACCTTATAGAAAAGATTGACGATGATAAAATTGATATTTTGATACATAGCCCGGGCGGTTCCGCAGAAGCAACGGAACAATTGGTTTCAATGTTGCGGGAAAATTACAGAGACATCAGATTTATTATTCCCAGAATGGCAAAAAGCGCGGCGACTATGCTTGCTCTTTCCGGCAATAAAATTTTAATGGACGATCGCTCGGAATTAGGGCCGACCGACCCGCAAATTCCCATGCCCTTACAAAATGGTATGGGAATTATTTTTGTTCCTGCAAAAGCAATAATAAATGGGTTTAATAAAGCAAGGGAAATAATTGAAACGAAAGGAAGTGATATTTTACCTGCATATTTACCATTATTAAACAAATACGATTTACATATTCTTGAAATATGTGAAGATGCGATTAAACTATCCGAGGAGCTTGTGAAAGAATGGATTGCAAAATATATGTTTGAGGACAAAAAAGAAAAAGAAGAATTAGCAAAGGAAATTTCAGGCCATTTTCTTGAACATGACAACCATAAATCGCATGCGAGACCGATTACTATTTCAAAAGCCAAAGAGTGGAAACTTGATGTTGAAGATATGCGAGAAAACAAAGATTTGAGAGATAAGGTTTGGAAACTATACTGTGCTATTGAACTATTTTTTGACAGAAGCGCGGCAGTAAAGCTTTACGAAAATGCCTACGGAACTTCACTGATGAAGAATTTCCCGCAACCGCAAGTAATTCTACAAGGTCCACCGCCAGCCGCCCATCCTCAACCGCCTCAGCAAAAACCTCAAGAAAAATAAACCTTTTCAAACGAAGAGGTTTATTTTTTGAATAAATCGTCAATTAAAATCAAACAGCCGCTTAAAATAAAGTTGGCTTTTTCTTTGTTTATTTTTTCGATATTTGGATGTGAAGCGTCGTCGCCAAAGGTTTTTATCAGTTCGCTTATTTTTTCGTGATTGCCGCAAATATAACCGGATTTTTTTAATTCTTCAAATTTATATTGCAACCCCGCTGAAATATCTATACCAGATTTGGCGCACTCAGCATTGACCAAATTTTCAAATAAAACCCTACACATCGCAACCGAAGCTATAAAAGCTCCGCCTCTAAAACATTTCACTGCTTCTAAAAGCCATAGCAAATCGTCGCCACTCAATAATTTAACCTTGTTTTCCGATATTTCAAAATTATGTTCTGCTTTTAATACATTTATCTCGTTTAATAAAAGTTTCTGTTTTTTCTCCAGTTCCGTAATTCTTTTTCGTAAGGTTTTATTGTTTTTGCTTAATTCTTCAAGTTTATTTTCCCAGTCCTCAAGTTTTGTGTCTATGTGGACTATGAGCTGATTAGCGATATATTTTGCTTTTTCCAAAACATCTTCGGCTTCATAACTCACCATATTTGTCGGGTCATAATACGGAACTGCCTTTTTAAAAATATCTAATTCCTCGCCGCTCAATTCCTTGTAAAGCAAAAACCTAAAACCTCTTATTGTTTCCAATGCTAAAAATCCCTCAATTTCTCTTTTTTCAATTGAAGATATTAAGAGCTCAAGGGATTTTTTAATTGATAAGAGATTTCGTTTATTCATCGGGCTATTATATCTCGGTTAAAACTTCGGCAATTTTTTGCTCCATTATCCCGATAAGTTTTTCGTTCGCCTCAATAATTTTTTCCTGTTCCTCCATTTCAGCGACAAGGTGCTTTTGAATTTCAGGCGGCGGAAGTGGGATTTTTAATTTTGATACTTGTTGAAGCGAAATATTGTATTGTGCAACACCAACTTTTAATTTTCCTATCTCTTCTAAAACTAAACCGGACTTCAAAAAATTAAAAATAAATTTCGGGTATATTCCTTTTTTCAAAGTTATTATGGCAAGAGCTTGGTTTGTGTTCGCTGGTAAAACCGACTTTGGAATTACTGCTACTCGTCCAAAAGCTCCAGCAATCGAGAAAAGCAAATCATTTTCTTTCAGTTGCGACCTTTTTAATTCTTCATTACATTCTTCTGTAATATGGGCAAACTTATCAGGAATTAAATCGCCGTCTTCGGCTATTGATTCAATTTTAATAAAATTTATTCCTGTATTTTGAAACTGGTGTCCGATTGTCGTCGGCGTTGTTCCTTTTGTTATTCTTTCAGTTATTTCCCCCAACTCCACCCGCTCAACATCTTTTATTTTCCTAATCTCTTGGCCAAAATAGCGTCTCTCTCTCTCTCTAAATTCTCAATCACCGCTTTGGCGGCTTCAATCGCTTTTTGTTTGACTTCAATCTGCTCAACGATTTCTTTTTGAACTTCAAGCGGCGGAAGCGGAATTTTATATTTTGCAAGCCAAACTGTGCTCATATTTTTTTGAGCCATTCCACTCGCTGATTTAATACACTCTTGTTCAAATTTGCTTTGATTTAATACACGGAATAGAAAACTTTTACTGATTTTGTTTTCATCAACTCTTAAACAGGCAACGCGTTGATTTAATACAGCCGGCAAAAATTCTTTTGGCAAAAGACCAACGCGACCAACATTCCCAGTTAGAGAAATTAGCAAATCATCTTCAACGAGTTTGTATTTTTCAATAGGTTCTTTTGCATTTAGAGGATAAAATTTTGGGTTATCATCAACAATCTCGCCATTTTGGACATTTGTTATTCTAATTACACGAACACCACTCTTTACATAATTTTCACTTTTGAAAGCATACCCATTTAATATTTCGCAAACTTCGCCCAATTCCACCATTGGCCATTTTTGGTTAACGAAATTAACCGCTTCTATGTATCTATCACCCGAAAGATTATAATCGCCGCTCTCGGCAATTTTTTCTTTGGCAACAAGATGAGCGATTTTGCTTTGGTTCTCGTCCAGCTTGAAATTTTTATTTTCTTTCAAAGCGGTTTTATATTTTTTGATTATTTCCAACGCCTGTGGCAAATCATTTTTATCAATTTCTCGCCTTTGCGCACCGAGATCGTAGCCATCGTTTGAAATTTTCAAAAACAGAATATCTTTTGTTTTCTTGGCAAGGCCGTTGTCAAAAAGTAAAATGCTGGTTTTTACTCCGGTGTAAGGATTGAAAACTCCAGCGGGCAGAGAAACAACCGCTAAAAGTCCATCCTCAATCAATAATTTACGCAACGCTTTATACGCTATGGCGGATTGAAAAATTATGCCTTCTGGTACAATAATACCGGCCCGGCCATTAGGTCGTAAATGCTCCAAAATATAATCAACAAACAAAACTTCGGAACGGTTAGCTTGTACGGAAAATCTTTTGTGCGGCCTGATTCCGCCGCTTGGCGACATAAACGGTGGATTGGCAAGCATTACATCAAAATTTTCGTCCCATTTTTCCTCGCTGGAAAGGGTGTCATATTCAAAAATGGTCGGGTTCGGGAAACCGTGCAGATATAAATTGACTTTGGAAAGCCGCACCATATCAGGCGAAATGTCATAGCCAACAAAATGGTCCATCAGATTTTTTTTCTCATCGGGCGTAAGAGGTTTTTCTTTGTTTTCTTTGAGAATATGCTTGAAAGCGGAAATCAAAAATCCGGCCGTTCCACAAGCGGGGTCGCAAATCGTTTCGTCTTTTTTAGGATCAACTGCCGCCACAATAAAATCAATAATGTGGCGGGGAGTACGAAATTGTCCTGCGTCGCCCTGCGAGCCGAGAATTGAAAGCAGATATTCAAAAGCGTCGCCTAAATCCTCGCTATGTTCATAAATAAAGCCGTTTATCTCTTTCAAAAACATACTCAGTGTTTCCGGACTTCGGTATGGCAAAAATGCGTCTTTGAAAATATCACGGAAAAGCTGAGGGATATGCGGATTGCGGGATAGAGAGGTAATCGCTTCAAGGTATAAATCAAGACGCTCATGTCCACCGAGTTTTGCGTCCATCAATTTTGTCCACGCATATTTTTCATAGCCGTTGGTAAAAAAGCGTGCCTTACCACCAAGCTCCTGTGATTCTTTGTCCATATCATCCATAAATTTATAGATGAGGGCAGTTGTGATTTGTTCAACTTGTGCTTTTGGATCCGGCACTTTGCCGACCAAAATTTGGCGGGCAGAGTCAATTTTTCGTTTTGTTTCTTGAGTTAGCATATTTTTCTTACATAAAAGCATTAATAGAAACATAATCTTTGACATACTCGGGCACGATTTCGCGCCAGCCATTTAGATCGCGAAAATCTTTCATCGTAACTTTTGGATTGGTGGCAAAACGACTGTATTCTTTGGTTTCCACAATGTCACGGATTTCCGGGTCGGTGATATATGCTTTGAGATAATTTTTGATAAGCAAGACATATTTATTATCAGGCTTGTAAATAGTAACAAACTTTTCAAATTCTTCTTCAAGTAATTCGTCTTTTGATTTGAATTTGTTTATGCCGCCAAATATTTTTTCAATAACTTCTCTAAGTGTTATGCGACGATCGGCTTTTACGGCCTTTCGCAGCTTTTCCAAATTAAAATAATCTTCAGGCTTTTCAAAAATTTCTGTTTTAATATATTCTTCCGCTCCTTTGACATCGCCCTGCTCATATTTTTGTTTTACAACCGGATCATTTTTGACGACATGCTCAAACTTTTCAAAGAATTTCCAGTCAACTTTCATACCGGCAAGGCCGACAGATTTTTCAGAAAAAGTCTTGAGCGGGTCGGGATTGAAAATGCTTACCTCATCAATATCAACGCCTTCGTCTCCTCCCGTTCCGGTTCCGGCTTTAATCGGCAATTTCAAAACTTGGTCATAATTATATTTTTCCTCAAAGTATTCGCAATTGGCAAAAAAATCAAAGAGCTTAAAAGTTTCTTTTTCTACTTTTATTTGTTCATTGTCAGTATCCTTGTAATTGAAAGTATATTTTCTCGTTCCTCGTCCCTTAATTTGAATAAAGTCAGTCGGTGAAAAAATTGGGCGCATCAAGCAAAGATTCAAAATGTCTTGGCAGTCATAGCCGGTTGTCATCATTCCAACAGTTACGCAAACTCTGGTTTTGCTAGATTTATAGCCCGCCAGCCATTTTGTTTGGCCATTTAAGTTGTTGTTTGAATAATTAATAGTAAATTGCTGAGCATCAGGGATATTTGAAGTAACCTGCACGGCAAAATCGGAATTATATTTGCCGGGCCAAAGTTGGTCGGCAAATTGATTAAGAATTTGGGTTATTTTTGAAGCATGTTTTTGACTAACACAAAAGACAATACTTTTGCCGATTTCGCCACTGATCGGGTCTTTGAGTGCATTTTCCAAAAATGTCTTACAAAAAATCTGATTTGTTTTTTCCGAGAAAAACTTTCGCTCAAAATCTTTTTGGAAAAAGGTATGTTTTTCTTCCGTGCCTTCCTCGTTTTCAACTATTAAGGAATAACCCTTTTCAGACAAAAGTTCGGTAGTGATTTCCGTTCTCGCGTCCGCGACAATCGGGTTGACAAGATAACCATCTTTTACGCCGTCCAACAAACTGTATCGGAAAGTCGGCTCTCCGGAAGGACAACCAAAAGTCGTGTAAGTATCCAAAAGCTGGCGACGCTCCCACGCTCGCGGGTCTTTTTCACTAATTCTCTGCGGGTCAATATTTTTGAGATAATCTTTCGGTGTTGCGGTAAGTCCTAATTTATAACCGATAAAATACTCAAAAACAGCACGACTATTTCCACCAATTGAGCGATGGGCTTCATCAGAAATTATCAGGTCAAAATCGGTGGGCGAAAAAAGTTTTTTATATTTATTATCAAACGATAAACTTTGAACGGTAGAAACGACAATTTCCGCCTTTCGCCAGTCATCACGATTTTCTTTGTAAATAACACTGGTAAAATCGTTATGCAAGATCTTTTTGAAATTTTTGTACGCTTGGTCTTCCAGCTCTAAGCGATCAACTAAAAACAAAATTCTTTTGGCGTTGCCGGTTCTCAAAAAAAGTTTAATCACTCCGGCGGAAACAAGGGTTTTTCCCGTTCCGGTCGCCATTTCAAAAAGATAGCGGTCATTTCCTTTCTTCGCCGAATCTTGCAAAGCATAAATTGAAGCAAGCTGGTAAGGACGCAAAAATTTCAAATCCTGCTCTTTGATAAAATCGGCCCTTTGCGTTTCATCTGTCCAACGGGGGTCTTTCTGATAATTTGGGTTTTGCGTTTGGACAATATAATCGCTTTCAACTTTTTCTTCTGAAAGTGCAGAAAAGCTCGGTTTGAAAGTTTCCAAATGCTTCAAGGATTCAAAAGTCGGAAAGACAGTAATAACGGTAGGGTTGCCTCTTTCTAAATCCCAAAAATAATGAAGGTTGCCGTTTGAAAGTATAATAAAACGAGCATTTTGAGATTGGGCATAACGGCGGGCTTTCTCTTTGCCGTCAAGCGGGTCTTTGTCTTCCGATTTTGCCTCTAAAACTACAAGTGGAAATCCTTTGTCATCAAGCAATAAAAAATCAATAAATCCCTTTTTAGTTTTTTCAAAATCGTTGCCAAATTCATCTATGGTTTGCTTTGTGATTTTGGTATTATTTTCCAAAACAATGTTTGCCTTTCCATTTTTGTCATCAAAAAATCTCCAACCAGCATTTTGAAGTAATTCATTGATTTTTATTCTGGCTTTGGCTTCTTTTTGCATAATTTTATTTATTGGCTAAATCATCAAGCGAAACTCCAAGAGCTTTGGCGAGCTTTTGGATCGTTTCAAGAGTAGGATTTGGACTTTGGTCAAGCTCAATTTTAACAACGGTATTAAGTGAAATATCCGCCAGTTTTGAGAGTTTATCCTGCGAAATACCCTTTTCTTGTCTTAACTTTTTTATATTTTTACCAATTGTTGACATAATTGTTTGGAGGGATATATTATTAAAATATAAGGATTGTGATATAATATTTGTATCCATTCTATTACTATGTTATACGAAAAAACTAAAAAGGTCAACGAATTTCAAGGGAGTTCCTTGTCATTGTTCACACACGGATGGGTTGGGATAAGAGCAACACTTCTTTTCCCAAAACAACGAAAGTTGTGATTGGTGGTGTTTGTTGGACAATGTCAGAACTTATTTTAAACAAAATCCAAAAGCCGACTGACGCAAAATTACTTCGCAATTTTACTAACGGCTTGTGGGCAAAAATTTTCTCCATCTTAAACCTCTCCAATTTTTTGCCTGCTCGCCAAAAGTTTTTTACAAAATTTTTGCACTGTTGTCTAAATTCCTAAAATTTATACATATAATGTTTCCGTTATACGATGTCCGAACGTAGCAAAGATATTATCTTGCCATCAAGGAAAGCCGTAGCCGCATGCACGCTGTTATCGGATAAAATTAAATGGTGTCCCGACTTTATGTCAAAACATTATTTAGAACTATTTTTTATTTTTAATTTAATTTTACCTATTTTTTCACTCTTAATTAACAATGTATTTTGAATAAGGCGAACCATTTTTAATTAGTAACATTGTAATATAGCCTTTGTGCATTATTTGGCTTTCTTTAATATTCAGTTTGTCCATAATTTTTTTTAGTTTATCTTTATCAATATCATTATCATCTTGCGATTCTATTTCAACAAAACAACCTAGATTTTCTATAGCATCTAAGCAAATTGTTAAATTATCTATTTTATACTCAATTCTATTTTTATTGACTTCAATTATTTTTTCTAGGCCCATGGCTTTAAGCATAGCTTCAGCCATTATTTCATCGTCAATATTAAATTCGTATTCTTCCCAGATTCCATCTTTTTTTGCCTCCGCACCCTTGTAGGTTAAAATTTTCTATCACCCTCATTACGTACACGTATTAAAAAAGAATATCCTAATTTTTTAAATAAATTAATTTCTCCAAAATATTTATCATTCTGCTTCTTTTGTTTTACTAATTTAGCGCCAAGTCCGACAAGACACTGTTCAACATTTTTATATCTTTTATTTTAGCTCTTATTTCAATTTCCATATTTTTATTTTATTTTTTGATAAACTAATTACATTTTGATGAGAGCGTAATAATTTTGACATTTTCTTTTTTCGCCATTGTAATTTTTTGTATCAATGAAATTGGCGCACCGCCTTTAACTTTTTTCCAACTGATCTATAACTTTTAATTTTTGCTCGACCTGTTCTCGCAGTTTCAAAATAGCCAATGACTGACTAAGAAAATCTTCGAATGTAATATTTGGATTTTCAGAAACATATTGAGAAATTAAGGAAACAAATTCGGAAATCTTTTGATCACTTCTACGTTTTTGAAGGTCTGGGTGTTCCAAAAGTTTTTCGCTTATTACTTTTTGGTCGTGCGTCAATTTTAACATCGGTGTTAAAGAATCCCACACCTCTTGTGCTTTTTCTTTAACCATTTTTTCTGTTTTCTCAATTTCCCTTTCTAAACTTCTTCTCAACATCGAAAAATCTCTTTCTTGAAGATTCGGCCGTAATTTTTGTAAATCCATCAAATCATAAGGACGGTTGGAATGTAATTTATGATAAGCAACAATAGCCGGTTGAGAGAGATTAATTTCTTTGCCATTTGGAAGTTCTTTTTTAAGTGGTTCAAAAAACTCTTTTGGCAAAGTCGCACCATTGTAAAAAATAACTACGTTCCCTTCGGCATCCTTATTATGAACATGCAAATCAACAAAATTAAACGGATCTTCTGTTTCTCTTTGTATTTTTCCGTCTGGGCCAATTTTACAAATTGATAAATCTAGCTTTTCAAGTATCGCCAATTCTTCAGCCGTCACTTTTCGCATTAATCTTTTCCCGTTTTCGTCGTAATTAACAAAAATACCGAACCCTTGTCTTGTTAGTAATTCGTCTAATTTTGCCAGATCTTCCTGAAAAATACTTATATCTAAATCTTTGTGGTCGCGTATTTGCTTATCTTTATAAAGCGAAATATTTGTTGCACCGTCGAGATACCATTGAAAATCAACGTCTTCAAAAATTTCAGAAACTCGTTCAAGTCTTTTTTTAAATATCTTTTTCTGTTCTGGAGTTGGTTCTTTGTATTCACCGGCTTCATCAACTTCACCAACGCGATATCCATCCCAAAGAAAAGATCGCTCTTCGATATGTGTTTCATCTTTAGAAACAATTTCTGGGGCTGGTTCAACAGTTTCCGGATTTTCTGATTGTACTGGCGAGGTTTCAGAATTTTCCTTTTTCTCTTGTTGTTGAGTAAGCGATTGTATAAATTTTGCTTCAAAATTTTCCGGCATAAAATTATATTAAATCTTTCACATTTATATTAATAGCTTTAGCAACCTTTTGAACAGTTAGTAAAGACAGATTTCTAACTCTACGCTCCAACTCGTTGATATATGACCTATGAACACCGAGAACACGAGCAATATTGTTTTGAGATAATTTCTTTTTAAGGCGATTTTCGCGGAGTTTTTGACTAAATTTTATTACTTCTTTTTCCATAGATTAGAGGGAGTAAAATTATTGTATGCCAAGGCAAATTCCTCTATAAATAAACTTGGTGGACCGACGGGGACTCGAACCCCGAACCCTCTCATTGCAAATGAGATGCTCTACCAATTGAGCCATCGGCCCTCATATGGGTGTGGGTATGCCTGGACTCGAACCAGGGACCTCGTCA
>Ga0116160_1004988_pt1 | contig 10779 bp, 9 predicted proteins | sample AD_JPNAS2_MetaG_FD_89879 | JGI IMG/M metagenome (GOLD analysis project Ga0116160, IMG submission 89879) | Active sludge microbial communities of municipal wastewater-treating anaerobic digesters from Japan - AD_JPNAS2_MetaG | ecosystem: Engineered > Bioreactor > Anaerobic > Digestate | place...
AGGTCAGGTAGGGCGTATCAGGCTTCATTCGTGGTGGTCAGCTTAGCCCAGGTCCACGAGTAAGCCCGCCTTGGGCCTGCCCCGCTTCGGTGGACGCTACTAGATGGAGCCCTGCAGGGGCTCCAGCAGCCCTTCGGTCCTACGGAAACGAGGCGCGTCGCGGGGCGCGTCGTCAGGGTGGCGTGCGGCGTGAAGCGTCTCGAAGCGCATCGGGCTGACGTTGCCGAGGGCCGAGTGACGGCGGCGCGGGTTGTAGAAGCCCTCATGCAGATTGGACGCCTCTTCGCGACAAGCTCTCCAGACGGCGCGTCTCTCGACCCCCTCAAATGTGGTGCCAAGCTATTTCCGGCAAGGCCGTCACCGGGTGACCGCGAGGCGCTCACCGCGCCTCAGCGCTCGCCGGCTTCGGCCTCCGCGCCGAGGTCGATCACCTGCTCGGTTCCCGGCTCGAGGTGGAACGATGCGAGGGGCACCCCGGGGAGCGGCTCGCCCCGCAGAACCCTGCGAAGCACCGAGAGAAGGTTCCACTCGGGCGAGCGCACCAGCACCCACGACCCTGCGGCCAGACCGTCCAGCCGGAGCGCGCCATCGGGAAGCCCCGTCTGGAGCAGGTTCAACAGACCGCCCAGCGGGAGGATGGCCTCCGCCCCGACAAGGTAGAGCGGAGCCATGAGCAGCGCCGCTCCCCCGAAGCCTTCGTCCAGGACCGCCCGCTCCTCGGAGCCTCGAGGGCCGGCGCGCAGCAGGAGCGAACCGGTGGGCGGGACCACGAGGCGGTGCAGGCCGCCGCGCCCGGTGTCGACCCGGAAGCCGGCGATCGCGCGGCCCGGGGCGTCGAGGAGCACGAGCGCCCGCCCCCGCGCGCGCCCACGCAGGCGGACGGTCGCACGCCCCCCGACATCGGTGACGAACTGCTGCCCATCGATTTCACCGTCCGCGCGAAGGGCAAGGACAAGGCCCCCGGCTGTCGCGAGCGGAAAGCCCTCCGCGGAGACAAAGGCGAGATCGAGCGGGCGCGACGCGCGCAGCACGAGCACGATACCGGTGAGCTGCCCGTCCTCGGACAGCTCCACGATCTTCGAATCGCTCTCCTCCTCGTCCCCTTCACTCCCTGCCCGGAGGCGGTAGCTCCCGCCGGCCAGGCGCGTCAGCGCGAAGCTGCCGTCCTCGCGGAGCCGGGCGGAGGGGGCGCGGGTTGGTCTCACGACCTCGCACTCCGGCCCCTGCCCGCAGTCGACGCCGAGCGCGTTGACGAAGCCCTTTCCCACCGGCTCCCCCTCTTCGTCCACCACCCGTCCCTCGATCCGCCCGCGCGGCGGCCACACGACCACCTCGTCGCGCGGATCCTCGAACCGCACGTCCGGAACGATGATCTCCTGCTCGCTCACCGGGTCGAACCAGCGGACCGTGTACTTCCCGGAGCCCGGGAGCCGGATCGTGAACGAACCGTCTCGTTCGGATTCCGTGGAAGCCGTCCCGCCACTCCGCCCCTCCCGCTCGTCCCAGCTGAAGTCCAGATGGAAAGCGAGGCCCCGCTCCTCCTGGCGCTCTCCCGCTTCCGTCTCGCCGTCGTCCTCGATCCGGCCATGGAAGGTGAGACGGCGCGCTAGCGGCGGCACCGGAAACTCCACGAAGCGCGTCTCCCCCTCGGCGAGCTCCAGGGTGCGACTGCCTGCGATGCCCACCATCTCCTCGCCATCGAAAACGAACAGCGCGACCCGCCACGCTCCCGGCGGCAGACCTCCGAGGGTCACCGCGCCACCGGGCAGCAACGTCTTCTCGACGACCGGCGCCTGCATCTGCGCCAGCCCCTCCTCCCCCGCGTCCGGGGCAGCCGACGTGAGCAGGGCGCGCAGCTCCAACTGCTCCGCTCCAGCTTCCGCCTCGGTCACCACGGTGACCGCCGCCCCGAGCTGCTCCCGTACCTTTCCCAGGTCGTGGCGCGCGCCGGGGGCGAGGTCGGGGGCTGCCGCCACCACCGGCGCCAGCGTCTCGGAACGCGGCACCACGACCACCGCATACGCCCCCGCCGGGAGCCCTTCGAACACCACCCGTCCATCCTGATCGCTCACCTCTCGGCTCACGACGCGCGGCCTCCGGCCCGCGAACAGCTCCCGCACGACTCCGGGTGCCTGCTTCGGGGCCGTCAACAGCACCTCGACCTCCCGCACCGGCGCGCGGCCGGCGGTGTCGACGACCGTGAGCGCCACCTCGACCGCCGGCGTGAGCCGTCGCGTTCCGAGGTCCCGCCTCTCCCCGGGCGGCACCTCCACGCCGAACGCCGTCTCCGGCGCGAAACGGGGGAAGCGCGCCAGCAGGTCGAGGCAGCCGGCGGGAACGACCGCCTCGGTCTCTCCCTCCGGACCCACGACGAGCGGCAGCGAGAAAGCGAAGACCGGCGCCCGGCCGGCGCTCCGGCAGTCGCGCACCGTCCACTGCGGATCGCCGTGCAACTGCCGCCCCGGTGGCGGCAGGAAGCGCGCCGCCACCCGCCCGGCGGCGAAGAGCGGCACCTCGAGCGCCGGGCGCTCGCCCTCCGCGCAGGCCGCCGGGGGCAGCGCGAAGACGAGCGACACCAGCCCGGGCGCATGTACCCGGTAGAGGGCCTCCGCGGCGCACGGCACGTCGAGATCGACCACGAGCCGCCCCTCGCCCGGCTCCCGGAGCCGGACCGGCACGGCCTCCCGGTCGCCCCCCGCGACCCGCTCGACGACGATCGCGGCCGGATCGGCGACCGGCACCGCCGGCGCGAGGAGGAGCTCCATCCGCGCCGGGACCGGCTCTTCGGAGGGGCCGACCGGTGGCTCCTCGGAGGCGACCCCTCCTGCCCCGAAGAGGGCGAGTACCACCGCCACCGAGAGCACCGCGAACGGCTGGCCTCTCCTCACGACCCACCTCCTCGCGCCGGGTCCGCGTCTCTTCCCGGATGCTACCGAAACCACGCCCATCGCCCGGAGCGATCTCGCCGGAACGAGTCTTCCCGCCGGGCTGGTGGTACCTTCACGCGGTGATCCACATCCGGAGGAAGGCGAAGGATGGCGGTGGTGGCCGGTCTAGCCGCCGGGGCATCCCGAGGAGCTGGCTCGTCGGAGCGCTGCTGCCCCATCTGCTCCCCTTCGCCGGCCGGCCGGCGTTGATCGGGGGCGACGAGCCTCATTACGCGCTCCTCGCCCACTCGCTCGCCGCCGACGGCGATCTCGAGCTCGATGACGACTACGCGGCCGTCGAAATGGGGAGCGCGGCAGCCGGCCGGAAACGGGCCGGGCAGCGGCTCGACCGGCACCTCCGCGAACACGAGGACCGGCTCGTGCCCGCGCATCCGTCCGGGGTGCCCCTCCTCCTCGCGCCGCTGCTTGCCGTCCAGATGGCGATCGCCCCCGCGGCGGCGCCCGACCTCCTGATCGGGCTGACCGGGCTCGCCCTCACCTTCGCCGCCCTGCTCGCCGGAGCGAGGCTCCTCGGCCGCTGGCTCGGAGAGCCGGTCACCGGGGCCGTGGCCGCGCTCGCGACCTACTTCTCCTCCCCGCTCTGGTTCTCCTCGCGAACCTTCTTCACCGAGCCGTACACCTGGTCGCTCGCGGTCCTCTCGGTCGCGGCCGTGGCCGCGGGCCGGCTCGGCGTTGGCTCGCTCCTCCTCGGGCTGGCTCTGATCACGAAAGAGTGCGCCCTGCTGCTCGTGCTCGCGGTGCTCGGCGGCACCGCAACCCGCCTGGGCCCGCGGCGAGCCGCCGCGCTCGCCGTGGGCCCCGCACTGACCGGGACGGCGTGGATCGCGAGCAACGTCGTCCGCGGGCTGCCACCGCTCCACACCCCCCAGCCCTTCCAGACCGGAGACCTCCTCGACGGTGTCTGCGGTCTCCTCCTCTCCGGCGATCGCGGTCTCGTCTGGTTCGCACCGATTCTCGTGGCCGGAGTCGTGATCTGGCTCACGAGAGTCGCGATCGACGTGTCCCGGGGACGACACCGGGTGGCGAGGAACCCTCTCCTCTCCTCTCCTCTCCTCTCCTCTCCTCTCCTCTTCGCGCTTTTCGCTTTCATCGCGTACTTCGTTCTGGCGGCCGCCTGGGTCGACTGGCGGGGCGGTAGCGGGTTCGGTCCGCGCCTGCTGCTCCCCGGCCTTCCCGGTCTCGCCCTCCCCCTGGCCCTCGCGATCCGAACCGGGCGGCGGGCGGTGCGCCTCGGGCTCGCCGCGCTCGGCGTCGCCGGTTTCACGGTCGGCTGGTGCGCCGCGCTCGACCCGGTCGCCGCCTTCTGGGATTCAAACGTCCTCTCGCTGCTCTCCGCGCGCCCCGCGGTGACGGTGGCGGGCGTCGCTCTCGCCACCTGGCTCGCCTCTCGCCTGCTGCGCCGGCTGCCTCCGGCGAGCCCGGCCTGACCTTCGAAGCCGCGGGCGGCCAACCCGGAGGGCTGTTCCCGGGGTCACGTTCAGACGGGCCAAGAGCCCGGCGCCTCTGCTAACCTTCCGCCCGCCATGAACTCACCGTTTCCTCCCGTCGACGAGCAGCTCGCGCTGCTGCAGCGGGGCGTGGTGGATCTCGTCTCGGAGGAGGACCTCCGGCGCAAGCTCGAGCGCGCGGTGGCGACCGGCGTGCCGCTCGTCGCCAAGGCGGGGTTCGATCCGTCCGCTCCCGATCTCCATCTCGGCCACACCGTGCTGCTGCGCAAGATGCGCCACTTCCAGCAGCTCGGCCACCGGGTCGTCTTCCTCATCGGCGACTTCACGGCGATGATCGGCGACCCGTCGGGGAAGAAGGCGACCCGGCCGCAGCTCAGCCGCGAAGAGATCGACGCGAACGCCGAAACCTACGCCCGGCAGGTCTACCGGATCCTCGACCCCGAGCGGACCGAGATCCGGTACAACAGCGAGTGGCTCGCGCCGATGGGCGCCGAGGGGATGATCCGCCTCGCCGGCCGCTGGACGCTCGCCCGGATGATGGAGCGGGACGACTTCCGCACCCGCTTCCAGAACAACCAGCCGATCTCGATCCACGAGCTGCTCTACCCGCTCGTGCAGGCGAAGGACTCCGTCGAGATGGCGAAGCGCGCCGACCTCGGCTGCGACGTCGAGCTCGGCGGTCACGATCAGATCTTCAACCTCCTCGTCGGCCGGGGGCTGATGAAGGACGAGGGGCTCGAACCGCAGGTCGCGCTGACCGTGCCGCTGCTCGTCGGCCTCGACGGCCACGACAAGATGTCGAAGAGCCTCGGCAACGCGATCGCGGTGGAGGATCCTCCCCAGGAGATCTACGGCCGCACGATGTCGATCCCGGACTCGCTGATGTGGGAGTGGTACCTCCTGCTCACCGATCTCGAGGAGGCCGAGATCGCCCGCCGGCGGCGCGAGGTCGAGGCCGGACGGCTCCACCCGAAGGGGATCAAGCAGGAGCTCGCCCGGCGCCTCGTCACCGACTACCACGGCGCGGCGGCGGCCCGGGAGGCCGAGGCCGAGTTCGAGCGGGTCTTCGCCGGCGGCGGGGTGCCCGACGAGATCCCGGAGATCGCGCTCGCGGGCGGCCAGCCGCTCATCACGCTGCTCGCCGAAGCGGGCCTCGCCCCGAGCCGCAACGAGGCACGGCGGCTCGTCGAGCAGGGAGCGGTGACGATCGACGGCGAGCGGGCGAGCGCCCCGCTCGCCCCCCTCGCCGCGCGCGCCGAGCCGTACCTCGTCAGGGTGGGCAAGCGCCGCTTCGCCCGCCTCCGTCTCGGAGGCTGAACCGCCATGTCCGCTCATCGCCGCCGGTACCGCCGGGCCCTCACCGGGCTCCTGCCGGCGCTCGTGCTCGGCGCTCTCGTGCCGGGCCGCGCCGCGGCGGCGCCGGCGGTCGTCCGCCTCGACGGGGCGGCGTTCGGCTATGCCGCGCAGATCGAAATACGCGACCTGCCGGCGGCCGAGGGGGAGCGGGCGGCGCAGGCCGCCTTCGCGGCGCTCGCGGCCGCGGAGGCCGACCTCGCTCCCGACGGCCCGCTCGCGGCGCTCACCGCCCGCGCCGGCGAGGCGGTCGAGCTGCCGCCGCCGCTCTTCGGCCTCCTCGCCAAGACGCTCGACTTCTGTCTCTGGTCCGACGGCCGGATCGGCCCGCTCGGTGGCGAGCTCTACGCGCTCTGGGGGTTGCACGACCCGGCCCGCGCCCGGCCGACGGCGGCGCGGCTGGAAGCGGCGGCGGCGAGCGCCGCCTGCGACCGGCTCCAGCTCGACCCCGCCCACGGCCGCGCGACGCTGAGCCCCGGCAGCCGGATCGAGAGCTGGGGATTCGCGCTCGGCTGGGCGGTCGACCGCGCCGGCGCCGCGCTGGCCGACGCCGGGGTCACCAACGCCCGGGTGGCGCTCGGGGGCGTGCTGCTCGGCATCGGGCCGGGGCCCGACGGACGCGGCTGGGAGGTCGCCGGGCTCCGCTTCCCCGGCCAGGCCGAGCCTCTCGCGCCGGTCTACCTCCGCGACCGGGCACTCGCCCTCGTCACCCCCGAGGACCGGCAGCTCCAGATCGCCGGCGATCGGTACGCCCCCTACCTCGACCTGCAGACCGGACGCCCAGCCGGAGGCGCGGTGGCGGTGCTCGCCGCGAGCCCGCTCGGGCTCGACGCCCAGGCGCTGGCGGTGGCGATGTTCATCGCCGGACCGCGACAGGGACAGTACCTGCTCGGCTCCCTGCGACCGCCGCCGGCGGTGCTCTGGCTGCTCGGTTCGGGCGAGGGGGAGCCGCTCCTCGAGAGCTCCCGCTGGTCCGATCTGCGCGCCCGCTGAACCGCCTCAGCGCCGGCGCCGGGGCGGGCGCACGAACCGCCGCCCGGCGTGGACGAGATGCCCGGCGATCCAGAGGCCGGCGGCGACGAGATGGATCCCGACCCAGAGCCGCCGCCACCCCGGCTCGACCGCGGTCTGGAGGAGATAGCCGGAGGCGATCATCGGCAGCGCCGCGACGAGCATCGTGAGGCCGCTCGCGCGCCCGTCGCGCACCCCGAGGCGGAGCGCCGTCCAGGCGTGCGAATGGAAGAGCGCGCCGATGGCGAGGACGAGGAGCGGCGCCGTGAGGACGTGGAGGTGCTGCACCATCGGCTGCCAGGGATGGCTCACCACCGCGTCGGGATCGGCGGGCGTCGCGACGTAGCGCATCCAGGCGTAGACGAGCCCGGTGCCGCCGACGAGCAGGCTGCCGATATGGAGGAGCCATGCCTCGATCCGGCTCACGGCGCTCCCTCCTCCCGGGCCGTGATCACGGCGTGGAGGGCGAGCACCCGCTTGACCGCCGCCGCCGTCGTGCGCGTCGTCAGCGTCGCGCCGGTCACCCCCCGGACGTCGCGTCCCGGGGCGAGCGGCGCGTCGCCATCCCGCCCTTCGAACTGGCGGTACCACTCCCCCCGCGGGAGGTAGTCGGGCGGCTCGTCGAAGGAGAGCACCTCCACCCGGAGCACCCGGCCCGCGGCATCGAGGGCGACCATCACCGTCTGCGGCAGCGTGCGGACCCGGTGGGTATCGAGGTAGGCGGTGCCGACGAGCTCACCGCCCGCGTGCGCCACGTACGGCCGCGCCACCCCGCTCGCGAGCGGGCCGCCGGCCAGCGCCTCGGCGCGAGCCCGCTCCTCGGCGCTGAGGTAGAGCGTCCGGCGTTCGATCTCCGCGCCGGGATAGACGAGGCCGAGCGCCTCGTCGACCCCGAGCAGCACCCGCGCGGCGACCGGCGCCGTCGCGCTCAGGAGGATGAGGAGGGCGGCGAGGAGCGCGCCCGCCCGGAAACGATCAGGATCAGAAGATGTAGCCAAGGGCGAGGTTCCACTGGTTGACGCCGGTGCCGGCGCGGTTGTCCACGTCCTGCCAGTCGAGCTTGAAGACGAGCTGCGCGAGCGGCTTCCAGACGAGCCCGAGGGTGAGGACCTCGACGTCGTTGGCGGGGTTGCGCGCGAATCCCGCCGGCACCCGCGCCTGGGTGTCGTACCGCTCGTAGCGCGCGAACGGCACGAGCGCCTGGTTCGCCGAGGCCCCGAGTGAGAAGAGATCGAAGCCCGCCTCGAGGTACCCACCCTCCTGCCGTTCGCCCACCGAACGGAGGCCGGTGAGACCGCGGGCCCGGTTGAGGGCGGCGACGTCGCCGATGCTGCCGCGCACGCCGAGCGCCCGCAGCTCGAGCCCCCGCCACTTCCACTCCAGATGCCCCTCGAAGAGGGTAGTACGCACCCTCCCGACCCGCTCGCCGGCGGGGTCCCGGAGCCCCTGCCCCGAGTCGCCCACGAACGCCGAGCCGCCCGCGAGCAGACCGGGGATCGCGGTGTAGTCGAGCCGGCCGGTCCAGGCGAGATCCTCGGCCTTCGCGCGCCCCCCCTTCTGCCGGCCGCTGCGGATGCCGGCGGCGGAGAAGTCGGCGGCGTCGAGGCCGTTGACGAGGTAGGTCCGGTAGGTCCACGGCCCGACCTCGCCGTGGATGCCGAGACCGACCTCCCGCCAGGTGGAGGGGATGAGAGCCGACTCGACCCCCGGACGCCGGGAGCCGAGGAAGGTGGTCGGTTCGTGGAGCTCGTTGAGGAAGCCCATCGGGATCAGCAGGAGGCCGGCGCGGAAGCTCAGCTCGTCGCGCCAGAGATGATCGAGATAGGCGAACTCGATCGACGCCTCGCCGCCGTCGCCGGTCGACCCGTGCTCGAACTCGAGCTCGGTGTTGAGCAGCCACCGGTCCGACCACTTGTAGCCGAAATAGACGACGCCCCGGAGCACGTCGGCCTCGGCGGTGCGGCCCGACGGCGTGCCGTCGTCCCGCTGCCGGTCCCAGTTCTGGTAGACGACCTCTCCGTAGCCGCCGACCGACAGGCCGTCGTGGGCGCGGTAGATCTTCGACGCCGCCGGACCGAAGCCCCGCTCGGAGACCTCCGCCCGCACCGCCGCCTCGCCCACGCGCAGGGTCTCGAGCTCTTCGGCGAGGAGATCGACCCGTCGGGCGAGCTCGGCGAGCTCGACCGCATCGGGAGCCGCCGCGGGCGCGGTCGCGGCGGCCGCGAGCTGCGCGAGCGCCTCGCGGAGCGCGGCCACCTCCCGCTCGAGCCGCTCGAGGCGCTCGTCGGGGGGTTCGACCGCGGCGAGCGGGGCGGCAACGAACGAAACGAGGATCCCGGCGAACAGGGCGACCAGGAAGAAACGACGCAGGACGGCACGGCCGCCGACACGGAACGGGAAGGGATTCAATTCGGATCTCCTTGCGGGGCGAGGGAGCCGGCCACAGGCTGCCGCTCCTCGATATGGACCTCCGGGGCGACGGCGCGCACCCGGCCGGCGAGGGCGCCGGCCACCCGCGCACGCAGGCCACCGGTCACGGGTTCGAGCAGGAGCACCCCCACCTCCGGGTGCCGCTCCGGGAAGGCGAGTGCCGCCTCGGGTCCGAGCACGAAGAGGCCGGTCGAGAGGCAGTCGGCGAGAAAGGCGGTGGGAGCCCAGACGGTGACGCTTCCCGGATCGGGCGCCGGCTCGCCGGTGCGTGGATCGAGCAGGTGACCCACCCGCTCGCCCGCGACGCTCATCCCGCGCTCCGAGTTCCCGGAGGTGGCGAGCGAACCGTGCCCGATCCGGACCTCGACGGCGGGCCGCTTCCGCTGCCGCGGATCGGCCACGAGCAGCCGCTCCGGCCACGGCTCGCCGGCGAGCAGGATCTGACCGCCGAGATCGAGCCGGGCCCGGACGCCGCTGCCGGCGAGGGCGGCGGCGGCATGATCGAGGCCGGCCCCCTTGCCGAAGCCGCCCTCTTCGATCCGGGCCTCCGGGTGGAGACGGGTCGCGAACGGCCCCGGGCCCAGCCGGAACGTCTCCGGGCCGCTCGCCTCCCGGGCGGCACGAAGCGCGGTCGCGGCGGGGATCCGGCCGCCCTCGCGCAGGCCCCAGGCCGCTACGAGGGCGCCGAGCGCCGGTTCGAAGGCGCCCGTGGTCGCCTCCCGGCACGCCCAGGCCGTCTCGAGCTCGGCAGCGAGCGCGGCGGAGAGCGGGAACGGCTCTCCCACCGGCTGCCGGTTCAGCCGGGCGAGCTCGCTTTCGGCGCGCCAGGTGGAGAGCCGCGCTTCGGTGGCGGCGAGCGCGGCGAGCGCCGCCTCGCTCGCCGCGAGGAGGGCCGCCCGCTCCCCGCCCGTGAGCACGAGCGCGAGCTCGGTGCCCATCGCGGCCAGCCGCCGCTCGACCCGGGCCTCGTCAGCGGCCGGCGCCGGGCTCGCGGCCAGCCGGGTCGGGACGAGGGCGAGGAACAGCACCGCCCCGATGCGCCGGGAAAGTGGACCGATCCATGGCCTCATTGCACCGAGAGTGGACCAACTCCGTACCGTTTGTCAAACTCCCGGCGCCGGTACGGTGGTCTGCCGCGGCGCGCCGCGGGCCGTGTGCTACCTTTCCCGCGCGATCGCCGCGAACCGATGAAGTTGCGTCCCTTTCGCCGCCCCCGCCCCCTGCCCCCGCTCTCGCTGCCGGTCCGGATCGTGCTGCTCGTCCTCGGCTGGCTGCTCATCCTCCTCGGCATCGCCGGGCTCTTCCTGCCGGTCCTCCAGGGCGGGCTCTTCCTCCTCCTCGGCGCGGCGCTCATTTCGCTCGTCAGCCGCCGCGTCCACAGCTGGCTGCGGACGCTCTTCAGCCGCTGGCCCCGGGGCTGGAAGCGGGTCGAGCGCTTCCGCCGCTGGCTGCACGGCAAGCTGCATCGGGGTGAGCCCGGAGTAGCGTCCGCCTGAGTGGTGTATGAGTCTTCCTCCTCGTCGTGGTCGGGCCTGTGGGCGCTGTGGGAAACGCGGAGCGTTTTCCACAGGGTCCACAGGCCCTTTTGA
>Ga0116160_1004989_pt1 | contig 10776 bp, 10 predicted proteins | sample AD_JPNAS2_MetaG_FD_89879 | JGI IMG/M metagenome (GOLD analysis project Ga0116160, IMG submission 89879) | Active sludge microbial communities of municipal wastewater-treating anaerobic digesters from Japan - AD_JPNAS2_MetaG | ecosystem: Engineered > Bioreactor > Anaerobic > Digestate | place...
GGTGCGGTTCTGCCGTTTGGTAAAAAAGAGAAAAACGGCGATCGCCAGGCTGACGGTGGCTAAGGTGAAGACTTCCATTGATCTCCAAGATGATATGTCCTGAATATAAACCCGCCGCTGAAGGATAACGGGAAACGAACCTGGAGTCAAGGAAGACCATAAAAAAACAGGAGCTTTCCCCCCCCTTGGAGCAGCTCCTGTTTACCTCCGTTGATGGCAACGGATTGGTGTCAACGGTAAAGATCTTAGGCCGGCTCTCCCTCCGCCGGCAGGGCATAACGGAAACAACTGGTGTTTTCATAAATCGCCGGCGAGATTATGTATCCCTCTTCGATCCGGAAGACCCGGGACTCCTGGCCCCGCATCTTGATGGCCCGTCCCTTGAGGAACACCTTGATGTTTCCCTCGATGAGGTTCGTGATGTCGAACTGACCGAAGGTATGATACACATCGATGCTGCCGACTTCCTCGGACCGGAGATGCCAGTGGTCGTGGATCCCCGCTTCGGTTTCCTCGAAGAACGACTCGAGTTTGTCCTTCCACTTCTCCGGGAGTTCCTCCGCGGTCATCTCGAAGGCCCGATCCACGTCGGCTCTTTTTTTCGTCTTTTTCATCTCTTTTACGGCTTTGGTCGCGGTGACCGCCTTTGCCGCCTTTATTGATTTCGCCATGATTGCCTCCTCTTTCTATTGAATATGTCCGTAGTTGTTGCTCTGTACGCTGTTGTTTATGGGCGGCCGAAGTCCTGACATGTTTTCTATCACAATGTGTGCCAGCGCGGCCTTTTTGCCGTCAATATGTTCTATGTGTATGATGTCGTGGCATTTATTGGCAAGGCGTCTCCGGTGGTTGCAAACGGGATGGCTCCGGTGGCAGGCTTTAAATGCGTAGCGCCCTTCGCATGGTGAAGATGATTTCGCACCCCCCCAATCCGTCGAGTCGGCCAAATAAATATTTGACGGTCCTCGAAAAAGGCCCTATGATTTGCCGACAATCGTCCTTAATACGGTAGGGAGCTATGAACAAGGAAGCGCAGCAGGAGCAAATCGCCGCGGTTTTTACCGGCGTCGATGCCCACCTGGTGACGGCGGAACTTATCCGTTCCCATTCCACCAACCGGGAAGACATTCGGGAGTTGGCCCTTAGGGGGCTGGATTTGCGGCCCTGCCGGCGGATTCTCGACCTGGGCTGCGGCTTCGGGTTCTTTTCCGAGGCCCTCCGGAACCGGGTGGGACCCGGCGCCCGCCTGACCGGTCTGGACATGATCCCAGCCTACGAACCCCTCTTCCTCGATGTCTGCCGCCGCATCGGGGTCCGGGGACGCTTTATCGCCGCCCCGGTCTCATACGTTGAAGCACTTCCCGAGTGTTCCTGGGATCTTGTCCTGTGCAGTTACGCCCTGTATTTCTTTCCCGAGATCACGGAGCGGATTGCCCGCCTCCTCGCCGCCGGGGGCACGTTCATCGCCATCACTCATGGGGAGAGGAACATGGGGGAACTGTTCGCCGCCGCCAGGCACGTCTTGAGGGAACAGGGCATCATGAACCGGGATCGCTTGCCCGTGGAAGAGATCATCGGCCGCTTCTGCGCGGAAAACGGCGGACAGTTGCTCCAACGCTCATTCCACCGCATCGACGCTATCGACTACCCCAACACCCTGATTTTCAAACCCCATGAATTGCCCCTGCTCCTGGCCTATTTTCGCTTTAAAAGCCCCTTCTTTCTCGCCGGGATCGACGCTCTGCACCGGGACGGGATCATGACCAGGTTCGCCGCCCATCTGGAGGACGTCGCCCGGCGGCAGGAGGGGTTCACCATCTTCAAGGACGACCGCATCTTCATCTGCCGGGAGCCCCGAAACGATGAGAACGGGCCGTGAAAACAAGGGGATGGGAACCGGGATGCCCAATGGATTCGTTAAGGAATTCGGTTGTATATAGGAGACGCTGGTGAAAAGAAAGCGCCTGTACTGTCCCCATTGCGGCGGTGCCATATGCCGGGAGTGGGAAGAGGATGTGGAGAGGGACTTCTGTACCGCCTGCCGAACCTTCTTCTATGAAAATCCACTGCCTGTTGTGTCCGTGATCATGCTGTCGGCAAACCGGGAGATCCTGCTGGTAAAGCGGGGTCGCCGGCCGTACCGGGGCCGGTGGTGCCTGCCGACGGGGTTTGTGGAAAGCGGGGAAAGCATCGAGACGGCCGCCCTGCGGGAGCTGACGGAGGAAACGGGACTCCGGGGACGCATCGCCGGCCTGGTGGATGTGGATTCGGGGCGGAACAGCTTCTACGGGGACCTGATCTTTCTGACCTTCGAGGCGGAAGCGGAGGGAGAGACGGGTCCTCCGCAATCGGGGGGAGATACCGTGGCGGCCCGATATTTTCCCCTCGGGGGGCATCCCCGCCTGGCCTTTCCGGCCAACAACCGGGCGGTGGATCGCTTTGTCGCCGCCAAGGCCGACTACTGGGCCATCGTCGATTCCTTTTCCCTGGCCGCCGGCGGGGACGGCACCACCGTCGGGCGAGACAAGAATCTCCTTTCCGACCGTCTCGTCCGGGTCATCGAGGCCAATGCGGAGTTCATCTCCCGCCTCTGGATCGAAGAGGTGACCACCAGCCGCTCCACCCCGGGCTACCATCATTTCGACCGGCAACGCCTCTTCCACCGGGTCCACACCATCCTCTCCCAGTTCGGAAAATGGCTGGGCGGGGGATACGACGACCGGGACATCCAGGCCTACTACACGGACATGGGCCGGGAACGCCGGCGGGAAGGATTCCGATTGGGAGAGATCCTGAGCGCCCTGAGCCTCATCAAGAAACACCTCTGGGAGTTCGCCCTTTCCCGGGGGATGTGGCAGAAGACCATCGATATCTACATGGCCCTGGAGCTGGACCGCCGCATCGTGATCTTCTTCGACAAGGCCTCTTTCTATACCGCCCTGGGCTATGAAGATAAATAGGCATTTCTTTTTTAAAGCAGCCATTTTCGTCCTGCTGCTAAGCCTTTTGGGCGAGTCCGGGGCGGCGGCGTCCCCCCCCAGGCGGATCGTCTCCCTGGCCCCGAACATCACGGAAATCGTCTTCGGCCTGGGACTGGGGGACCGGCTGGTGGGGGTGACCACCTACTGCGACTTTCCCCGGGCCGCCCTGAAAAAGCCCAAGATCGGCGGGTTTTCCAACCCCTCCCTGGAGGCCATCCTGGCCCTCCGCCCCGATGCGGTTATCCTCACCGAGGACGGCAATCCCCCGGAGATCGCCCCCCGGCTGGAAAAACTGGGGATCTCCATCCATGTCTTCCGGGCCCGGAAGATCGAGGAGCTTCCCGGGGCCCTCAGGGAAATGGGACGTTATCTTCAGGTGGAGGCCGCCGCCCGGCGGCAGGCTGCGGAAATGGAGCGCCGTCTGGACGGTTTTCGGGCGGCGGTCCGACAGCGGCGCCGGGCCGTCAATCCCAAGGCCCTGTTCATCATCCAGCCCGAGCCCCTTATCGTGGCCGGGCCCGGCACCCCCATGGACGACGCCATGAACATCATGGGACTGACCAATATCGCCGGAGATGTGACCGGGCGCTACCCGAAGTACTCCCTGGAGGAGACCCTCCGGCGGCAGCCGCAGCTTTTGTTTGTCGGTCAGGGTCCCGGGATGGAGGAAGACTTCCGGAGGCTGTCCCGAAGGCTTCGGACCCTAAAAGCAGTTCGGGCGGGACGGGTTTACACGATCCGCGAAACCCTTTTCCGCCTCGGACCCCGGGTGTTCATCGGCCTGGAGGAGATGAAGGCGGCGGTGGTCCAGAGCGGTATGTAAAACGAGACGGTGCATTTGTCCCTTGACAGGAATAAATTCTTTCGGTAGTTTTCTGACCGTCAATCTTGCCAGACCAGATGGGTGTGTGGAAGAGGGGTGCAAAGCCCCCGCTGCCCCGCAGCCGTAACGGGAACGAAAGCCGGAATGCCACTGTCTCCACCGGGGGACGGGAAGGCGGCGAGTAGGGCGCCCGGAGCCGGAAGACCGGCCCATCTGTTTGACCTCGGGGGAGGGGAAGCATTGGGCGCGTTTTCATTCCCGACATCATATCTTGCCGTAACGCCGGCGCGGGTGGTAAAAATCTCCCTGCTCCTGTGCCTGCTTCTTGTTGCCGTGGCCCTGGCGTCCCTTTTCACCGGGACGGCCGATATCTCCATCCGGGCCACCCTCCGCGAATTCTTCCCCTGGGCCTCTTTCCTCTCCAATGGCCTGACCGAAGCCGAAACGTCCATCATCATGTCCATCCGCCTGCCCCGGATCATCCTGGCCGCCATTGTCGGGGCATCCCTATCCGTGGCGGGCGTGGTGTTTCAGGCCCTGTTGAGAAATCCCCTGGCGGACCCCTATATCCTCGGAATATCCGCTGGTTCCGCGGTGGGGGCCGTCATGGGAATTCTTTTGGGGGCGGGCGCCTGGAGTCTGGGCATTCCCGGCCTGGCCTTCCTCGGCGCCTTGGCGGCGATCCTGATCGTCTTCGGCATCGCCGGCCGGGAAAAGCGCCGGGGAACCAACACCCTGCTTTTGACGGGCGTCATGGTCAACGCCTTTTTCAATGCCTTCATCCTCTTCGTCTTTACCATCAGCGACCATGTGCAGCTCCAGCGGGCCCTCAACTGGATCATGGGCGATCTAAGCCTGGCGGATGAACGGGCCCTGCTTTATACCTCCGTTTTTCTCGTTCTCGGCGCTATTTTTATCTACGCCTTTGCCCGTCCGCTTAACCTCCTCGTCACCGGCGAGGAAACGGCCCAAGAATTGGGCGTGGCCGTGGAGAAGACCAAGATCGCCCTTTTGACCGCCGCCGCCCTGATCACCGCCGCCGCCGTCTCCGCCAGCGGCACCATCGGCTTCGTCGGCCTCATCATCCCCCACATCCTCCGCCTCCTCGTCGGTCCGGATCACCGCCTCCTCATTCCCACCGCCTTCTTTACGGGGGGCGCCTTTCTCGTCGGCGCCGACACCCTGGCCCGGTGTCTCGTGGCTCCGGCGGAACTGCCCGTAGGGGTCATCACCGCCCTGTGCGGCGCCCCATATTTTCTGCTGTTGCTCCGCCGGAGGCTGCGGTTGACGTCATGACCCTCATGAAGATCGACCAACTGGGCTTTCGTTATGGCGACCCCTGGGTACTCCGGGGGGTTACTTTCTCCTTTGCCCAGGGGGATTTCGTCGGGGTCCTCGGTCCCAACGGGTCGGGTAAATCGACTCTGCTCCGCCTGCTGGCCGGCATCCTCACGCCCCGGGAGGGGCAGGCGCTGCTGGAGGGCCGGCCCGTCCACACCATGAAAAGGCGGGAGGTCGCACGGCGGATCGCCGTTGTCCCCCAGAGTTATGAGGGGATATTCGCCTTTTCCGCCCGGGAGGTCGTCCTCATGGGCCGGTCGCCCCATCTCCCCTCCTGGTCTTTCGAGGCGCCGCATGATTTCGAGGTGGTGGAAAGGGTTATGGAACAGACGGATACCCGGGAATTGGCCGCCCGTCCCCTGGACCAGCTCAGCGGCGGGGAGCGGCAGCGGGTCCTCATCGCCCGCGCCCTGGCCCAGGAACCCCGGCTCCTCCTCCTCGACGAGCCCACGGCCTTCCTCGACATCCGCCATCAGGTCGAGATCCTCAACCTTATCAAGTCCTTCAATAAAAAAGAAAAACTGGCGGTCGTCGCCGTCACCCACGATATCAATCTCGCCTCTCTGTACTGCGACCGGATCATCCTCCTGGACCGGGGGGTTGTACACGACGACGGGGTTCCGGAGGCGGTCCTCACGGCGCGGAATATCGAGTGCGTCTATGGGACCCCGGTACTGACGAGTCGTCATGAGCTTACGGGGCGGCCCGTCGTTGCTCCGCGCGCGGAGATTTGGTGAAGAAAGGCCGCGCCGGCGGCCCGGCCCCGGCGGCGATGAAATAAAAGGATGTTGAGTAATAGGGCGGCATTTTCAAAGATGTAGCCACGGAAATTACTTCGTCGGGGGAAGGAAGCCGGTGTGAGACCGGCGCTGCCCCGCAACTGTAAGGGGAACGAAAACCGCGGCAGACCACTGGCGGCCGGAAGGGCCGCCGGGAAGGAGCGGCGAGTAGGTGTGAGCCCCGAGCCAGGAAACTTGCCTGACGAAGCGAACATTTCTTTTCTCCCGCGGGGGAAGAAGGAGGAATCATGAACAGATCGCTGGTTTGGTGGTTGGGTTTGGCTTCGTTGATCTTGGTTACGGCACCGGGGTCCACCCCGGCTTTTTCCTGGGAAGGGGCGCGGCGCCCGGCTCCGCAGGCGGAATTTCCGCGGGCGGTCCGGGTCGGGTTTCTTGATTTGGCGTCGCGCGGCGATGCTGAGCCGAAATCCTCAACACCGCGGGAAAATGCGGGCGAAGCAGGCGGCGCGATGGCCGTGCCTTCCGGCGCCGGTCCGGGGACGGGACCGGCGGCCGCCGGAGGCAAAAAGACGGCGCCGTCGGTTTCCGACGGGGAGAGCCGGGGAGTGGCGCCGGCCCTCCGCATGAAGGAGGTGGTCGTTACGGCGACCCGTGATTGGGAGGAAGTGCGGAAGGTCCCTGCCGACGTCTCCGTTATTACCGAGGAGGATATCAAGAAGTCCGGGGCAACCTCCCTGGTGGAGGTCCTGGAGAAGCTGGAAGGGATACAGATCCGCTCCTACAGCGGCCAGTCCCCCCAGTCCATGGTGGATCTCCGGGGTTTCGGAGGGGAAAATCCCTTCGGCAAGACCCTGGTGCTCATCGACGGCCGGCGCCAGAACCGTCCGGATATGAGTTCCAACAACTGGTTTCAGATCCCCCTGGGGAACATCGAACGGGTGGAGGTGGTCCGGGGGGCCAATACGGTCCTTTACGGCGACAATGCCATCGGCGGGGTAATAAATATCATTACCAAGAAGGGGAAAGGCGCCCCGGCGGCCACGGCGGCGGCCACGGCGGGCAGTTACGGCCTGAACAACGAAAGGCTCGGCATTACGGGCCGGCAGGGCAAGCTTTCCTATGCCGTCAACGGGGAAAACTACTTTTCCTGGGGCTACCGGGAGCGCTCGAAACTCGCCTCACAGTCCGCGGGTTTCGATCTCGGATATGATCTCAGCGATCATGTGCAGTTGTCGCTGGGCATGTCGGGAAATCACAGCGACTACAATCTCCCCGGGGCTCTGACCAAGGGGCAGATGGAGCAGGACCGCCGCCAGTACCAGCCCGCAACCACGCAGAACTGGACCAACGCCGCGCCGGATGACGACGGCCGGGACCGGACGGGGCGGATCAACCTGGGCGCCACGGCCGTTCATGAATCCCTGGGGCAGTTGGACCTCATCTTCGGTTACGGCAAGAACGCCTACGAGTTCAACATGCCTTCCTGGAATACCAACCAGTACACGAACACCGATATGGATTCCTGCTCCTTCACGCCCAAGTACACCCTCGAGAAAGACATCTTAGGCTTTCAGAATAAGCTGACCGCCGGCTTGGATTACTATAACGAGCCGTATCGCAAGACCGCCTGGGACAGCCGGGAACGCCAGGTAAAGACGGGCTGGGCGGAGCTGCGGCGGAAGACGCTGGAGTATTACGTCCGCGACGAGTTTTCCCCCTGGAAACGCCTGATCCTCGCGGCGGGCTATCGGGCCGGGGACACCACCCTCGGCGGCGACTATACGGACGCCCTGACCCCGGCCAACAGCTTCACCAATCAGGAAAAACGCCACGCCGCCGAGGCCTGGGAGGGAAGCGCGACGATCCTGTTGGGAAAGAAATCCAATCTTTACGGCAAATACGCCCGGATCTACCGGATCCCCTTTCTGGACGAACAGGCATCTTTCAACGGCTGGGGCGGTGGCTTCTATAACAATCTGGAGAAGGAGCAGGGGCAGAGCATGGAGGTGGGGACGCTCCTGTACCCCCTAAAAGCCTTGAAGGTCTCCCTGTCGTTGTTCCGCATCGACATGGAAGACGAGATCACCTGGAACAATGCCACGAAGCGAAACGAAAACCTCGACCGTACCCGCCACCAGGGACTGGAGGGATCATTATCCTGGAATGTCAATGGTATCGTAACCCTGAACGGACAGTTCACCTACCATATGGCGACCTTTGAAGACGGCCAGTACAACAAAAAGGAACTCCCCCTCGTTCCCAACCGGATCATGGGGGCCAGCGCCGACATCAAGCTGCCCTTCTCCTTCACCCTCCGCCCGGAGGTCCGTTACGTGAGCAACTGCTATCTCTCGGGCGACTACGACAACAATACGGAGAAGCTTTCCTCTTTTATCCTCTATAATCTCTTCCTCTTCTTCGAGCGGCGGCAGACCCTGGGAAAACGTTTCCTCAACATCCGGGCCTTCGCCGCCGTCGAGAACATAAACGGTGAAAAATATGCGGGTTTCGGTACTGATAACGACTCCTGGGGCGGCTTGAACACCTACTACCCCATGCCGGAGCGAACCTTCAAGGGAGGGCTGACCCTGGAATTTTGAACATAGGAGCGGTTTCATAGCGCGGTGAATGGATTGGAAAGAGAACAAATGGATTTGAGGTTGGGCGCCACGGTGGACAACTTGAAGCTCCGGAGGGGGGTCTTCCTGTCCCTGGGGGTCCACGCCCTGGCGGCCCTGATCCTCGCCGGCGGGTTGGCCTTCTCGACGCCGCCCCGTCCGGTCAAGGGATTCGATTCCTGTCTCCATGTCGATCTCGTTTCCCTGGCCCGGGCGCCTGTTCTCCCGGCACGGCATCCCGACCCTCCGGCGGCGGCACGGCAGATAAAGACAGCGCCGGCGCCGATGCCAAAACCGGTTGCGGCAACCGCCGAACATCCCCGTAGCGAACCGTTACGGGCGGCGGCTGTCCTGGCCTCCCTGGCGCGGCGCCTGCCCTTCGGCCATGACGGGAGCAGCGCCGGGGCCGGAGAAGACGCCGCCACGGCGTCCGGACGGACTACCCCGCCGCCGGCGGCTATGAGCGGACCGGCGGGAGGTAAAGAAACAGGCGGGGCCGTGACCTCCCTGGCGGTACCCCGGTATCACGAGAACCCCCATCCGGCTTATCCGCGTTTGGCGCGCCTCCGGGGCCATGAGGGGGTGGTCCTCCTAAACGTGGAGGTGCTGCCCAACGGCAAGGTGGGGCGACTCAAGGTCAAGACGTCTTCCGGACATGACCTCCTGGATCAATCGGCCCTCGCCGGCCTGAAAAAGTGGATTTTCGAACCCGGCCGGAAACTGGGCATTCCCGTGGCCATGTGGGTGGACGTCCCCATCCGTTTCCACCTGCAATAAAACCATCGGCCTTTTTTCACGCCGCCGTCCCGCCCGTTTTCCCTTGACTTTGCCCGTCTCGTTGTCTATGTCCATAGTATCCGATAAAAGGGGAAAAGAGAGATATGACCTTTGATTTCGAATCTTTACGGGAATACCTCCTCCCCCTGGCCTTCCTGGCCGGCGGGGTGACGGGCGGATTGATCGTGGAAAAGATCGTCCTTTACGAGCTCCGGAAGCTGACGAGCAGGACGAAGTGGGAACTGGACGATCTCGCCATCCGGTCCCTCCGCGGCATGCCCCTCCTCTGGCTCACCCTGGCCGGGATCTACGGGGCGATCAACAATGTCGCCATCCGGCCGGGCCTGATGGGCTTCCTGCAGAAGGCGCTCCTTGTGGCGATGATCGTCTCCCTTACCTGGGCCTCGGCGCGGTTCCTCGTGGGCTTCGTGAATCACTACAGCGCCAGGGTGGGAGGCCCCCTGCTTTCCACCTCCATGTTCGCCAATCTGACCCGGATTTTTATCTTTATCGTCGGCGCCCTGATCGTCCTGCAGTCCCTGGGCGTCTCCATTACTCCTATCCTGACGGCCCTGGGGGTGGGCAGCCTCGCCGTGGCCCTGGCCCTCCAGGACACCCTTTCCAATCTCTTTGCCGGGATTCACATCATCGCCTCCCGGCAGGTCCGCCCGGGTGATTATGTGCAGCTCGACAGCGCCCAGGAGGGTTACGTCACGGACATCACCTGGCGTTATACAACCATCCGGGCCCTGCCCAACAACATGGTGATCATCCCGAACTCCAAACTGGCCTCGGCCATCGTCACCAACTTCTACAACCCGGAAACCCAGATGGCCGTCCGCGTTCCGGTGGGGGTGAGCTATGCCAGCGACCTGGCCCGGGTGGAGGAGATCTCCCTGGAGGTGGCCCGGGAGACCATGCGCGAGGTCCCCGGCGGCATACCCGATTTTGAACCGGTCCTCCGCTTCCACACCTTCGGCGAGTCCAGCATCGACTTCAACGTCATAATGCGCTGCCGGGAGTTTGCCGACCAGTTCGTCATCCGTCACGAATTCGTCAAGAGGTTGCACCGCCGTTACCGAGCCGAAGGCATCGAGATCCCCTTCCCCATCCGTACGGTGCACCTGCAAAAGGAATAAAAGCTTTATACGATCATTGTTCCTATTTGCCGACAAAATCATTGACGCAAATGACTATTAGTTGAAGCGTTCCCCAATTTTAAGGAAGGATTTTAACACCCGGTTCCATCTTTTCAGATAACGGAAAGGAAAGAACCATGTCAGGAAAAAGCGAAAAACCCCGCTTCTTTGCTGGAAGAGAGCGGGGTTTAATTATATTGAATTGATAAGACATTGCTTTTGATGGTTTGGAGCATATGGGGGATGTATTTGCCTGTCAAGGGATATTTCCATCGGAAAATCAGGGTTGGCTATACGGTATGTGGGTCGGCGGCGGTCCTTCAGTCGCCGGTGGCTTTATTTCTGCGCAATTTGCAC
>Ga0116160_1004990_pt1 | contig 10775 bp, 8 predicted proteins | sample AD_JPNAS2_MetaG_FD_89879 | JGI IMG/M metagenome (GOLD analysis project Ga0116160, IMG submission 89879) | Active sludge microbial communities of municipal wastewater-treating anaerobic digesters from Japan - AD_JPNAS2_MetaG | ecosystem: Engineered > Bioreactor > Anaerobic > Digestate | place...
ATTGCCCGACAAGCTTCGCTTGTCGGGCAATCTCTATTCCCCCAAACCCTATTCCTCCTTACTAGACACCTGCAATTCACTAAATCTTGTTCGCACCTCTTTTAGTATCTCATCAGCTATTTTTTTATTATCTCGTAAAAATGTTCTTGAAGCGTCATAACCTCTACCCAATTTAACTTCTTCAAAATCTCCTTTTTCTCTTTGCTTTGCATTTCCCAAATAAGAATAGACGGCCCCACTTGATTTAGAGATTATGCCTAATTTTTCTCCAAGAGCCATCAATTCGCCTTCTTTTGATATTCCTTCACCATAAATAATATCAAACTCTGTTTGCTTGAAAGGGGAGGCCACTTTGTTTTTAACCACCTTAACTCTTGTCCTATTTCCCACAATATCATCTCCCTTCTTAATCTGAGCAATTCTTCTAATATCTAATCTGATTGTTGTGTAAAACTTTAAAGCCTTTCCACCAGTCGTTGTTTCTGGGTTACCAAACATAATACCAATCTGCATCCTAATCTGATTGATGAAAATGATAACCGTTTTAGAATTGGCGACGATAGCTGTCAATTTTCTTAGAGCTTGCGACATCAATCTTGCTTGTTTCCCCACATGTGATTGCCCCATGTCGCCCTCTATTTCATCGCGAGGGGTCAGAGCTGCGACAGAATCTATCACAATGACATCTATTTTGCCCGATCTCACTAATGTTTCTGTTATTTCTAAGGCTTGTTCACCATTATCTGGTTGTGAAATTAAAAGTTCTTTGATTTCAACTCCTAATTTTCTAGCATAATCAGGATCCATAGCATGTTCGGCGTCTATATAAGCACAAACACCACCTTTTTTCTGTGATTCAGCCACTATGTGTAAAGCTAATGTTGTTTTTCCTGAAGACTCTGGTCCAAATATTTCAATCATCCTACCTCGTGGCACTCCTCCCACACCGAGCGCCATATCAAGCCCGATTGAACCCGTTGGGATAACATCAATATTAACCTTAGGGGAATCACCCATCTTCATAATAGCCCCTTCTCCAAACTTTGTTTGAATAGATTTTATTGTATCCTCTATTGCCGCACCATTTTCTTTTGGAGCTTTTTTTGTTGTCTTTTTTTGCATATCTAAATAATTATAATTAATAAATAAAAACCAAAACTAAACTACTCGCTTAAAGCAAAAGATGAAGAATTTTTATTCAAATACATCTTAAATTCTTTTTCACTAATTTTCCCAAATTTATCTTCGGCGTATAAAGAGGTGACAGAGTATCCATCTTGGGGAATTAAAACTTCTCTAAAGAAACCTTCTTTGTCTATGAAAATCTCTCGGCCATTCAATTTTAGATGTTTTGCTCGGGGGGCTTGTCCTTCCACTATATAAAGCGGACTGTCGGAAGATTGAACGATTGAAGCTTCTAGCTCTACTCCATTTCTAATAAAACTCATCTTTTCCCAACCAAAAAATATAATCACAGCAAAAAGTGCTACACAAGAAAATGTTCCAATCCACCATTTTATGTTTTTTTGATTATACTTTCTCATCTCTTTAATTATCTTCTTCTTGATTATTTTGTAAAGGCTCACCCATATCACTTGTGTGGTCCATTGGTTTTTCTAAAATCTCTCTTGGTTTTGCCCCGTTGGCTGCTCCAATAATTCCTCTTTCTTCGAGCATATCCATTAGTTTAGCAGCTCTAGCATAACCAATTCCTAATTTTCTTTGCAAATATGAAGTTGAAGCTTTCCCAGCCTCCATAACGGTTATTCTAGCGTCTTCATATAAATCATCATCGCCCCCTTCATCACCGAAATCATCTGAGAATAAACTATTGCCTTTATCAATACTTCCAGATAAATCAATCTGGCTAGGTATTTCGTCTATAAATAATTTTTTCAAATAATCCACCACTCTCTTAACCTCTTCTTCAGATATAAAAGCACTCTGTAATCTTTCTGGGGTAGGGCTTTCGGCACAAGCGTAAAGCATATCTCCAGCTCCCAGTAATTTTTCTGCTCCACCTTGGTCTAAAATTGTTCGTGAATCCACTTGCGAAGAGACTTGCAAGGCAATTCTTGTTGGGATATTGGCTTTAATCAATCCAGTAATAACATTAACCGATGGTCTTTGGGTAGAAAGCACTAAGTGAATACCAACAGCTCTAGACATTTGGGCTAACCTAACAATAGCACTTTCCAATTCTCTTGGGTAAGTTTGCATAATATCAGCCAGCTCGTCTATGACTATAATAATATATGGTAATCGCTCGGCATCAATACCTTTCTTTCTAGCTTTTAAGTAAACATTTTGATGGTAAGATTCTATATTTTGGACAGATTCGGCTTGCAATATATCATATCTTCTATCCATCTCTCTTGCCGCCCATTTCAAAGCCAGTATTGTTTGCTTTGGTTGGGTGATGACGGGGGTAAGCAGATGGGGGATTTTATTATACAAAGTGAGTTCCACTCTTTTTGGGTCCACCATAATAAACTTCATATCAGCTGGGCTATTACGATAGAGTAGGGAATTGATAATAGAATGAATTGTGACCGATTTTCCTGAACCAGTTGTTCCGGCGACGAGTAGATGTGGCATTTTAGCTAAGTTACCAAACATTGCCTTGCCTGATAGCCCCCGTCCTAAAGCCACCGTGAGTGGCTTGTCTGATTTTTGGAATTTATCATCAGCCAATAATGTGGCTAGTCCAACTGTGGCCTTTTCTTTGTTTGGCACTTCAATTCCCACAAGTGACCGGCCGGGGATTGGAGCTTCTATTCTAATTGTCTTGGCTGATAAAGCTAAGGCTAATTCATTTTGTAGCCCAACAATCCTAGAAAGTTTGACCCCTTGGGCTGGTTTGAGAGAGTAGCGTGTGACCGTCGGTCCGATTGTTACATCGTCCATCTCCACAGGTATGCCGAAAGTCATCAAAGTTTTTTGAATCATATTCATATTGCCTTTCATATCTCCAATGTTTGGCTTACCCCTATCTTTTTCAAGGAGTGATAATGGGGGAGGGACATAATCAGTGTCTAGTTTAAGCGCCTTGGTAACAGCCTTGTCCACAATCTCTGGGTCTTTCTCTTCTTTCTTGCTCACCGCCGTCTTGGGCTCAATAATTTCATCAGCTTCCTCTTTGTCTTTTGGCGTCTCCTCCACTTCTTCCTTCTCCTCTTCCTCACCCCCTCTCTCTTTCTTCCGGAAAATATTTTTGATAAAGTCCCAAATCTTTAGAAAGACTAGCCTGATACCAGGTTTGTCTTTTGAGACGATAGTAAATGAAATGATTAAAATTGTTGCAAGTAGTAATCCTCCAGCAAGTGCTCCAAAGAATCTGACGAATAGCCAAGCGACAGCGTTGCCGACATACCCTCCGGCTGTTAGATTGTTGTTAGTGATGATGTCTAATATTCCAAGTGTAGAGAGAAAAATTAAAACACCTAAGACAATGTTTAGCCATGCAATTTTCGGCTTCTCTTTTTTCAAAAAAGAAATACCGAGCAGTATCAGACCAATCGGTAATAAATAGTAGCCATAGCCGAGTAGGGAAGAGAGTCCTGAATAAATACCATTGCCGACAACTCCAGCTTTTCCAAAAATAGAAAACGAAACAATCAATCCTAAGGCGATGCAAACAATCCCCCAAATAATACTTTTTGTCTCTGGTGATAATTTTTCTATTTCAAATTTTGGTTCACTTTTTTCTGCTTTATTTTTTGAATTTTTCTTTGCCATAACTTATGAGATTATAACATAAAAAGGGGACTTTTTCACACTCAAATTTTAGGTAAAAACCCCGCTTCGCTACAAAGATTATTGCCCCAAAAAACACGGATATTTTTTTGCTAAAAAATTCCTATGTTCGCGCCGTCGCGCTCCGCAATGTTTTTTGAAACAACAATCTTTTCCGCGAGGCTACGTAACCAAAGGCCACGCAAAGAATAGTTCCACAAAAGAGTCCCCCCACCTATTTTTTGATTAGGTTATATGTTTAAGAAAGAGTAAGTTGTAGTTATTGAGTTAGATTTTATTTATTGTTTATATAAAAAATAGGTGGGGGGAGTACGGCGTCTAAATTTGAGCAAAATTTTTACCCCGCCTGCTAATACTTAGCATTCGGGCAGGCAAAAAATTTTGCGTACTCTTTTGCGGAAGCTATTCTTGGAGTGGCTGATATAATACCGCCTCGCTACAAAGATTATTGCCTCAAACAATAATCTTTTCCGCTAGGCGATACGACTAAACTCTTGCACTATTTTTTTTTCGGTATATAATGGACACATAAAAGACAATAACTAACTTCACTTTTGGTGCTAAAAGACATTATGAAAAATCAAAAAGACACACAAAAGACAGAAACAAATTATAAAGGACACAAGGATGTCTCTAATTTTACAGCCTTACTAGACAAGCCTTTTTATGAATTCGTAAACAAAAAGACAGAGAAAATAATAACCGCCTTATACTTAGTGTCCGATTGTATGGACAATAGCGATCCAATCAGAGAAAAGTTGCGTCTTATAGGTGTCCGTTTAATGTCCGATATATATCATTTATCTGTTGCAACACCCGTTGATAGACAGGCCGAAATAGCCCTGCCTCTCTCAAATATATCCGAAATAATATCACTTCTAAAAGTCTCATTTATGGTTGGCTTTATATCAGAAATGAATGCTTTAATTCTCCAAGATGAGCTAGTAAAACTAGCTACACAGCTTAGAGAAAGTATCAATCAAGACAAAAATTATTTATTATCTTTAGACTCTAAAATGTTTGCTGTTGAGCCGATTGATTCTAACAAAGATAATGGTAGAAATAACCAGCTAAATATGGGGAGTAATTTAGCTCTCAATAATTCATTTTATAAAGGACACAAATTAGATGTGTCTTTTATGAATAATTTAAGTCCATTAGAAAATGATGTGTCTAATAGCAAAAAGACACAGCGTTCTAGTCCGTCCGAAAGAAACAATCGCCGAGAAAAAATACTCTCTTTAATTAAAGGTAAAAAGAATATTTCTACAAAAGACATATCATTGTCTTTCCCAGACTGCTCAGAAAAAACTATTTCTCGCGAATTGAATGTCCTTATATCTAAAGGACACATCAAAAAGACAGGTGCAAAACGCTGGTCCAGATACCAAATAGCCTAGCAGTAAATAGGCTTATACACCACAAAGTTTCGCGGAAAAGATTGTTGTTTCAAAAAACATTGCGGAGCGCGACTGGCGCGAGCATAGGAATTTTAGAGTACTAAAATATCCGCGTTTTTTGAAACAATAATCTTTGAAGCGAAACTACCTCTCCAGATATACCCCCAGTTTACCCCCAAAATTCGCTTTTCAAGTTATCCACACCCCCAAATATAAGGATATTTGTTGCATAATTTTTTGACCAAGTATATAATAGTAGATGTATATGTTTTCGCTAGTATTTTTTTAGTATTCGTGATAACATATACTAGCTTGGACGGCTTGTCTTTCTGCAAAGCCAGAAGAGCAGAGTTGATCATTGTAAATTTAATACTATGGATTATTAATACCAAATAATTTCATAGCTATTGTTTATTATCAATCACTATTTATAGTGTTTGTTAATCAATGATTATTATTAGATTTTCCGTGGTCACTCCGTTTTGAATTTCTTCTAAATATTTTGTTTTGGTTTGCTTCATTTTTTCATTTTTTATTTTTGATAGAGAAAAATAAATATGTTAATTTGTTGCTCTTCATTTCAAAATTATTTTAAAGATTTTCAAAGCGATGAATCGGCCCTGTCGACAAGGCAGATATGCTTGTCTCGTCTTTTCTTTACTCTTTGAAAAAAGAACGAGAAGGGTAAAGGCAGGCAGAGTATTATTTAGTTTTTTACAGCTTCTTTAATTTGATATCTTTCATCTCTCTTGTTTATGTTTTGATAGAGAATATAAAAAGACGAAATGATTGCTTTCAAAGAAGGGAAGTTATGTAAAATTTTAATTGCTTTTATTTTCCGATTTTATCGGTGACTAAAATAAAAGTAGTTAGCAGAAATTAGTATGCACATGTATTAATTTTTTTCCCGAACTTATTATTATTTATTATTAGTTATCTGTTTGGGATAAGTCGAAATTAATTTAAGTTGCATATAAAAAAATTATTAAAATTATGACAATAAAATCAAAAGCTTTTAAATTCTTGCTTGGAATCGCTGTCGTTTTAGGGGTAGCAATTTTTGCTTCTTCCGCTAGCGCTTACGATTTCGGCACAGCAACTTTAAGAGTAGGAAGTAGAGGTGCAGCAGTCATGGAAGTTCAGAAGCTAGTCGGTGTTACAGCTGATGGAGCTTTTGGCCCTATGACCGAAGCAGCCGTTAAAGTATGGCAAGCAAATGTTGGTCTATATGCCGATGGTATATTTGGACCTGCATCAAGAGCCAAGGCTTATGAATTAGCAGGTTCAACAGGAGTAGTAGCTCCTAGTTCAGGATGCCAGGCTGGATGGATAGTAAATCCATTTACTAATCAACCTTGTGGAACAACAACTCCAACCACACCTTCAACTCCTTCAACACCTTCAACATTGAAGGGAGGTACAGGAGATTCAAGTATCACTGCTTACAATACTGGTTTGAAGAAAGACATCAAAGAAGGTGATGAAGATGTTAAAGTTCTTGGTGCTAAAATTGAAGCAGATGGATCAGACATCGCAGTTAACAGTATCAAAGTATCTTTGAAAGGAAATAAAACAAGTTCCACAAGAGTTTCAAAGTATGTTGATTCAGTAGACATTTATAAGGGAGATGAAGTTGTTGGTTCAGCAGATGTATCAGACTTCACAAAGAGTGGAACAACTTACACAAAGTCAATCACTCTAAAGAACGCAGTTGTTAGAGATGGAGACAAAGATGCTTTCTATGTAGTATTTAATGCTGCAAGTAGTATTGATGACAAGGATAACGGAAATGATATTGATGTATCTATCGTATCTTACAGATTCCAAGATGCTACAGGAGTAGTTTCAACTACAACAAGTACAATCTCAAAGACAGTTAACCTTGATTTGTCAAACACTTCTTCAATCAAAATGAAGTCATCTTCAAATAATCCTGAAAAAGCAACCATAAAGGTTGATGACAAGGATTCAACAGAAGACGTTCTAGCATTGGCATTCAAGCTTGATGTTGGCGATGATTCACAAGATCTTAAGTTAATAACACTTCCTGTTGTATTAGACTTTTCAGCTAACGGTGCAGCAGTATCTTTTGCTGAAAAAGTAGTTGACTCTGTAAATGTTAAAATTGACGGAGAAGAGTATGAAGCAGAACTTAAGCTTGACGAAACAGGAACTGACGGAAAAGCTACTCCTGCTCCTACTCCAGGAGCTGGAAAAGCCCTATACATTGCTGATCTTGAAGATGAAGATATTACAATCGAAGCTGGTGATGTCGTAGAAGTAAAAGTTTACATTTCATTCAATGGACAACAAGGTAATTATGCTAACCTAACAAAGGTTACAGCATCTATCGCTAACACAGATGGTGTGTTTACTAATACTGGCTATAACGAAAAAGAAGAAATTGAAATATCACTTGAAGATGAAGATGGACGCACAGTTCTTCTTGGTGCAACAAAGACTGGTGGAGTATTAACTCTAAGTGCTTCACCTGCAGTTATTACAGGAGTAACAGCTTCAAGCAAGACTGATAACAATTCAAAGATTGCTACTTACACATTCAAATTCTCAGTTGAAGCCGATGGAAGTAATGTAGAACTAGATGACACAAGCATCGTAGAAGAACTTCCTTCATCTGGCACAACGAATGGATTTAACATTGTGAAGAATAGTGGAACAGCTAAATCTAACGGTGCTAATGACTACACAGTTGAAGATGGTAACAGTGCAACATTCACAGTTACTTACACTATTACAAGCGCTTCAGGAGGAACAGGAGGAACATACTCTGTAACACTTGTCAGTGTTGACGGTGTAGAGATTGACGAAACAGTTGGACCTGAAACAATTGTCGCTGCTTCTTAATCTATTGAGCTAAAGATTAATACCCTCAAGGTATTCAAAAAACCACCCTTCGGGGTGGTTTTTTCGTTTTTGGATTTTTACATATCCATTCCGCGACCGCGAATTGAGTTTAACTTTCTTTTTTACCCAACTTACGCTATCGCGTTCAAAGGGTAAACTCAATTCCATTTTTATTTTTCCCACATGTCCGACTCTCCAAGGTCGGACCTGTGGCAAACCCTTTCTCCCACATGTCCGACATGTGGGAAAGCCTTAGCCTGCTTCGTTTAATCTCTCCAAGGTCGGACCTGTGGCAAAGTCTTTCTCCCACATGTCCGACCTTGTTTAAACAACCAAATTATTTAACTAGATAGTTTAGTGAAGAGAATAAATATTGTTCAATAAATATCTTTTTTATGAAGGCTAATGAGTTTTTTTCATAAAAGATTAACATAGCTTTTTTGTACTCATCTTCGTCTGCATTGCGATACGACAAAGGCGCACAATTTCTAGAAAGAAGAATTGCATTAGAAACTAAACGGGAAACTCTTTTGTTACCATCTTCAAAAGGTTGGATGTATGATATTCCCGCTAGTATTACCAAGGCCTTGGTGTAAGGATCATCAATTGAATTAATTAATCTTACTAATGATTCCATGGCCTCATTTATTTGATACTTATTATCAAGAGGCTTATATTTAGTTCCAGTTATTCCAACTAAACCTGAACGGAATCCTTTTTTAATTCCCAAATCGCTTACTAAAAGTTCGTGGACTTTTTCTATAAACTTAACATCAATATCAGATTTAAGATTATCCAAAACAAAGCTAAATGCTTTCTTGTGGTTTATAATCATAGAAGTTTCATCTTTACTATGCCCCTTAGCAGGAATACCATCTTTTAGAAGCTTCTCAGTGTCTAACAAAGAATAAGTATTACCTTCAATTTTTGAAGATTTCCAAGAGAGCTCTATGATAAATCTTTCAAGCTCTTTATTTTGAATTATTGGAGTTATGTTCTTTAGTTTGCTCCTGTATTTATTTGTTGCTTCTTCCAATGTCTCATGTTCTCTTGCTAGAAAGATTTTTTTAGGAAAATTATCAAATAAGGAAAAATTGAAACGATCAAGGGCACTTCTTTTGTCTGGTTCAGTTTTGAAATATTCTAACGGGTCAATAGGTGAGAGGATATTGCCCAGATTTGTTTTTGTATATTTTGTCCCCCGGCCTTGTCCTTTTTTATTTAAAAATTTTATAGAAACTAAATAGCTAAGATCTCTTTTTATTGTAATTAATGGAAATTTTTTATTTAAAACCTCAAAAACATCAGAAGAAGAGATTTCTTTTTCGGAGGTTGTTATTTCTAATATTTTTAATTGTCTTTCGTTTAATTCTTTCATATAAAATCGTATCTTTTAACCCTTATAATCGTATCATAATGATACGATATAATCAAGCCATAGAAATAATATAATCTTTTCAACAGGTTGCTTAAAAAGTCGGACCCTTTTGTCTTTCCGTTAAGGGAACAGGGTGGAGTTGGGGAGTAGGGTGGAAAAGGGTGGAACTTTTATTCGCGGCCGCGAATAAAAGTTCCACCCCGTCTTCTTTATGTCTTTTTCGTACGACCGCCTGGAAAATTCCCACATGTCCGACATGTGGGAAAGCATTAGCCTGCTTCGTTTAATCTCTCCAAGGTCGGACCTTGTCCTTTTGAGCTTCTCTTGTTTTGAAAAAGTTTTGATGGGTGCTAAAATTAATAAAAACCTACGGTTATGAAAAAAAAGAAAAAACCGCCCGGATTATGGAAAGAAGTAGTTCGTGAATTTATCACGAATTATGACCTTGATTTTATGGAAGAATCAGGTTTTGTATTTGATGGCATATTTTATCTTCTGTATTTTAAATACCACGAAGATCTTGGCATCAACGATGTTCTAGAATTTAACGAAAAATTTTCTCAAGAGCTTGAGAAAATTCAATACTCATAAAATGGCCTTCAAAAGGCCATTTTTAGTATCTAGAATATATAATCAACCCCTTCCATTTTTTAGAAAAAGTGTTATAATAATAACCAAAACTGAGTAGATGAAAAAAATAAAAAATCTCACTCAAAAAGCCAAGGGCTCTTTGGGTGACGGGGTGGTGATACCCGAGAAAAAATCCTTAACCCAATTGGCAAATGGATATTACATCCGTAAAGTCATTGGGGGAGACTTTCGCTTATACAGGTCCGAAAGGGCTTACCTGTATGAGTTTAAAGACTTTGAAATCTTTCAAAAAAGAGGGGGAGACATCCTAGTCTTTTTTGAAGGAGATAAGCTGGTTATTCTCAATCCGCAATTGGATGACCAGAGGGTTTTTGTATCGGCTAAAGAATACAAAGACATACCAACGACTTCCTTTGTTGTCATAAAGGATATATTTGGTCTCTTTATATTCTTGAATACCGACACAATGAAGGCTTCTAGGGCGTTCTCCTTGTCGGGATATTCTGTCGCCAAAGATGGTGATGGCTTACTCCTTAGGAGGAAATGGTTTCATCTATTGAGGCCATTTGTCCTTTTGTCAAAAGACGGAAGGTTCTCTAAGCCGTTTCACTCCTATCTTTATGGGGAAAAACAGTCCGTTTTTCTCTTAGCAAAAAGAAACGGCCGAATATTTGGGACTTTCATGAGTCAATAAAAAAAGAAATACCCGACCTCTTTTAGAGGTCGGTTTTTGTTTGACAAAAAAGGGTGGGGTGGTAGAGTGAAGATAATAAATATCTACAGTA
>Ga0116160_1004994_pt1 | contig 10766 bp, 4 predicted proteins | sample AD_JPNAS2_MetaG_FD_89879 | JGI IMG/M metagenome (GOLD analysis project Ga0116160, IMG submission 89879) | Active sludge microbial communities of municipal wastewater-treating anaerobic digesters from Japan - AD_JPNAS2_MetaG | ecosystem: Engineered > Bioreactor > Anaerobic > Digestate | place...
CAAGGAGCCCCCCGATTCGCACATCCTGCTGTTTCTTCCATGCACGCATCATTCTGCAGAGACGAACAAGATTGCCGTTACAAGCATTGTTTCTGGTACGGATGGCTTCTATTTCTGGCTTTGGGTTTGTTGTGCGCCAGCGACCTCCGTTGTTAGCATCTGGATATGTATAGCTGTCATCCTTGTTGATGAATGCCGGCACCACTTCAAAAGTGATCCCATCTGTGAACGGAATCAAAATGACCTGTCCGTCTCCTCGAATGCTTGTTTTTGAATAAGTTTTCTCAATAGATGTCTTGACTGCTTGAATAAGTGCTGATTGTCCATTCCCACTATAACCATTGTATTGCTCGTAGATCGAGTATGGAAGTTGAAATATCATGTCCAGGTCGCTGAATCCCTGAATGGCGGTGTTCCGACCGTAAGACCCGACATAGAGGCTATGAGATGTATCAGACGTAGTGTTCCAGAAATCAGAATTCAGTCGCTGGGTGATTGCCTTGTAGCGGGTGGAGATCGTGCTGCCATTTTGCACCTGAATATTGGAGCAAAAGTCACTAAACCATTCACCTAATCCCATTTTGTCCCCCGATTCAAGCAAGTGATCAAGTCATTTTTCGCAGATCCATCTTCAAATCATATTCGAAAAGCTCGAGATCCTTGGTCTCACTGGCGGCGAGCTTCAAGTCTTCGGTAATGACCTTCGCTATGATCACGCATCTAATGCCTTGGTTCCCTGCCAAATTCTTTCTTACCCATGCTTTGTACCGTAGGATTTGACCGATCACTCTTTCGTAACCTTTTGAAACTTTCAGTTCTATGATCACAAAATTTTCGTTCTTATCGACGGCAAGAATGTCTATTCTCTTGCCACCTACATCGAACTCTACGCCTACAATGGTGTCGTCCTCCTCATCCTTGTAGAGTTTCAAACCGGGTTCAATAACGGACAGATTGTTTTTCAAATAGTCACGCAGGTGGCTTTCATAGGCAAATTCCGATGATTCCACGCATTCATCTTTGTCTTTTCCGCCATCGCCGGCATCACCGGGGCTAATGGTGCCTTCGTAGATCGGTGCAGGGTCGGATTCCGGATTGTAAAGACGCAGACGTTTGTCAGGAAGTTGAAACAAAAGATCATTTGCAGGGCCTGCATTATAGTAGATTCTTGTTTTATGATTTGTTGTGAACTTGATGATGTGACAATTTACAGTATTGGATTTGATCTTGGGATAATTGGTTTTAAACCAATTTACGATCTGATCCTTGTCCATTATTTGACCGGGTGCGAGATTCGCTTTGATATATTCAGTCAGTAACTGATTTGTGCTTTTCTCATATATGGCCATAATACACCTTCAAGATTTCAATTCTCTCATTCCAGAATCGCCTTCATAAAGGCGTCCGCCAAGTCGGCGTAGAAGACGATATTCACTTTCGTTGCCATTTCATCCGGCAGATCCAAGAGCTGCCTTCGCGCCGATACTGGCATCAGAAGCTGGGCGGCACCTTTTTCCACTCCCAGCTCGGCAACGGCAACCGGGTTGGGAATCATCTCCACGGATCCCCCCAAGTTGAGAGAGCCCACAATAATAAGACCACCCTTTGTGCTCCTTTCCATCAGGCATCCGCACAGCGCCACCAAAACCGGCAGGCCCAAACCCTGACCGGATCTGTCATTATCGATTGCCCGCAATTGAACCGAAAACTCATGATTGCGGGGATCACGATCCCCAACAAGGGATTTGGCCTGCGTGTAGAGATTCTGCTCTCCAAATCGCACGCTTTCCCGAAACGCCGGCGGAACAGGCGCATTGAGTATCTTCACACCGTTCCCCGGCCCGCAGGTCGCTTCAATCCGGTATAGCGACGGCGCAGCATCCGGACCGCCCGGACTTATCGCCCAGACCTGTCCGGGAGGCAACGGATCCGCTTCAATGGCCTCGTCACTGTGCAATTCAGGCGTTGAAACAAATTGTTCCACACCGTCCACGCCCATGAAATAGCTGAAATGCGTATTGCGAAACTCTGTTTTGAGGCAGCGTTTCTGTTGCTCCTTCACCCGTCGCCGTGCCTCCAGGGCAATCCGAATAATATCATCAAGATCCTCATCCGGAATCTTGGCTTCCGGATCCGGAAACAGAAGTTTGAGCAAACCACTGATCGATTTGTTGACCGCCTCGATATCCCTTCCGCTCAACGCCCCACCCCAATGCGCACGGCCTTGAAGCGTCGATATTCGCGACCCTTCACGAAGCTTCGTCCAACACTCGGAGAGATAGTCTGTCACCAGACCGAAATGGTTTGTCAAGTGTTCGCTGGCCTTGAGCTTCGGAAAATCCCAACCAGGCGCATAGGCATGAATACGGTCCATAAAGGCGGTGTCGTTGCGCATCTCCGGCGGCAGCGGGCTGAGCAAGTGACCGATTCGCTGCTGCTGTTCCACATCCACATCAAAGTTGCCTACCATCACGATGCCGCCCGAAGCGCGAATGCTGTCTTTGCCACGCGAGAATTCTCCGGCAGCCATATAGCCCTTGAGAATGTTCACGCCGTCTTTTTGATCGAATGAAATGCCGGACACTTCATCAAAGCACACCACGTCGTAGAGGCAGACAAGCCCCCTCTGTCCACTGGACATATTCACAAACATCTTTGCGACCGTTGCCTTGCCGCCCGAAATCAGGTGCGAGTAAGGTGATATTTGCTGGTACAGATGACTCTTGCCGGTGCCACGGGGGCCAAGCTCAACCAGGTTATAATTGCGCTCGACAAAAGGGATCATGCGCAGCAGGACGACCATCTTCGCCCGGTCTGTCATGGCTGCCGGTTCCAAACCCACGGAACGCAGAAGAAAATCTTTCCACTCAGTCGTTTTAAAGTGCATCCGTCCTTTCTTGAGCGTTGACAACACATCAGATTTGGAAAGCTGGATTGCCCGCAGGCTCTCAATGGCAAATGGCCGGCCATGCTTTTCCTCCGCGATGGCCGCGTCATAGCTCAAAGTCACTTCAGCATAAAAGCCGTCGGTCAGCATGCGCTCATGCTCGTGAACAATCGCATCCGCTATCCGCACATCCTTGATCCCCAGACTCGGCAATTCCACAAGGAACGAATCCGTTTTGGCGTCAAGACGCGCCTTGACAATATCGATCAGCTTCACGGAACCCTTATCCCGTGCCCGCGCCTTGAAAAGTTCCTGCTCGCTCGTGCGAACCGTCCTGTCCTGCAACTGACGCTCCACGATCTTCAACCCTTCATCGATTTCCTCCTGATTGACCGTCGCACAGTAACGACCGAGCAGAAATTCAACAACGTAGGTTGGCACGGGATACTGTCGGCTATAACGCCTCACAAGATCTTTACGGACGAGGTAGCCGTCAAAGGCCGACGCAGCGAGTTGATCAAGATAATCAAGTTCTTTCATACTATTTATCTCCTCCGACGCTAGTGGCTTGTTTGCATATGATGCGCCCTGTCGCATCAACAATGACCAGGCTGACGGTTGTCCCTTCGAGCGAGTCGTCAGCGACGAGCAGCGCGCCCTTCCCGTTGGCATCAAGAGGCCTAAGGCCCGTGATGCTTGTTCCGGCAACGTTGGGCTTCGTCCGTAAATCGGCCAGAAGACCGCCGACCGCTGGCTCAACCGTTATCCTGCACCACTGATGACTCCACCGAATTTCAGATACCTTGACAATTGGTCCCGTTGCGGCAACCGACGCGTTGAATGTTAGAATCGGAACCAGGCACTCCTGCAGGCTCACGCCGCCGTGAGCATATTCCTGGCCGGCGACAAAGCAGTGTGCCCCCGGCGCATGGGCAAATCGTTCCTGCGGATTCCATGACCAGCCGGAGACCGGAACACTCACATGCGATGTATCTTTTATGGCTGCGCACCGCGACCACCTGCTCTCGGCCAGGTATTTCGGCAGTTGGACCTTGGGCAACCCCCCGGGCATCAAGAGCCAGCCATGATCGGTCATGACGCGTACCCGCTTCCAACCCGCTTCCAGAAGACCCTGCACCCGCTCCAGCAGAAGGTCCAGTTGGTCATCGATCAGCGCCGCCATTTTCGCCTGAAGGTTGTGACCGAGTCTGTCAAACTCTCCGTATTCGGTCCAGCCCCGCGCATCCTGCAGCAGAGGTTCACCCGTCTCGGCAGACCCCAGCATCTGAAAGCCGGCGTCAGAGAGCAGTCCGCGAAAACGATCCGTGGACAACTGCGCGCCGGTTTCTTTCAACTCCGGACAGAAATCTTCCTTCATGTGGCCGCCACGCAGCCTGCCGGCAATCGGCGAGGTTGCCGGTTTGGCCGTTGCCGTTACCGTTGGAAGAGACGCCCAGCCCCATGCGGCAGACACCTCCATATTTCTTTCGCCGGCCATCGCCGCGAGTCGCCGGCCAATGTCAAATCGCAGTCCATCGACAAACAGGATGCACTCACCCGCACCGACCTTAATGTCTTCCCGCTGTTCGGCCGGCGGCAACGACTTAACCGTCTCGCACTGCTGGAATTGCTTGGTCGTGTCCTCCAGCCAGGGCAGGTAGATACACCGAATGGCCGTTTGCAGGGCGGCGGCGTCTTCCGCTGACTTCACGCAAGCCAAAGCACGAAGTGTTGCATCGTCGGCCAGGTATCCACCCTCGGCATATACCTTGGCCATCGCGTCCACCGAATCTCCTCCCAGCGGCATTTTGGTGCTTTTGGCCAGGACAGCCAAACATTCCAGAGCATTGGCGAGGGGGCTCATGCCCAATCGCGCCCAAACCCAACTCCGGCGCATTCCGTGCGTCTTTTCCAACTGTTCCAGTTGAAGTCGCGCCTCGTCGGGCTTCATCACACCCATTCCAATGAGCGCTACCCGCAATGCATCTTCCATGAACTCGTTTTCATCCGGCCAGGAATCCGGCTTAAAAATCAAACGGCCACTGGGCTTGGAGCGCCGCAGCAATTCAGGGACGCCGGGATATAACGCGGGTGACTCCTCGAACCGCTGCCAAACGCCATACCAGGCCCCTTCGCGTATCCCGAGTCTCTCCCCCCCTACGATTTCACCATCGGTGTCCGGATTAAAACCATAGTCCTGATGGCAGCGATTGCGAAACGCCGACCACGTCCCCGAATCAAGCTCCTCGCGCACGCCTTTCGGATCGCTCAACCAACGCAGCAGATCGCGCGTTGTGTCGCCTATCATCAAGCGGTCGAAATCCTCGGCCTCTAGACGTTTGCCTTCCAACTGCTTTACCGGCGTGACGGCCAGTTTCGACAAGGAGCACCGAATTGCCTGCAGCGTGTGCCTGTCCTCTGCCACGTCCAAACCCAATCCGCCGTCGTCGCTGATCAGAAAAGCCAGGACGGTCCAGTCCTTGCCGTTTTTCTGCGTCCAAACCGTCCCGCGATACTGAAGTTCCACTAACGGTTTAAGCCCATCGGGGCATTCCTCGACGGCCCGAAGCGACTGGCGGCTTACACCCGGCATATAAATCACGGGCACGGCATCATCCGACCACTGCAATTCAGGAAATTTCTCTTTTCGAACCGATGGCTCAATCACACACTTCAGCCAGATGGCCGGACCGGTGCGTGCTTGAGGGATATATTCGCCAAGTGTAAGCAATTCTGGCATGATTCCTCGAAGCTGTTCCACCACAGACTGCCACTGGCCATCGGCATCCGTCCATAGAACGGCCACGGGCGCAACCGTATCGCCGGGATTGTACCTCGCACCATTTAAAAGTGAGGAGCAAATCGCCTCAAGCAATGTTGCTGGTTTTTGTAAAGCTGTTGTCATTGCCGCTTTATCCTTCCGTTCGGAATTGCTATACGTCCTTGCGTATCCGTGTTCCCTTGATAAACTCGATTAGCTCCGTGCGAATGGCCTTATCTCTGTCTTGTATTGCCTTCACAACTACATCCGTCGTTGCCGTCACTGGGTCCGCCATTGAATCATCCAGTCCAAGAGCCTGTTCCCATGAAGATAAAGCGATAATACCTTCTTTGAACTCGTGTACCTGCCCCATGAACGAACGCAGACTTTTGTCACTCTTAGAGATATTGAATGTCTTTTCGAGCAGCGAACAATTGCCGAGCATATTCACCAATGATTGAGCTTCAGCACGATCACCAAATCCCGTCGGTAATACAGTCGCCAATTTCGCATCCCACAGCGCATAAGCCACTACATGGTCCACATCAAGACTTGGCTTGCTCCTGCCTATTTTCAGGGGAACGCCTGACATTTTCCAGCGGTTATCATCTATGCGGTGCCAGACCCAGAGGGCTGTCCGATAAATTGCGACCCGTTCGCGACCGCTGGCGGCCAATGCATTGACATAATTGGTTGCGTCAGTTTCCAGTTCCTTGACGACAGCCTCCATCCTGTCGCTTAAAACCTTATGTGCTTCGTCAAGTGAGGTTAGCTTCTGGCAGTCAAGAAAATCTTTGTGGAGGTCCTTAGCATAGCCGGCGAATATCGCAACGGACGCACCTGCCCACCGTCCAGCCCACTGCGAACAGATTAACCAGCGGTCCAGTACTTCCGACATGGTGCTATCAAGTTTCTTTGCAAAATCGTCGTGCTGAGTCGCGCTCAAGGAATGGGATGCCTCCCACTGGAATGCCACGTAGTACCAAGCCCAGATCACTGCAAGTGCATTCAATGATGAAAATTGTCCGCTAAGTCCATATTCAAGCCCCCGATTTATTACATTATCAAGACCAGTTATCACAGCGCGCCGGATTTCCTTCCAGCGATTCGCCAATTCACAAGCCATAGGGCGAATCGTCGTTCCACGAAGCAAATCGCGGTTAGCAAGTAATTGACCTTGATTGCAGCATACCGACCAGATAAACGAGACAGCACTTACTAAATTATCAATATCAACGTGCAATTTACGTTCGTTTAACTCTGTCAATAGCTCTTGGAAACACTCCCCAGCAGTCTTGCCATCGGTCTTATCTGGATCCCATCCTACCTTCAGCCACGCAAGCGTAATCTCCTCTCTTGTGAGAGTACGACCGGCCGTGTTCAGCCTGGTAAAGATATTCACAATGGCATCGTTATAGGAATCTTCTGTCCAAATGTGGCTGTCATATGCAAGCAGCTCCAAATATGAAACTTTACTAAGTTTAACGTCACGAAGCGTTGTCATGAGCTCGCCCATCGGCACCAGCAACGCCGCAATCTTGCTGTCGGGCACCCCTTCGGTTGCGAACAATTCTTTTAGAATTTCCCGAAACTGTGCTTCCTTGATATTTGGGTTGGAGGTGGCGCCTTTCCATAACCGGCTGAGCCGCACATATCTGCCCTTATTTAGAGGATCATATGCACGCAGTAATGGTTCCTCATATGTAGCAGACTTGCTCCATTTCGATTGCCCATCCACTGGATCAGTAATTGCCCACTGTAATACGTTGCGAAAATCAACTGCCAACAAGTTATTGCCTGTATTGTATTCCTCCAGGAAACGATCGAGGTCAAAACACAGACTGGCTTTTGACCAGTGCCTATATTTACCACGTTGCCCGCGTAATCTTCGTTCCTGAAGTTCCAGTGCCCAATCGCGATCTTCAAGCTTAAAACCCCACGAATCTCCTCCAAGCGCAAGAAGAAGACTTTGCAGACGCTGTTGACCATCAAGAACCATATGAAATGATGCAGGCGGGTCCTTGCGTGCAACGACACTGCCGTTGTCGTTGCCGGTTCGGTCCACTACCTGCCAGAACTGGCGATGCGGAATTTGTTGGAGCTCACCTTGGCCAACTTTCCACACTAGGAGCGTGCCGAAAGGCCACCCGCGAATCAATGAATCTATCAGAAGTGTGACTTGGTTCGGTGTCCATACATAGGGCCGTTGGAGATCCGGGATCAGCACTGTAGCACCATCATCCGCCCGAGCACGATCAATTAATCCGTGTAAGGCTTCGGTTTTTTCCTCGTATATATTGGCCATCAGAATCCCTTCTTTGCCACCTTACGGGCAGCCTGCTTTGTCTTGTTTGTATAGTGGCAATCGTTCCAGCGATTGCCGTCGAAGGTTTTCCCGCCTATGAAGTCTATGGTCTTCTCATCCCAGCCCCAAAACCATGGACACTCTGCCTTCGGGCGCATCGGCTCTTTGCCGCGGTCTTTCGTCCACTTGATGTTCGATTTGTAACGGAGAATGCCTGCGCCGGATCGACCACCGGGAAGGTCGGACGCCAGGAACGGGCGGATATTCAATCTGACACCATCGTTGATGTCCGGCTCCCAGCCGATGGATTGCTCGTGCAAAGGCTTCCAGCGGACGAAAATGTCAAAAGGCGGCTCGCCGGTCAGGATCGCCTCCAATCGCTTCTGGAGTTCCAGCGCTGCTGCCAGACGGTCTTCCGCACCCTCTTCGCCGCGTTTCACACCGTCCGTCTGTCTGGTAATCCACTCGCCGAGGTAGGCATAAGTGAGACTCTCCAGCAGGCGTCTGCCTTTGCCGTTGCCTTCGCAGAGTTTGTGGTAGTTGACGAGGGCGTGAAAGCCGTCGCTCTTCCGCCCGTCCCAGATATGCCACACGAACGGCCGGTCGTGGAACAGCTTGCAATGTTCCTCGAAAAAGCTGTTACGGAGCCAATTATCGAGATCTACACCAGGCTCGACATCACAGGCAGTAAGTAACCGGAGTAAACGCTCGGCCGCTGGGTCTTCGCCGCGAACCGCCGGGATGCAAACAATGCCGTCTTCGTCCGCAAATTTTGCTAGTTTCCCGCACTGCTTTACCAGCGCCTGTGCCCGCGTGCTCAGGCGCATCTTATCGTCTTGTTCCGCCGGCCAGCGGTAGCCTAAAAGCCGTGCGACGGCGACTTGCAGCATCACTTCTTCCTTGGCTTCATAAGGATACCCGTGGAAAAGCCACTGCGTGGGATCGTCGCTCTCCGCTTCAGGTAGGCCAATGGGGTACTTCTCTAAAGCAACCTTCTGCCAGTAGGTGAGGTCGAAGGGGACCTTTACAAGTGTTGAATTTGTTACGTTTAACTTCTGATCAATCCGCCGTACAAATGTATTAAAATCTGGAGATGAACAAAAGGCCCATATAGCGGGTAAATTTAGGTGATTTTTGGGGTGTATAACAGCGCAACTTTGATCGTAGAGATCACCGGTATACAACGTAACCTTCAATTGACTCATCTGACTGACCACTACACCTTCTTTTCCCCACGCCTGATTGCCTCTCTGATCCGAGTCATGCAATTTTTTTCTACGTATAGCAGCGTCTTCACGGAGATGTCCTCCGCTCCTATCGAAGAATATGACAAGATTACGCCCGCCATACAACATTGTGTCGGAGACTGTTGCTTGCTGGAAGTGCCACCAGTCATCTTGTTTTAAAATCTCCCAGAAGAAACGCTGAAATCGGGGCGTATCTCCGTTTTGGATACCGGCGTAACAATCAGCATGTTGATTCAATAGGTTGTGACTTATAGAGATATCGAATGTAAATCGGGAATCGGGGTTATCCAGTTGTGCTTCTTGGTTAACGGCAGTCACGGTTATGTTTTTTAACCCTTGTGCTTTTGATTCAGCATCATTGGCCTTTGATACATCGAGGACGGCTACCTCATGCGAGGTTATTGGTATATTAGACGAAAGAATGGAAAGTAAAATGTTGAAATCCCACATTGGAGTCCGAAAACTCTTGGGACCCAAGCGTGCGATCCAATTCCAAGACTTAGCTTTCAGCAGTCTAGTTCTCATATGTCGATACGAGTGTAGAAACAGCCAATTTTGAGGAGTAACTGAGGCCACTGTTCCAAATTCATCACAGTAGTCTAAGCAGCGTTGAAGAAAAAATGTTGCCAAATCCATCTTCGTGTCTTTGGCATGGTTATCAACGAAAGACTGCAAGACTGCGTCCTGTTTCTTACGAAGCAAATAGGGGACATTAGTGAGAACTAGATTGTATTCTCTCGCAATTAGTTCTGCAACTTTCGCCATTCCTTGGGCAGCCACAACCCTTTCGCGCATCTCATTGTCATCCGTTTCGGCTTTGAGTACCGCAGCAAGGTACGGCTGGATTGTCTCATAATCGGCTTCAAAAACTCCTGAGTTGAGATGCTTCGGGTTGATGAGTGACCCCAGGGTAGGCGATTGTGAGAAGAGTCGATGCAGATTCAGTAGTCCATTCTTCACACGCTCTCGGTCATCCATTTGCGTAGGCATGCCTGACTGCTCGGCCAATTCTACCCATTGTTCCTCTGTTGCCTGTGGACCGATACCGGTGCAGGCAATGTGGAGTTCCGGCAGCGGCCGATAGCCGCCGGCTTCAGGGTATGTCCAGGCGGCCAGCGCCAGGGCAAAAGCGGCAATCTGGCAGCAACGTTCATCAATCTCCAGTCCGTGAATATTATCGCGCAGCACCGCATCGACGGCTTCACGCGTTGACAAACCTTCCTCAATAATCCGGATCGGTACGAGGTGATGGACTAACGCAACCAGGAAATGTCCGGACCCGGTGCAGGGATCGAGTCCCTTAATACCTTTGGCGTACTTGGGCCAGCCGTCAAAAGTGCCAGCGGCAGGACGCCATGGCCCGTCACCCCCACTCCGTCCCTCTCCCATCGAAGGCGAGGGTGAAGAGCGAACGAAGCGCAGATAGTCCCAAGTCACACCGGGCAGGGCGAGCATGGCGCGCAGTTCCTCTTCGGACTTGACACTGGCCGTGTCCCTGGCGGCAAGTTTCTTGCCGGCCCACCAGGCGCCCAGCGTGTTGTGGATCAGGAACTCCACCATGTATGG
>Ga0116160_1005001_pt1 | contig 10758 bp, 6 predicted proteins | sample AD_JPNAS2_MetaG_FD_89879 | JGI IMG/M metagenome (GOLD analysis project Ga0116160, IMG submission 89879) | Active sludge microbial communities of municipal wastewater-treating anaerobic digesters from Japan - AD_JPNAS2_MetaG | ecosystem: Engineered > Bioreactor > Anaerobic > Digestate | place...
CGAAAGGTTTGGACCAAGGCCTCAGGGAGATTTCATTATTGAAGTCTTCCTGTTGTATTTTATGCCCTTCCTTGTAAATACCCTTTCTTGCAAATCCCATTTCTTGGCTGTAATGCCTCATTTTCTCCTTCCTTTTTCCTATTTTTGCAGTATGAAAAAATTAATTTTAATGGCGGTGGTACTGCTGATGGCTGTGGGTGCTGCTGCGCAGGAAAGATACCAGAAAGTAATCCCTCCCAGGCGTTATGAGGAGGCTAATAAAGAAGTGAAAGTGAGACCTTTAGCTGTATTATTCGGGGATTCCATTACCGATGCCTGGCCTATAATGAGCCCGGAATTTTTTACCATTAACAATCTAGTCGGTCGCGGTATCAGCGGAGAGACTACGAGTGACATGCTGATTAGGTTCCAGAAGGATGTTGTGGCTCTGAGGCCGAAATATGTGGTAATCCTGGCGGGAACCAACGATATTGCAATGAACGACGGGCCGATCTCTCTGGAGCATATCCTCGACAATATAATATCGATGTGCCAGATTGCCAGGGCAAATAACATCCAACCCATACTCTGTTCCGTGCTGCCGGCTTATCTATACAGGTGGCGTACGGAACTTACCCCTGCGGAGGAAATAGTAGAGCTTAATGAGATGATCCGTGCCTACGCAAAAAGTACCCGTATTCCTTATGTGGATTATCACTCGCAGATGAAGGATGAGCGCAACGGACTTCCGGAAAATCTTGGGCCGGACGGCGTACACCCCAATCTTGAAGGCTACCATATGATGGAATCGATTTTGATTAATTACCTCAAGTAGCACTTAATCGATATTACAGCATAGCACCTGACAGTATAGGAGAGCTTACCAGCACAGACAAGTATTGCATAATAGATCGCAGACTATCTTATTAAAGTATGAAACCGCAAATCACCATCCGTCAGGCGACCAAAGAGGATATCGCTCTGATTCGCGATTTGGCGCAAATTATTTTTCCCCATACCTACAGAAAAATGCTCTCACAGGAGCAGATTGACTATATGATGGAGTGGATGTACTCTCCGGAAAATATTGCAGCAGGAATTGATTCGGGGCAGGAATATTTTATTGTGGAAGTGGAAGGGGAGGCGGTGAGCTATGCGGGTATTGCGCCTCAAGAGGATGATCCGGACGGCACCAAGGTATTTGAATTGATGCGCCTATATATTCTACCTGAATATCAGAAAACCGGACTTGGTAAACTATTGTTTGAGCATGTTTGTGACCATATTCGAAGCAAGGGCTTCAAAAAGAGCAGAATGATGTTACATGTCAATCGCGAGAATCCGGCAGTACAGTTTTACCTTCATCAAGGGATGCGAATCCTTTACAGCAAGGACTTTGACATTGGCAATAACTTCTGGATGAATGACCATATTATGGGCATGGATCTCTGAATTCTCACAAATAGAGCGTGCTGCGGGAGTAGAGTCGGGCGGTGCCGGAAATGAGGACGCGGTCGCCGCAATCTTCGCAATATAGGGTACCTCCGCGGGGCGAAATTTGTTTGGCGGTCATAACGCGTTTGCCGAGACGTGCACTCCAGTAGGGGATAAGCGTGCAGTGAGCCGAACCGGTCACAGGGTCCTCCAAAATGGTGCTTTGTGGGGTGAAGAAGCGGGATACGAAGTCAACTTCGGGTTCCGAAGCGGGGGCAGTTATGATCACTCCTCCCGGATCCATATTTACCATATCAAATAGGTTGCGGTCTATCGCTATCTCTTCGATCTGTTGCTGTGACTCGTATATCAGAAGGTAGTCGCGGGCTTTAAAGACCTCCAATGGTTTAATACTCAGAGAATCATAAGTCTCTCTGGGAATTGTTGACGGCACTGCCGGTCGCGAAGGGAAATTAAGTGTAAAGAGTCCGTTATTTACTACTACCCTCAATTCTCCGCTAGCGGAGTTAAAGAGTATCTCATTGAGTGGTTCTTTCGAGATCATATCGATGACAAAAGAGGTTGCCAAAGTGGCGTGACCGCAAAGATCCATCTCCAGATCAGGAGTAAACCAGCGTATGGAATAGCCTCCGGAGTCTTTGTTTTTCTTGAAAAATGCGGTTTCAGCCACTGCATTTTCAGCTGCGATTTTAAGCATCAAATCATCTGCAAGCCACTCCCCAAGCTGAACCACACAAGCTGGATTGCCTTTGAAGAGTTGGTCTGTAAAAGCATCGACATGGTAAGAAGTGAGTTCCATATAGGACAAATTTCAGTGTTTCTAAAAATAGTAAATAATAGGCTTTTATAATAATACTTGCTCTACTTCATTATCTTTGAGATACCAGATATATCCCGATACTTCAGTTAAGCCCATTTGGGTCAGTTTCTCCATATAACCGCGAACCTGCTTAAGATATTTATTATCGCGTTCTCCAAACTTGTAATCTATCACCATAGTACGCCCATCTCCCGTGAGAATCCTGTCCGGACGAAGTGTATCCCCATTTTTAACAAGTATCTCTTGTTCGTTAAGTGTATCATAAGTACCATCAAACCAGTGTCTCTCCGCTACTGACTGTAGTCTCCGGTAGAGAAAATCCTTTGCATCCCCGGATTCTGATTTTTTTAGATCTCCCTGAATAACCGCCCGCTCAACAGCTGCTTGCAGATCATCAATGGTGCAAATTTCCGATAGGATATCGTGGAGTACAATTCCTTTGATACGGGGACTCTCCAAAGGATCCTTTTCAAATTCAAAAAAGTCGCGCGACCGCAGTGATTGCTCAAGTCTCTCTCCGATAGGTATTGAGCGGAATGATTTGACAGTTGTTGTTTCGATGCCCTTTTCGAGAACTTCGGTCTTTTTGGTTGCTCCCGGTTGCTGTTCCTTTGCTATTTGCTTGGCGTCACTATAACGCCATTGGCCATTATTTGCGCGTGCTTCGTAGCATCCATCGCCTAAATCTTTAATTTTTATATACCTACCGCTTTCTTCCTTCTGAGATTCTTTTTTCTCCCGAGCTTCACCTTCCTCCAGAGACTCTTCTTTTTCCCGAGCCTCTACTATATAGATACCATTGTCCCCATTTTGGGATTCTTCCTTGAGAAACTTTATGAGTTTTTGGGCCATAGAATCTTTTGGTTGTTTTTGGTCTTGACCCTCTTTCTTTTTCTCAGTTTCATCAGGAGTATAGATCACCATTTCAAAATAGGCGCGCGTCATCGCAACATAAGCGATGTTCAAAGTGTCAATATAGGTCTCTTTTCTTTCCGTTTCAAAATCCTTTTCAAAGCCAGTGTTCTCCTTGGTAGTGTATTTAACAGGAATCAGGCCTATGTTTTTTAGCTCATCAATATCCGGTATGCACCAGAGATAGGGAGGGATAGGGAAGGTTTTTACTGAGGTTTTTTCGTTGAAAAATGGGATAATGACCGCTTTGAAGCCGAGTCCTTTTGCTTTGTGTATTGTCATTACACGCACAGCATTTTGGTCGGAAGAGGAATTGATTTTTACATTCTGACCACTTTCCTCCCACCACTCCAGAAATGCAGGCAAATCGGATCCATTACGCGTCATAAATCTATTAACCTCATCCAGAAATGCCTGTACAAACTCAATCTCATACTCCGGTATCTCATCATATATACTTCTGAGCATAACCTCACAACTTTCATAAAGTGAGAGAGCTTTCAGATTATCTCTCTGATCCTCGTTAAATAGGGCAGTAAATATAGCCTCACAACCCTCTTTAAGTGGCATTTCGGCTAATTCCTTACCGGTTAAATCGCTTATATTGCTCTCTTGATTCTCCGTAAAAAGAGTTTTGAGCATCAACTGGTTTACCTGGTCATCCGGATTATCCCGGTATTTAAGAAGTGTCACAATCTTGAGGACGGCCCTGGAATATCCAAGCACCAGGACTTCTTCAGTGACGATGTTGATCCCCTTTGAAATCAGTTTATCCACCACCATTTTGCCTTCATTGTTGGTACGGACAAGAATTGTGATGTCGCGTAGCTCATATCCATCGTATGTAAGCCGTGCTATCTCGCCAAGATCCTTTATGTCATCTTCTTTGCCTGCAAGAGCATCCAGAGCCTCCTGCATCCAGGCTTTTTTATCCTCTTTATCGACTTCAAAAACTCTGACTTTAACAGCTCCTGCATCATAGCGGTTGAGGTTGCCTTGGTTTTTTGACTTGCTGGGCATTACCTGACTACAGCCTGTGTAAATATCTTTTACGATAGGATCATTTTTTGTGATAGTTTCAAAGAAATCGCTATTAAATCGGACTATTGTATCGGCGCTACGCCAGTTTTCATATTTAATTTCAGGCGTAACATTTTTGTTTTTAGGGAGATCCCTGAGAAGAGAGGAGTCGGAACCTCTGAATCTGTAGATACTCTGCTTAACATCACCTACGATAAGGTTGTCATTGCTATTGGCGATGTTGTTGTCTATCAGAGGTTCGAAATTTTGCCATTGTAGTCTTGATGTATCCTGAAATTCGTCCAGCAATATATGGTCTATCCTGTTCCCGATTCTTTCATAGATGAAGGGAGTGTCGCTCCTGTCAATTATTCTGTTTAGGATGTCAGCTGTGCTGCTGAGCAGGACAAGATGATTTTCCTTGAGATATTTGTCCAGTTCTTTGAAAATGTCGGTTGTGAGTCCAAGGAGATAGATGTTTTTTCGAATAGTTACAGCGGTGTTGTATGTGATGTAATTATCGTCATAATGTTTTTCCAATTCGTTGACTTTTGTTTGGAGGTCGGGTGCATAATTGCTTTTGTAATCATCCACCTTTAATAAGCCGGTTTTAGTCTTGAGTGATTTACACCACTCCTCAGAATTGTCGTATACTTTAATATATAATTCATCGGAGCTATTGGTGTGCTTGCCGTTTTGTATATTTACGAATCCTTTTCTGGGATTACTTTTCATTTCTATAACGGAATCATTCGCTCTATCATACTCCGCAATTATCACCCCAGCAAGTACCTTTGCTTCACTTTCAAACTTTGTTGTAATTCTATTGATTTCCTGCAGGAGCCTTTTGATTTCCGTTTTTGGATCAATTCCGGAACCATCATCCAGCCTATAAAGATATCCCGCTTCACCTCTTTTTTTAATAAGAAAATCCTCTTTATAGAACAGATCCGAAAACTTATAGAGTTCCTTTCTTACATCCCAGGAACGGCCATCATCAATAATGCTGCGTGAGTAATCTACAAGCCATTTCAACAAGGTTGTATCCTTATCATCCCCGAGGGAGTCCATCATACGGTCGATCGCCTCTATAGTAGCACCTTCTGAGTCAAGTTCCACATCGTATGAGCCATATTCACCCAACTCCCTTGCAAAGGTCTTCATTACGAACTGGAAAAATCTGTCGATTGTACTTACGTTAAAGCCGGAATAGTCGTGCAGGATCTCCTTCAGGAGCTTCTCCGAATTATGATCCCCATTTGCAGCTTTAAAAAAGAGTTTCTCCAGTATGCGCTCTTTCATCTCATCAGTGGCCTTGTTGGTAAAGGTTACTGCAAGGATGTTTCTATGGGGATGTGGCTTGCCGGCGTCATAGCTATTTTCAAGCATCTCCAGGTAGGTCTCAGTCAGTTTATGTGTTTTACCTGCGCCTGCAGAAGCTATGATAATCTCAGGGTTTGCTTTTGTATCGGACATTGTCTGTGGGTTTTACAAGATTTTACAAATGTTTTGGTAATTGCAGTAACGGCAGGCGCCATACTCTCCGTCATCAAAAGTTATGGCTTTGAAAGGTACCTCTTCATTGAATATCTCCTTAATTTTCTCCTTCACTTTCTCCTCAAATTCATCCATGATCTCCTTTGTAAGCCCCTCCTGAGAGCGTACGCCCTTATTTTCGTGGAAATGTCGTAGCGCAATCACAGCAGGTAGGATATTATCTCCATTTCCTAGATCAGGCTGGTGCAAATAGAGCATTTTGTAGAGTAAAAGTTGGAATGAAACCGAGTTTTTAACGCAAGAGCCATTTTTTTCTTCTTTGAAAAGTTTAGGTATCGTATCATTGGGTTTGGCTCCCTTTTCATCGCGCATTTTTCCATCCACACTCCCCGTTTTGTAATCTATTATTCTTATCTCACCACTCTTTTCATCAACCCTGTCGATGGAGCCTTTGATTTTCACAGTGCCGATATTGTCAATATCCATTTGATAGTTGATTTTCATTTCAGCATCCTTGAATGTGAAAGGGGCATACTCTTCATCAATTTCGAGAGTTTTTTTCACAAAATCAGCGATCAATTCGAATACTATCCTTTCCTGTCCGGAGAGATCATCATAACTGACGGTGTTATTTGCATAGCTATATCCCCGTTTTTCTCTTGCTTTGGCAAATCCTTCAAGTATCAGTTTCTCAATCTTCGTTTTGTCCTTTTTTAAACCTTCTATCTGACTTTTATTCCATTTCACCCCGCAAAATTTCTCATCCGGCAAATAGAGTTTCTCCATCACATAGTGAAAAATTGTGCCGAATTGTGCTCCGTCCACCTCTTCCACCACTTCATCCTCTTCGCCGATTCCTTCGACGTGTTTGAGGTAGAACAATCTTTGGCATTTGAAATAATCATTGAGAGTGGAGGCGGAAAAACTGCCGTTGAAATCGCCGTCAGGCCTCATAATATATTTTTCACGCAGTTTCTTCATTATAGCAGGACTCTTTTCAACATCCAGACTATTAACCTTCCTGCCTTTCATCTCGTAGGAGATGGCCAGCTGCTTAATATCCAGCCTCCTTCTTCCATCCCGCGGTATATTGTAGCCGTATTTGAGCTGATGGATGTAGCGGCTCGGTTCTCCGACTTTAGTGCCTTCCGTGCGGGAGTCATATATGAGCCAGATGTGTTCTGCCCTGCAGATGCTGCGATAGAAGTGGTAAGCTGAGATGGAGTCCTGATACTCGTAAGTTGGTAGGCCGAACCCAAGCCGAAGGTTGTATGGTATAAAGGAGTTGCTCACATTTGCCGAAGGGAAGATTCCTTCATTGTTTGAGAGTATAATCACATTTTTGAAGTCGAGAGCTCTGGTCTCCAGAGGCCCCATAATCTGTATGCCCTGAAGAGGCTCGCCTCTGTATGGGACTGATAGTACTGAGACTATTTGTTTTAAGAGACGGAAATAGGTTTTAATGTCCGTTAAAGGGAGATTAAGGTCGGAGATGCGTTTGATTACTCTGAGGTAATGGTATGCAGCCTCCCTGTCAATTCCATCCAGGTTTTCTTGAATAAGTTGGAGAATCTTTTCAAGCCAATTCCCAACATTTTCAGGATCGGGAGTCGTGCTGAATATTGCCTTAAACAACTCACTTTTGCTGAGTTGTTGCTCACCGGCCTCAATCGGTTGATTGCCGAAGTAGGGTTGCTGTTTATCGCCCTTAAATGGTTGCTCGTTTGTATCGACTTGATTATCGTCTCTTTCAAGTTGTTCCTCCACAAGAGTCTCTAAATTGACATATACGAGGTTTCTGCCGATAATTTCATTTTTGATGCTCTTTAACCCCTCCGCAGGGAGCAAAGATGTAAGGAAGGGGTGGCTGAGAAGTGCCATTACGCTTTTATGGTGAAATGAGACCCCACCACTCTTATTTGGACGAGTTTTTTTATGCAGTTCTTCCAATTGGGAGACAAATGTGGCAGTGTGTGAGTTGATCAATGGATAACCCATAGTGACATTGACCTTATCAACGCATTTCGGAATGGAATTGAGCATTGGATGGAGCAGACTTTCATCCGGTAGAACTATGGCAGTCTCTTCGAGGTCAAGGTTGGGGAGAAGAGTCCCATCTTTATTACAGTGAATACCTTCCAGTATTTCCGTCACATATCTCGTCTGACCTGCTGCTGAGGGTATGCCTATGATCTCTATTTTTCCGGGGCCAAAGGTAGCATTGTGGGTGGGATTTTTAGGTGTTCCATAGGGTTCTATCGACTCTTTCTGTGGAAATTCCACGACATTGCCCTTATCTCCACGGCGCATAAACTGAGAAGATTTATTGGCCTCGTCAGTGAGGATATCGCCATAATAATCCCAGATGAAATCTACGTCAATCCCACTCCCAGGCTTATTAAGGTGCCTGAAAAGAGACTTTTCACACTCATTCAGGGCGTTTAAGCCTACAAAAATGATTTTATCATATTTGCGACATTTTTTTAAAATCTCTTCTTTTCTCTCTTTTTCCTGCGGCTCTTTAATCTCTTCTTTCAGCGCTTCTGCAACCTCTCTATAGATCATTCCCTCATACATCAGCCCCTTATCCTTCAGCGCTTCGCGGAATGAGGTGTAAAGTCTGTGCAAGTTCTCCCAAATTGTGGAAAATTCCTCCTTGATGTCTATTTTATCCCTTTCTCCATTCCCTTTGTTTATCTCATTATTTTCCCTCTCTCCGTTCTCTTTCTGCTCCTCATTTTCAGCATCATCTCCGCTCTCTTCTTTCTCTCCATTATCCTCCTCCTTCTTTTTACTTACCATATCCCTCTTTTTGCTATGGTTCCAACTTGTGTAGAACTCCTTTATAGCTCTCTTCTGCCCGTCACTCATATAATCGTTCTCTTCTGCCGTAAGCTTTTGCAGATCTCCGATATTGGTGAAAAGTTTCTCAGCATCGACCAGATATTTGTCTATATCATCGAAATCATTCAGAAAGACATCCCCCCAATAGACAAATTCGTCAAATGTGCTTTTTGCAATACCCTCTTCATCAGAAAATACCTTAGCATACTGCTGATACAATATGTAAAGCGCCTCAATCTTGTCAACCAACTGCCCTCCCGAGAGCTCAAGGAAGAAGTCATTGATTGTAATCATCTTGGGAGCAAAAAGGGCTTCACCCGCCATACATTGTGTAAGATACTTCTTGAAAAAGATTGACGAGCGTCTGTTTGGAAAGACAAAACAGAGCTTATTGATCCTATTTTCCTGCTTTTTGTAAAAATGGCGTGCAACGCTGTAGAGGAATTTGTTTTCCATGTTTTCCTGTTTTAAAATAGTATTATCCCGAGGTGACTATTTGGTATGATTTACAAATATACGATTTTAAGATGATAAAAAGTTTTGTATATTTGTAACAATCTTTCAAGGGAACAAAATGAAGCTTACATTCGGTTTCAGGGCTACGGTTTGTGAAATTATTGAGGGCAAAGGCTCCATAGCTCACGTCGGAAATCTTGTCGGAAAAGCGCGCAATGTGCTTGTGATTACTGATAGTGGCGTGCCACTGCAATATGCCGAATCGGTGCTGGCTCAATTCTACAATGCTTCCCTTCTGATAATACCGCAAGGGGAAGAGAGTAAAAATTTCAATACTTTGGAATTGATTATAGATACTCTTAGAAAACGGGAGATCGACCGCTATGGTGCGCTGATAGCAGTAGGAGGAGGAATGACGTGTGATATAACCGGCTTTGCAGCTTCCTGTTACAACCGCGGCATAGATTATTACAACGTACCCACAACGCTGCTTGCTCAGGTTGATGCCTCTATTGGGGGTAAGACTGCCCTCAATTTCGGTGGCATCAAGAATCTGGTTGGGGCTTTCCACCACCCTAAAGGCGTAGTTATTGACACAGATACCCTTAAGACCCTGGATAAAAGAGAGTTTTATAGCGGACTTGCAGAAGTCATCAAGATGGCAGCCACTTCAGATGCCGCTCTCTTTTCCTTGCTGGAGTCTGATTTGCCCCTAAATGAGATACTGGATGATATTGTTGGTGCTGCGCTGCAAATAAAGTGTGACGTAGTGCTGGAAGATCCTTTGGAGCATGGTCTTCGTAAAGTGCTCAACTTTGGGCATACCATAGGACATGCCATCGAAATTGCCTCAAACGGCAGGCTCTTACATGGAGAATCCATTGCCGCGGGAATGACCTATTTTTGTTCGGATGAGATGCGTAAGAGGCTTGAAAGGCTACTAAAGAGATATTATTTACCTGTCAAATCACCTTTTTCCGGTGAGGTGCTACTACCATATATTGCTCTGGATAAGAAACGTACCGAGGGTTTGATCACTACTGTTTTTGTGGAATCCCCCGGTATTTTTGATTTTAGAAAAATGACTCCTGAGGAGGTTGTAGCACTAATTTAAAATATAAAAATATTATGAAATACACTAAGCTTGAATATGGACTTATCGGAGAAAAACTGGGGCATAGTTTGTCCGGAGAAATACATCGAAGAATTTCACCCCGTCCTTACGAGTTGTGCGAGGTTCCCAAGGATGAGTTGGAACTGTTTTTTCGGGAATCGAATTTCAAAGGTATAAATGTTACATTCCCTTATAAGAGTGCGGTCTTACCATTTATTAACGTCCTCTCTCCTGCTGCGGCGAGCGTAGGTTCGGTCAATACCATACTTAGGAAGGAAGATGGCCTCCTATATGGTCATAATACCGATTATCCGGGATTCAACTCCATTGCAAAACATGCTGACGTAGTCTTTGCCTGTAAAAATATTCTTATTTTCGGTAACGGGGGTACTGCAAAAACTCTTCGCACCGTAGCACTGGCTGCGGGTGCTAAATCCGTCATGCTTGCAGTAAGGAGAGTGACGGGGGAGGGTCAGGTGCTTATATCGGATCTGGAATCGAATCCGCAGTTGCGTAATGATATTCATATAATAGTTAACGCAACTCCCGTAGGCATGAGCCCTGATGATGAGGGTATAATAGTTGATCCGGCAATATTCCCCAATTTGGAGGCAGCATTGGACTCAATATATAATCCGCTGCGCACCAATCTTGTGCTTAA
>Ga0116160_1005003_pt1 | contig 10757 bp, 7 predicted proteins | sample AD_JPNAS2_MetaG_FD_89879 | JGI IMG/M metagenome (GOLD analysis project Ga0116160, IMG submission 89879) | Active sludge microbial communities of municipal wastewater-treating anaerobic digesters from Japan - AD_JPNAS2_MetaG | ecosystem: Engineered > Bioreactor > Anaerobic > Digestate | place...
GATCAGGCTGGTTTCTGCCATCTGAGCCACCAGCAGGGAACTTAACTGCCGGTCCGGGATGGATTCCATGTATTCGTGGGACAGTCGCTGGGCTTCATTGATAAAACCCAGGTGGAAGAGCGTCTCGGCCGAGAAAAGCAATCCTTCACCCTGTGAAAAGATCTTCAGCGTGGATGTACTCTGGGGAAACTCAAACATACGGGATCCCGCCTGGTCCGTAGCAGCCAGGGCCAGGTTTAGCGCGTTGAGGGAAAGTATGTCGGAAGGGATCTTTTTTTCTGCCATGGATATGGCTTTTTCCCATTTGCTCTGATGGATTGCAAAATAATACCGCAAAACGTTTTCTCTGGCTGTTTTATGGCATGCCGCAAGAGCTCCTGCACCCATGGCAAACACCACGACAGTCAGCAAGATGCCGTATGCAGTCTTTTTTACAGGCCTTACATGACGGAGCCCCAATATAACAAGTATCAGTACAGCCCACAAAATCCAGAAAACGGGATGCCACTTTTCAATAAAGCGTGTGTAGCCGCTTCCGTAGAGTAAGGCAGGATTGTTCAGTGAAGGGGCTGCATGGGGGGCTGCTAGCACGGTAAGCACACCCGCGGCAACCACAGAAAAAAGAGGTATGAACCATCGCGTGTTTCTGTTCAGGCATTCCATGGATATCATCAGAATCACGGCAGGTATGGCCACACCCCCTACTGTAAACCATAACAGGGGAGGGAAGAAAAGTCCGCAGGCAGAACGCAGCCACGGATTCCCGGATTTGCAGTAAATAAGTACAGCAAGGAGGGCAAAGATTAGGGCCACGAGCCCGTTAATTGTGTAAAGAGTCATATCAGAGAGCAGGCACAGGTAAAAGAAAGACGGTATGAAAGAAAGGCCTGATTCCTCTTTCCTTTTCTCTCCTGCAAGCCTGGATACCAGTGATTGCAAGGCAAGCAACAACAGGCCGGTCAGTAGAGCTCCCAGCCAGGGATCATGATAGAACTGGATTATGAAACGACTTATGTAATTGCACAGGCCTCCGGGACGCAGGCAGGTGTCCAGTGCATAATCACCTGTATAAAGGAATAATTGCATTCCTTCGACAAACAGAAGATGGGCCTTGACACAAAAGGCGAAGTATACCCAGACTGCAAGAAGGAACAGGCCCTTTTGTATAATGGAACGCATAAATTCCTTATTTTTGCCTAACTGCTTACAAAGATAAGAAAATTGAACATGTCACTGAAGAAATATCTAATCCTGGCCACCCTGTGCATTTGGACCCTCCCGGCCTTGTGTGGCGTCCAAAAGCCCAGGGTAACCATCGTCGCCACAGGCGGGACAATAGCCGGAACGGCTTCTTCTGCCACCGGCACATCATACGATCCGGCCCAACTCACCGTGGATGCCTTGATGGCCCAGGCACCCGGAATATCGGCCAGGGCAACCATCACGGGATTGCAACTATGCAACATAGCCAGCCAGCATATGACAACGCAGATATGGATACGGCTGGGTTCTGTAATAGATTCTCTATTCAAAAACGACATTTGCGACGGTGTAGTTGTAACTCATGGCACCGACACCATGGAAGAGACAGCCTTCTTCCTGGACCTGGTACTTGGCCATGATAATCCGGTGGTGCTCACAGGAGCCATGAGGCCTGCAAATGCACTGGGCGCTGACGGCCCCGTCAACCTGTTCAATGCCGTGTGCCTGGCAGCCCATCCTGCTGCCCGGAACAGGGGGGTGATGGCCGTGATGAACGATTATATTTATGCCGCGGCTGAATTCACAAAAGTGCACACGGTCAATCCAGATGCTTTTGCAAGCCCTGATCGCGGTCCTCTAGGTGTAATACGAGGAGGGAATCCACACTTTTTCAGGGGACCTGCAGGTCGCCTCTGGACACAATTGACATGCAATACAAAGGAACTGCAGGAACTGTCAGATAAGCTGCGTGACAAAGCATTTCCCAGGGTAGAAATTATCCTTTCCTATGCCGGGGCCACAGCAGGGCTTATAGATGCGTTGCTGAAAAACGGAATGGACGGGATTGTCATTGCCGGCGTTGGACACGGGAATTATTCACAGGAAATTGAAACGGGCATTCAGCGCTGCCTGGAACAGGGCGTCTTTGTTGTCCGTGCGACACGTGTATTGGCCGGCGGAGTGACGTTTGATGTGGAAAAACCTTTTGATGGGCAAATCGTAAGCGGCGTGCTCAGTCCGCAAAAAGCAAGGATCCTGTTGATGCTTGCCCTGACGCGTTTCAACACCACAGAACAACTTCAAAAGATTTTCAACAGGTAACAGGTATAGTCGCGGATGAAATGATCTGTTTCTAACCTACTACGGCGCCGTCGGATATGCTTTCCAGGGGAGAAATTACCCGCATGAAACCTCCCGGTTCTTTAGCCATCAGGATCATTCCCTGTGACACAATGCCTCGTATGGTCCTGGGGGCCAGGTTAGCCAGTATGCAGATCTGTTTGCCAATCATGTCTTCAGGAGTGTAATACTGGGCAATTCCCGAGACGATGACCCTTTGGTCCAGTCCCGTATCAATGGTAAGTTTGAGCAGTTTTTCCGTTTTGGGAACCCTTTCTGCCTGCAGCACAGTGGCTATCCGGATATCCATTTTTTCAAAATCGGCGAAAGTACATTCCGCAAGGGCCGGGGCAACATCCTTTTTAACAGGTTCGGATTTTTTCAATTTTGCCACCTGGGCTTCTATGGTGGCATCATCAATCTTGTCGAAAAGCAACACGGGCTCGTTCAACCGGTGCCCCCCGGGCAACAGGGTTTCCAGGGCAAGGTCCTGCCATCGAAGGGCCTTGGGCATATTCAAAATGTCTCTGAGTTTGGCCGTGGAGAATGGCAGGAAGGGATCCAGCGCAACGGTCAGCCGTGCACAGAGCTGCAATGAAAAGTTCAGGATGGTTGCTACGCGCTCCATATCTGTTTTGGCGACTTTCCAGGGTTCGGTATCGGCCAGGTATTTGTTTCCAATGCGGGCAAGGTTCATAGCCTCTTTCAAGGCATCCCTGAAACGGTAGTTCTCCAGATGGCCTTCCAGGGCCGAGGCCATCCCCGGGACAGACCGCATCACTTCCTTGTCATAATCTGTCAGGGAACCGGCAACTGGAACGAGCCCGTTGAAATACTTGTGTGTAAGAACAACGGCCCGGTTCACAAAATTGCCCAGAATGGCTACCAGTTCATTATTGTTGCGTGCCTGGAAATCCTTCCAGGTGAAGTCGTTGTCTTTGGTTTCGGGCATCGTGGAACAGAGGGTATAGCGCAAAACATCTTCTTTTCCCGGGAGCTCGTCCAGGTATTCGTGTAGCCACACTGCCCAGTTGCGTGAGGTAGAGATCTTATCCCCCTCCAGGTTCAGGAATTCATTGGCCGGTACATTTTCGGGCAGGATGTAATCCCCATGCGCCTTGAGCATGGACGGGAACACGATACAGTGAAACACAATATTGTCTTTTCCTATGAAATGGACCATTTTGGTGTCCTTGTCTTTCCACCAAGTTTCCCATGTATCTGGAAAAAGTTCTATGGTATTGGAAATATAGCCTATAGGGGCATCAAACCAGACGTAGAGGACTTTCCCCTGTCCGCCCTCCACGGGAACAGGTACGCCCCAGTCCAGGTCACGGCTCACGGCCCTGGGCTGCAGGCCATTGTCCAGCCACGATTTGCACTGCCCGTATACATTGGATTTCCATTCTTTATGACCTTCCAGGATCCATTCCCTGAGCCAGGGTTCGTACTTATCCAAAGGCAGGTACCAGTGTTTTGTCATTCTTTTTTCGGGAATGCTTCCGCTGATGGAAGAGCGCGGATTGATCAATTCGTCGGGAGAGAGTGTGGATCCGCATTTTTCACACTGGTCCCCGTACGCATCGCTGTAAGAGCAGCGGGGGCATGTTCCCACAATATACCTGTCGGCCAGGAAAGTACGGGTTTCGGGGTCATAGAATTGTTCGGTCTCTTTTTCAAGGAGTTTTCCGCTGTCGTAGAGTTTTTTAAAAAAAGCCGAGGCGGTTTTGTGGTGGATCCCGGAACTGGTTCTGGAATAAATATCAAAAGATATGCCCAGCCTTTGGAATGACTCTTTTATCTGGAAATGATACTTGTCCACGATATCCTGCGGTGTCACCCCCTGTTGCCTGGCACGGATGGTAATGGGAACGCCATGTTCATCGGATCCCCCTATAAAACAGACTTCCCTGCCCGCCAGACGCAGGTAACGTACATAAATGTCGGCAGGAATATACACACCGGCAAGGTGTCCGATATGAATAGGCCCGTTGGCATAGGGCAAGGCCGATGTGACCAGGTAACGCTTGAATTCTTTCTGCTTCATCGCAAAATTGTTTATTTATTTCAATCTGTTCAACTCGCGGGCAAATGAATTTCTCACATCCATCATGACCGTAAGCTCCTTCAGAATGGTTTGGATTTTATCTTCTTCGCCCAACTGTTGTGCCTGCCTAAGATCCCTTGTCAGGTCCGCACAGGAGAGCGAAATGATTTTAAGTTTATATACAAGCAGGGACTTTGTTACATTTTCCTTCAACATGGGCTCTTCCAGGGGCAGGCTCTCCCGTAATACCTTCAGATTTATGGGATGCGGATTGCTTAACAAATCCAGCACGTGTTGTGATATCAGAGGATCCTCATGATTGATGAAAAATTTCTTTCTTGAGGTGTCATCTCCCGTTAGTGTTGTGTATTCGCGGAATATTGCCTCATAAAACGGATCCTGGAATTCAAGATCGTCTTCTTCCAGGGCCTGTTGAATAAATTCAGATACGGTCACGTCTTCCAACATGGTTTGCCCGAATTTGATCAGGTAATAGAGAATGTCCTGCTCGCAACGGCTCAGTTCACCGCTTCCAGGCTTTAGTTCCTCTTCCTGTATGATTTCTTCACCGGGGGGCAGGGGTGGGGGCGGTGTATTGAAAGAAGGCCGATTTGCCCAGTCAGTTCTTCTTTTCCGGATTTTGGCCACTTCCCGGGTCAGGATCATTTCTTCTATATCCAGATGGCGGCTGCTTTCTTCAATGTAGATGGTCCTTGTTATGGCATCGGGAATGATGGCGATGCTTTCAACCACTTCCCGTATGAGTGCCGATTTTTTTAGGGGATCCTTTATCTCATCGGCCATCAGGGCAATCTTGAAATGAATGAAATCGGTTTCGTTCTTTTCCAGGAAATCGAGTGTTTCCCTTGCGCTGTGGGAGCGGGCGAATGAATCGGGGTCTTCTCCCTGGGGAAACCTGACCACTTTTACCTGGATCCCTTCTTCCAGCAACATGTCGATCCCCCGTATGGAGGCTTTGATCCCGGCATCGTCCCCGTCATAGAGCACGGTAACCTGCTGGGTGAAGCGCTTGATCAGCCGTATCTGGTCTGCCGTGAGCGAAGTGCCCGACGAGGACACCACGTTCCTGATCCCTGCCTGGAACAGGGTAATGACATCTGTATAACCTTCTACCAGGTAACATTTCTGAGTCTTGCCGATTTCCTGCTTTGCGAAATAGAGCCCGTATAAAGAGCGGCTTTTGTTATAGATCTCGCTTTCAGGGGAATTGAGGTACTTTGACACCTGTTTTTCGTTCCGCAGGGTCCTTCCGCCAAAACCTATCACCCTGCCGCTCAGAGAGTGGATTGGGAACATGACACGGTCCTGGAAGCGGTCCAAAAGGGTATCCGGTTTGTTTTCCCGTTCAGGATAATGAATGGTCAGCCCTGTAGTGGTGAGCAGATCGAGATTGTATCCGGCGGCGAGGGCAGCCCTGGTGAAGGTGTCTTTTGCAGCAGGGGCAAAACCCAGTTCAAAATGCCGTATCACGTACTCAGAAAAGCCGCGTTCCCTGAGGTAACTCAGCCCGGCATCCCGCCCGGCGGATTCTTCCCACAAATAATTGGAATAAAAATCCCTCGCGTAACCGTTGATTATCATAAGACTATCCCTTCGCAGCCGTGATTCGGCCTCAAGGGGGGTCTCCTCTTTCTCTTCCACGGGGATGTTGTATTTGTTCCCAAGATATTTCAAGGCTTCCACATAAGTGAGCTGCTCGTGTTCCATGATAAAACGGATCACATTGCCGGCCTTGCCGCAACCAAAGCATTTAAAGATGCCTTTTGAGGGAGAAACGGAAAAAGAAGGGGTTTTTTCGTTATGAAAAGGACAACAGGCCATATAATTGGCTCCCCGTTTTTTCAGGGTGACGTATTCGCCTATGACTGCTTCAATGGGAGCAGCTTCCAGGATACGCTCTATTGTGGCCTGGCTTATCATCAGAATGATTTGAATCCGACCGCATCACGCACCAGTTCCATGGTGGCACGTGCAGATGTACGGGCCTCCTCTGTTCCTTTTTCAATAACGTATTTCAGATAGGGCCCGTTGTTATAAATTTCCTCTATCCTTGCCTTGATGGGCAGTGTATGCCTGCAGATATCGGCTGCAAGCTGTTTTTTAAGATCACCGTAACGTATGGTGCAATTGTCGTATTGTTCGCGGAAATACCTGACCACTTCAGGCTCGGATACAACGCCCAGAATTGTAAACAGATTGGCTACCCCTGGATTCATGGGGCTTCCCGGGACTACGGGCCCGCTGTCTGTTACGGCACGCATCACTTTTTTTGTGATGGTCTTTTGGTCGTCAACCAGGTAGATGCCGTTTTCTTCGCTCTTGCCCATTTTCCCGCTACCGTCCAGTCCCGGGATCTTGACAAGGTCGCTGCCGAAATTGTAAGCCTCGGGTTCCGGGAAAACCGGTACCTCGTATAATTTATTGAACCTTCTTGCCAGCAAACGGGTGATTTCCAGGTGCTGTTCCTGGTCTTTCCCCACGGGTACCCAATCGGCTCGGTGGACCAGAATATCAGCTGCCATTAGCACCGGGTAGGTAAGCAAACCGGCGTTGACATTATCCGGATTCAGGCGAACCTTGTCTTTGAAAGAGGTGGTGCGTTCCAGTTCTCCCTTATATGTGAGCATGTTGAGCAATACATACAATTCACACACCTGTGGAACACTGCTTTGCACAAAAAGGGTGGATTTTTCCGGGTCAAGGCCAGAGGCCAGGTATTCGGATAGGATTGTTTTCACCCCGGAATGGAAGTCAACCGGTTTGGGATGTGTTGTCAGGGAATGAAGATCGGCAATAAAAAAGTAGCATTTGGCCTTATGCTGCAACTGGACAAAATTCCGGAGTGCCCCAAAATAATTACCCAGGTGCAGGTGGCCTGTGGAACGTATGCCGCTCAGAACAGTTTTCATAAAGGAGAGATTCAAAATTCAGCTTACAAAGTTAGTCTTTTTTGGGTAAATGTTATCTTTGTAGAATATGATAACCATTACTAAAGGACACCTTAAAGGCAAAGTATCTTTGCCGCCATCTAAAAGCATGAGCATTAGGGTATTGGCGGCAATTTTTTTATCTGGCCGCGACACGTTGCTCAAAGGGGCCTGGCCCAAAGACGGGACCCAGGTCTGTGAAGACGTACAGGCGGCTTACCGTGTGGTACGGTCTGTCGGATCACAGTTTGCCAAAGAAGATATATGGCCAGATAAGGTTCCTCCCGGAAGGGATCATTCAAGAAGGCAACTGGATTGCGGAGAATCGGCCCTGGCCCTTAGGATGTTTGCCCCAATCCTGGCCCTGTCGTCTTATATCTACTGCCTACGAGGCCGCACTACCCTGATAACAAGGCCTGTTGATTTTGTCATAGAAGGACTGCGGGAACTGGGCTGTTGGTGTGAAAGTCTGAATACCCTTCCAACCCTTTCCATCATTGAAAACCTGAAAGAAACCGGACGGTGGGAACCACGCGACACCTCCCTGAGCCTGTCACGTCCCATTCTGCTGGTGCAAGGTCCGCTCAGAGGCGGAAAATACCAGGTAAATGCCGGAGGCAGTTCCCAGTTTTTGAGCGGATTGCTGATGGCCTTGCCTCTGGCCGGGAAAGACTCCATCCTGGAGGTGGAACACCTGGCAAGCCAGCCATATATAGACCTCACGCTGAATGTGATGGAGTCTTTTGGCGTCCGGGCAACACACGATAATTACAAAGTATTCCATATCCCGGGAAGACAGACCTACCGCGCCCGCAAGATTGACATTGAGGGAGACTGGAGTGGGGGGGCGAATTTCATAGTTGGGGCAACCTTGTTTGGAGACCTTCGTATGGGACCTTTATGGAAGGACAGCCTGCAGGCAGATAAGGCGATATTGGAAGCCGTCGGGAAAGCTGGAGGATCATGGGCATGGGGAGCGTCCAACCAGTTAAAAGTATACAAGGGCCGGAATTTACAAGGTTTTACTTTCGATGCACAGAAGTGTCCTGACCTGTTCCCCCCGCTGGTCGCACTGGCTGTACACTGCAAGGGAACTACAAGCATTCACGGGATTGACAGGCTTTTCCACAAGGAGTCCAACAGGGCCCTTGCGTTGCTGGAAGAATATTCAAAAGTGGAGGCCCATATCCGCCTGGAAGGGAACAATATGATAATCGAGGGAGGCGTTCTTCCGGGAGGGGCAAGGATTTCTGCCCGGGGAGACAACCGCATAGCCATGTCCCTGGCCATTGCCGCCCTGGGCGCTGAAAATCCCATCGAGATAGAAGGCAAGCATACTGTTGCAAAATCTTTTCCTGATTTTTGGGAAGAATTGAATAAAGTAACAAAACCGGTATCATGAATGTCTTTGGAAGGAATTTCAGGGTTGCCGTTTACGGAGAATCACACGGGCCCGAAGTCGGGGTGCTCATAGACGGGGTTCCGCCCGGGATCCTGCTTTCGGAAATTGATTTTATGGAAGATATTGCACGCCGCAAAAGCGGTGCTCCGGGCACCACCAAACGTAAGGAGGGCGACGAGCCCTTCATCCGTAGCGGCGTATACAGGGGATACACCTCGGGAAGTCCCCTGTGCATATCTTTTTTAAACAGGGATGCCCGTCCTCAGGATTATCTTGCGGCAGAAGACAGCGACCCTGCACGCAAACTGCCTTTCAGGCCGGGAACTGCAGATTATACCGGGGATGTCAAGTTCAGAGGTTTTCAGGACCCTCGAGGAGGGGGGCATTTTTCCGGCAGGCTGACACTGCCCCTGGTTGCTGCCGGGGTGGTTGCAAAGAAGATCCTTGAAAGCAAGTGTCCAAAACTGGCTATCACCGCTTTTCTGTCCCAGGTAGGCGGTGTCCCGGTGATCCGCAACAGACCGCTTCCAAAGGAAGTGAACACCCTGCTTGCACAGGCAGTTGAAAAAGGTGATTCCCTGGGCGCTGTTATTTCCTGTGAAGTCACTAAAGTTCCTGCCGGCCTGGGTAACCCGTTTTTTGACTCGGTAGAGTCGCTCTTATCCCATGGTATTTTTTCCATACCGGGAATCAAAGGGATCACTTTTGGCCTGGGCTTTGACGAAGCCCTGCTTATGGGATCACAAAATCCCCATATCGGGGGCATAGCCGGGGGCATTACAAACGGGGATACTGTCTCATTCCAGGTAGCCATTAAACCTACCCCCACGGTAGGAGGCAAAGGCAGGCATGATACCTGCTTTGCACTCCGTGTTCCCGTAGTTATAGAAGCAGTAACTGCAATGGTCATTGCAGACCTGGTGATCACCAGCGCTTAACGGATAGTTATTTTTGTTGCTGCAACGCAGCACGAACTTTGGATTCGATCTCCTCTTTGAGTTCCGGGTTGTCTTTGAGCATTTGTTTGACCGCATCCCTTCCCTGGCCAATCTTTGTTTCCCCGTAGCTGAACCAGGACCCGCTTTTTTTGATGATTTCAAATTCCACCCCGAGGTCAATGATTTCACCAATGAGCGATATCCCCTCTCCAAAGATGATGTCAAACTCGGCTTTTTTAAAGGGCGGGGCCATTTTGTTCTTGACCACTTTTACCCGGACGTGGTTGCCCGTGGCATCTTCCCCATCCTTGAGCTGGGTGGTGCGACGCACATCTATGCGTACCGAAGCGTAAAATTTCAGGGCGTTCCCGCCGGTGGTGGTTTCCGGGTTGCCAAACATGATCCCGATTTTTTCCCTGAGCTGGTTGATAAATACACAGCATGTATTGGTCCGGCTGATATTGGCGGTTAATTTTCTCAGGGCCTGTGACATCAGGCGGGCCTGGAGCCCCATTTTCGAATCTCCCATTTCCCCTTCTATCTCGGCTTTTGGAGTCAGGGCGGCTACCGAGTCAATGACCACAATGTCAATGGCCCCGGAGCGGATCAGGTGGTCTGCCACCTCGAGGGCCTGCTCTCCGTTGTCAGGCTGGGATATGAGCAGGGTATCCACGTTGACGCCCAGTTGTTGCGCATAATTGCGGTCAAAGGCGTGTTCTGCGTCGATAAAGGCTGCAATGCCACCCAGTTTCTGTGCTTCTGCGATGGCATGAATGGCTAAAGTGGTCTTCCCGCTTGCCTCGGGGCCATAGATTTCAACTACACGGCCCCTGGGATATCCGCCAATGCCCAGGGCATGGTCCAGACCAACGGATCCGGACGGTATCACAGAAACGTCCCATTTGGGCTGGTCTCCCAATTTCATGATGGTTCCCTTCCCAAAATCCTTCTCAATCTTGTCCAGGGTTGCCTGGAGCGCTTTCATTTTTTCCTGACTGGCGGTTACTCCTCCCGCTTTTACTTCTTCTGCACTAACTTTTGCCATAATATTTTGATTAATGATTAGACAACAAATATACAAATTCACTGACAAAAACCCC
>Ga0116160_1005007_pt1 | contig 10746 bp, 15 predicted proteins | sample AD_JPNAS2_MetaG_FD_89879 | JGI IMG/M metagenome (GOLD analysis project Ga0116160, IMG submission 89879) | Active sludge microbial communities of municipal wastewater-treating anaerobic digesters from Japan - AD_JPNAS2_MetaG | ecosystem: Engineered > Bioreactor > Anaerobic > Digestate | place...
CCTTCCGGGGTGTCGCCGTAGACCGAGGAGGACGACGCCGCGATGACGGCCGGCACCCCGCAGTCCTTCGCCGCGACGAGCACGTCGAGCGTCCCGGTAACGTTCGCCTCGTTCGAGGCGAGCGGATCCTTCACCGACCGGGGCACCGAGGGGATCGCCGCCGAAGATGCCGTCCGCGCCCGGGAAGGTCTCCATGAGGAGGTCGAGGTCGGTGATGCTCCCCTCGATGAACGTCACCCGGCGAGGAGGTGCTCGATATTCACCCGCCGGCCGGTCACGAGGTTGTCGATGATGACGACGTCGTGGTGCTGTGCTAAAGTGTCTGCAAGGTTTGAGCCAAGCCGGCCCCGCCGGTGGCGATGGAGCGCATGAAGAGTTTACGTTGAGGGGCGGTTTAGGACTTTCTGAATCGAACCGGGATTCTGGGTTTGATACAGGTCTGCGAGGACACCTGCCGTACACCTTCACCCCTCGCCCAGCACCCGCAGAATCACCGCCACCACCCCACCGACGACCCCGCCGGCCCCGGCGCTGATCGTGGAGATCCTCTTCTCTTCTCCGGCCTTCTCCGCCCGAGAGCCGCTCCAGCGCCCGGAGCCGGCTCCCAAACTCCTCGTCCTGCGCCTCCATTCTCTGCAACATCTTACAGATCCACTTCACGTCCCGGTTCGTCTCGTAAGACCGAGCTCCCGGGTGGTCTTCTCGCCGGTCATCCTGGTAACCCCCTTGAGGGATGATAGGGCGCCAAAACGAAAAAACCTGGCCGTAATGGCTACACAGTGATCCGGTATGGCCTCTACGGCTGGTTCACCCTGGAATTTCTCACCGCTCAATGTCTGCAGGCATCAGTCTCCCGCCGGGTGTTCTCTCAAAATCGCTGTCAAACGACACAAGCGCGAGGTTGTACTCAGCCGCTGCGGTATACTGATATGCGTCATCAAAATCGAGACGGTACAGTTCCATAGCCTCGACAAGACACCTCATTTGAACGGGATTGAGAGCGACCACCGTCACCGAGCCGTCGATGAAGAGATCCTCGATGAAACCGCAGAAGGCTGGCATGCACCCGAGACGGCCCAGGATTACACCAATGGAATGAAGTGAAAAATCCGTGATGAATAACCGATCAGAAGGAACAGAAGAGAGGAACGTATCGACTTCTCCCGAACGGCCCTGGTCGAGAAGGCGCTCCAGCCAGATATTCGTATCCAGCAGATACATTTTCACTCGGTGCGCCACGACAGCGACTCTTTCTGCAGATCGAGAGCGGTATAAGTATCCCGGTACCGGCGGATCGCCCCAGCCCAGGTCTGTCGGAGCGGTTTAGTCCGCTTGCGCTTCTGTTTCTGGAGCAGATAGGCGACAAAGTCCAATGCCTCTCTCCGGTGTTCGGGGGAGAGTTCCCTCACGAGTTCTTCGATACCTGTCATGGCACCCATCTCCACAAGGATCTACGGATCTGTTGTGCGTTTCCCACCCGGAAGCGTTCTGATCCACGATCCGGATAGATACCTATTGGGCAAGGTCGGACAAGAATGTTTTCCCTATCGGGCTTTCCTTCTATCTCCGGGATAGTGCTCCCTCATCAAATGCAGGGGGCCTGGTATCTCCATATGTCTCAGAAATTGGGTGATAATCAGGCCTGGGACGAAATTCTAGCTCCCCGATAAAGTCAGACTAATCCCCTCCCCCATCCACCCTATACGTGTCTGTCATATCCCCGAGAAGCCTGGCAGGCAGGAGAGAACAGACCCATGGCAGACTTCGTGCCGACTACCGTGAACAAGACGGCGGTCCGGGATCTTGCGACCCCGATCGCCACCGTAACGTCGTTTAACACCCTCGTCCAGTCGGTCATCGCCGACAACCCCTTCGGGTGCATCGGGTATACCGGGTCCGATGGCGTGCTCGTCGACCCGGTCGTCCGGAACCGCGAGCACTACACCTTGATGAGTGAACTTCGTCGACGAGCAGACCGGCAAGCGCCTCGGGACTGTCTCGCTCCAGTCCCCGACGATCGCCGCGTATGAGGCGAACGCCGCGGAGGTGCTGGATAACGCGGCCCTTGCGACCGCGATGGGTGCAACCGATGCCCTCCGCAACGGCCCCGGCGAGACCTACTACGCCCAGCTCAAGTGCCACGACACCTCGGGTGACGACTACTACGTCACCTTCACCAAAAAGACCGTCCGGATCTCGTCCGGAGAGGACGACGCCATCCGGACCGCGGTCGAGACCTGGGCCGATGGCGTGCCCGCGCTGGCGTGAGAGGGGAGACCCCCCTTTCACTTTCGACCCTATGTAACCTTAATTGAACCGGGTCAGCATCATCAGGTAATCACTCTGCCCCCGGCGCGTCTTCCGACCATTCGATCAGTCTTTTCTTGAGTTCCTCTTTTGAAGGAAGATAGACCTGATACCGGGAAGCGTAGATATTGGCATCTTTCGGGAGAGTGAGTTCTACCAGTGCGTCGTTCTTGATCTTGCACAGGATGATCCCGACGGTCGGATGTTCGTCATCGAGTTTGACTTCCCTGTCATAGTAGTTGACATACATCTGCATCTGGCCGAGATCGCTGTGGGTAATCTTTCCAATCTTGAGGTCGATCAGGACGTAACATCGGAGGATACGGTTGTAGAAGACAAGGTCCACGAAGTAATGGTCGGCATCGAAGGTAAGCCGCTTCTGTCGCGCTTCGAAGAGGAAGCCTTTGCCCAGCTCGAGGAGAAACGTCTCCAGTTTGTCGATGATGGCCGATTCGAGATCGATCTCTCTGTAGCGGGCCTTCTCGTCCAGGCCGAGAAATTCAAGAACATACGGGTCTTTGAGCATATCCTGTGGCTTCTCGATGACGTGGCCGGTGTGGGCGAGGGCCCTCACACCGCTCCTGTCCCGGCTGAGCGCAAGCCGCTCATACAGGCCGGCGTCGAACTGCCGTTTGAGTTCCGAGAGCGACCAGCGGTTCTGTTGAGCCTCGATCTCGTAGAACCGGCGCTCTTCCCGGTTGTCGATGTTCATCAGGAAGACATAGTGGGACCAGCTGAGAGCAAACCGGGGGGTGAATTGCGCAGACAGTGTTTGCGCAATTGGTTGCCCGGCAGAAACGGCCGTATCTGACTGACACGGCACTGCCGGGGAAGCCGATCCGCAGTATTCAAGGTAAAATCGGCGCATATACTCAAGATTTCTTTTGGAAAACCCTCTCCCGAACTCTTCGGTCAGCTGGCGTGAAAGCTCCTGCACGGTCTGTTTCCCATACCCCGCCTTCGGCTTCCCTTGCTGCTCATGTTCGACGATCCGCCTGCCGATCTCGAAGTTGGTGACGACCTGTATCGAGTTGACGTTCTGTGCTACGGTCAGGCGGGCTTTCTGGACGATATCCCGGATCTCTCTGATGAGAGGAGAAATAGTCACTTCCAGTTCTCTTCCGGCCGTTCTCCCTGCTGGCTTTTCCAATGTATCTCCTCCTCTATCCGTTCCCGTTCAAGACAGGCGGTTGAGGCTCCATTGGGGCCTGGCCCCAGGAGTGTCTCGATCGAGGTCCTCATCGGCGTAATGCCGGGGGATCTTGCCCCGAGCAGTTCCTCCCACTCCCATCAGCATCGCCGGTTTCACCCGATTACTAGGAGATCGAGAGGAGAACCGATAAACGTGGCGGTGAGATGCCCTCTGTTCCCGATGACGGATGCGTTTATCCCGACGGCGTGCCCGCCCTGGCGTGAAGGGGACTCTTCCCCCCTTCACTTTCGACCCGCGCACGGCCAGCCTTTATCAATCCCCCCCTTCTCCAGCCTCTCCTATGAAACGTCTCCTCCGCGCCGACCAGACCCTTTTCAGAGATCCTGATGTCTTTGACTTCGCCTCCATGCCCGACCACCTCCACCACCGCGACGCCCAGGTCAAGGAACTCGCCTTCCTCCTCCGCGATCCGCCGGGGGCCGGGAAGACCACCACCGTCCGCCGGGTCTTTTCCGCGTTCGGGGAGGAGACCCGGCAGGTCGTCCCGGTCTACGTCAACTGCCGGCCCCTCTCCTGCGACGGGAAGGGGGGGATCTGCCGGTAAGCGGGAAAGAATGATATGCGATGCGGAAGAGATACAACGATATGAGACGACGCCACCTGCTGGATGCGGAGGAGAGAGAAGCAGTTCTCCGCACCATCCGCACGGTCCTCGCCGGATTTGACGAGATCGAGGTGGGATATGTCTTCGGAACGTTCTCGCAGGGGGATTTCGGCGACGTGGACGTGGCAATCCTCGTCACCGGCGAGCCCACCCCCTACCAGGCGATGCGGTTCGCGCGGAAGATCGAGCGGGAACTTGAGCGAGGGTTTTGTTACCGCTTTGAGGCTGACGTGAAGATCCTCAACACCGCCCCGGTCTCTTTCCAGTACGAGGTCATCAAGAGCGGCCGACCCGTATTCTTGCGCGACAGGGAGCGGAGGGTCCGGTACGAGGCGGGCGTGCTCTCCCGGTACCTCGACTATGCGGATACGCTCGACTGGTTCGACCGGGTTCTGCTCACGAGGGCCTGAGAATGGTCAGGGACGAAGGGGTCCTCGCTCACCTCCGGGAACTGGACGAGGCAGCTCGAGACTGGGAACGCTACCGGTCCATCAGCCTCGAAGACCTGAGGACCGACCGCGATAAGAGGAATATGGTGTTGCATGCGCTCCTCGTCAACATCCAGGCATCGATCGATATCGCCAACCATCTGGTCGCGGCCTCGAGCTCCCGGCGGCCCGAAACCTACCGGGAAAGTTTTACAATTCTCTGTGATGAGGGGCTGATCCCGGAAGACCTCGGGGCCCAGCTCTCAGACCTCGCGGGCTTTCGGAATGTTCTGGTCCACCTCTACTGCCGGCTGGATCTTGACGAGGTCTACGGAGTGCTCCAGGACGACCTTCCGGTGGTGAATCGATACCGGGATCTGGTCCGGGCAATGCTCCGGGATCGCCTCCTCCCGGAGTGACGGCTGCGCGCTGGAGTGAACCGGGGAGGATCTCCTCACCCCTTTCACTGCTCCGCCCTCGAAACCCTTCGGGTCTCTCAAGCTCCTTTCCCGAAGCCTGATGGCTTCTCACGCTCCGGCTCGCACCTGACGGCGCTCATGCTCCGGCCCATCGCATTCCACAGGAACGTCGTTCCTGCGGTGCTCAAACGTTCGCTCTCCCTGCGGCCTGTCGCTCCTCCCCCGCCCTCTCCGCGCGCCGTCTCTTCCTCCCGGTTGAAGAAAGTATATCCATGATCAGCACAGGAGATGGTTCAATGTCTGTTGCGGAGAACATCCCCGTATCGGAAGAGACCTATAACCAGATCCTGGATCTCAGGCGCCCGGGCGAGACACTCGACGAGACTCTTGCGAGGCTGGTGGAGAAGGTAAAAAACTACATGAGGCCCCTGGGGCCACAGGCATACCGGATGAAAAGATCGTGGGCCATTTTCATACGAAAACAACGGCTCACGGATGATATCGAAGAAGTCATGGCACGAAACGAGTTCGTGGAGTTAGATCTGTGACATTCCGCCTCATGGTGGATAAGCGTGCGCTTGGTTTTTTAAACTCCCTCGAGGCCAAAGATCAACGTATCATCAAAGAAAAACTGAAAATTTTGCAGGATAATCCATACCCCGGTCAGGATGGAGATAAAGAAAACCTCCATACAGATAAAAGACGGAAATCATACTGGCTCCATGTCGCACGTTCGTTCACGGTCATCTACACTATCGATCCAGACAACAACCTCGTCTATATCACCCACATCATGTCCATCGAAAAAGCCCATCGGAGATACGGACGAATTTGAACCCCCTGGCGCACTCTATCCACCCTTGCTGAGCTAGGCATACTTGTAGTGAAGCGGGAGGGGTGGGTGCGGAAATATCCACTCAATCCATCATTCCGGTTAATTGCGGACAATCCCGGACAGAAGCCTGACTGAGGGAGATGAGTAAAACCGATACTCAACGAGCAAAACTGTCAAAGATCGAAGGAAAGTGCCCTGATCCCGATAGCAGTATCCGGGCAATTGCGGACAGCAGGCATGTGGCGGTCGCATGCTCCACTATCACCAATGTAAAACAGCCTTCGTGCCCCGTTCACCCTGGGAGGACCGGGGTGTCGCCGTAGACCGAGGAGGACGAAGCGGCAACCACGGCGGGCACCCCACAGTCCTTCGCCGCCACGAGCACGCTCACGGTGCCGGTCACGTTCGCCTCGTTCGAGGCGAGGGGGTCCTTCACCGACCGGGGCACGGAGGGGATGGCCGCCTGGTGGAAGATGCCGTCCGCACCGGGTAAGGTCTCCATCAGGAGGTCGAGGTCGGTGATGCTCCCCCGGCAAACGTCACCCGGCGAGGAGGTGCTCGATCTTCTCCCGCCGGCCGGTCACGAGGATGTCGATGATGACGACGTCGTGGTTTTGTGCTAAGGTGTCTGCAAGGTTTGAGCCAGGCCGGCCCCGCCGGTGACGATGGAGCGCATGAAGAGGTTATGGCGGGGGCTGGTTTAGCGCTTTCTGAATGGGGCGGGATCGGAAACCCTCCCGCAATCATGGTTGCACCTTTGCACCAGGTTTGCACCGGAATTTCGGGAAAAGTGCAAACGAAGATGCCGGCAGGGACGGTGAGGATTGTTCTATTGGGGGTAGATAGAGAGAGATAGGTACTGATCAGAGTAGTCATTTGCACCATTTGCACCAAGAACGGAGAGCCTCCCTGCAGGGGCGGGTGGCCCGGCCCCGGGTGCCTGTGAAATCCACTGCGGTGCAAACATTACGGAGATACCGGAGTATCTCCACCAGATCGACGAACAGGGCGCACTACCGGGTTTTGTATGGTGTAAATCAGGGTGCAAATGAGGTGCAAACGAGTGCAAAAGTGTAAACCGGTCAACCCCGGCGGCCAGGATCGACCCGGGACGGGGCTCGACCTCGGGTGATGGAACCTCTGCAGAACAGGAAGAGCGATCTACCCCCACGCCTGAGCACCCGCACAATCACCGCCACCACCCCGCCGGCCCGCGAGCGCTGACCGTGAGGACTCGTTTCTCTCGAAACCCTCCAGGTTTCTAAAACTCCGGACTTCCGTCCGTTGCACCTGCGGTGCTACTGCTCCATTCGCACCTTACGGTGCTCGAGCTCCAGCCCCCCGGCCTGTCGCATTCCGTTGGAACATCGCACTCTGCACCTTCTCCGCACGCCAGCCTTCCTGCGCTCGGCAGAGGCATTTTGGGATGACCTCCAGGTAAAAGAGCGATTTGAAAATATGGCATCACTCTGCTCATGGAATTTCCCGGCACCGCTACCACCACCCCGGAATGATCGATCCTATATGCGCCCGCGACCCATTTTCATATATGCGCACCCCTGACGAAGTCCGCCTCCTCCTCGATGACCTCGATGTCGTCCCAGCCGACGAACTCGAAGATCAGGATCTTGACTTCAAAGAATGGATCATGCGCAGTCGAAACGACGCTCTCAATCAGGTTGTCGAATACGCTGTCTGCATGGCTAACGGTGGCGGTGGCACTGTCGTCTTTGGTGTTCGGGATCGTGTCATCGGCAGGGGCCAGGCAATCCTTGGTGTCCCTCTGGAGATCGACATTAACCTGTTGAAGAAGGTTGTCTACGATTCGACCACCCGAAACTCACGCCCGTCTTTGAGGAACTCTGGGTGCCTGAAGGAACCGGCCGTCTCATCCTGATGCAGGTTCACTACGGCATCCCCCCCTACACTGACACCCGCGGTCACGCGAAGATCCGGGTTGGAAAGGACTGCCAGCCACTCACCGGCACCCTGCGGCGGCGAATCGGCGTGGAGACCGGGGAGAGTGATTTCACTGCCGGCGAACTCCCCGGAACTCCTGAATCACACATCTCAGCGGCAGCTATGGAGGTGCTCCGGACGTCGGCAGAGCGGGAGCATGCCCCTGATGAGTTCCTCGAACGTTCAGACGTTGACCTCCTTGTCTCGCTCGGTCTAATCCGGTCCGGACACATCACCCGGGCCGGGATCCTTCTCGCCGGAAAAGAACGTTCGATATGCCAACACCTTCCTAACTATGGATGGACCCATCTCCGTATGGTCGATGATACCGACTATTCCGATCGTATGGACGGCCAGAATGCAATGTTAGTTGCCATTGCACGGATATTCGACCGGATAATGGCTGACAATCCTATCACGACCCTCAAACAGGGGATGTTTCACTTCGAGTACCGCCGGTATCCAGAGATTGTTCTCCGAGAGGCACTGATGAACGCCTTCTGCCACGCTGACTACAGGATTGGCGGACCGGTGATCGTCCGCCAGTACCCCGATATGCTGGAGATCGGGAACCCGGGCGGGTTCATCGGAGGGGTCTCGCCTGAGAACATCCTCCATCATCCACCGGTTGCCAGGAATCCCCTCCTCGTCGGGGCGCTCATGCAGTTGCATCTGGTGAACCGAAGTAATCTCGGAGTTCCACGGATGTATAAAGCTATGCTGATCGAGGGAAAGGAAGTGCCGGTTATCAGGGAGCAGGGCGATGCTGTCACGGTGCTCCTTAAGGCCGGAGAGTTTTCCCCCCCCTTCCGGGTTTTTGTCGAGGAAGAGAGCGAAACAGGGAAGGGACTGACGGTCGATCATCTCCTCCTTCTTGCGCATCTACTCCGCTACCCTGAGGTCGATACGCACACGGCCGCAGCTCTGATCCAGCGATCCGAACGTGAGGCGCGGGACGTCTTACATGAGATGGAGACTGTGCGTGGCTACCTGGATCGGGGCGGGACCGGGCGTGGCACCTACTGGGTCCTTCGTCCGGACCTCCACCGGCGGCTAATGGCACCAGGCCACCCCGATCGGGATCGGCGGATCGACTGGGAAGCGGCGAAGACCCGGGTGCTCAGCGTGCTGCGGCAGCGGGCCGGCCGTGGAGAGAGGGGCCTGTCTAACGCTGAGATCAGGCAGATCACTCATCTGGACAGGTATCAGGTAGTCCGGTTGATGCAGCAACTCCAGGAGGAAGAACCGCAGATCAGTCTTGAGGGGAAGGGGAGGGGAAGCAGGTATGTCTATCGGAGGTGAATCGAATGTGACCCGGAATGTGATTGTCACATTCCTGTCACATTCCCTGATCCAAAATGTGCGCAGATTGTGAAGTCGTCATTTCGTAGCATTTCTCCCCCTTCACCCCCCGCCGAGCACCCTCACCAGCACCGCCACCACCCCGCCCACGACCCCCCCGGCCCCGGCGCCGAGCGTCGAGAGCCGCCGCTCCTCGCCCGCCTTCTTTCGGCGAGACCGAAGAAGAGGCGCTCTCTGAAGTGAAGGTGGCTATCGGCCTCTGGCTCGATACCGCCCCGGGGGAGGGGCGGGAGATCCCGGAACCGGGCGGTCGGGGCACACGAGCCTGGACCTGAGATCGTACAACCAGACGGTGCCGGCGCCTTTTCGGGAAGCAGTACTCGCTATCCAGGGAGCGTGACGACCCTCAAGAGATGACCGCGGCCGGAACCCCTTGTTATATATCTTCATACAACAATCGTGAGATCATGTCTGCGAGCGCCGGATCTGCCCATTCACCCACACTTGATACGATCAAAATGGTCGAAGACTTCATCCGGGAGCATAGCGGTGACTACCGCCGCCGGGCCCTCTGGGAACGCCTGCCGCGGAAGGTCATGTACCAGACGTTCAAGACGATCATCGAGTACCTCCTGGAGTCGGGTAAGATCGCCATCGATGCACAGGGCAAGGTCTGCTGGATCTACGACCCGGAGTTCACCCGGTGGTACCTGGCCCGTGAAGACCTGCGGGTCCGATGAAGGCGGCAATCTTCTTTGCCGATACGAAGGTGAAAGAAACCTTCGAGACCCTGTCGGCGTCAACCCGACAGGACGATCGGGAACTGGCCGCCCTCCTGAACAGGGCCTTCGAGGCGATATCCGCCAACGCATTTTGCGGCGTCCAGGTTCCAAAGAGGCAGATCCCGGAGATCTATCGGCAGCGATACCCACCGATAAAGAACCTCTGGAAGTACAACCTCTCCCGATCCTGGAGGCTGATGTATACCGTGACCAGCGATGGCGACACCATCGCGGTCATCATCGAATGGCTGGACCACACCGGCTACGATCGCCGGTTTGGGTACTGAGGGCGGCTTTTCCGGCAACCCCTCACTCTCACTTTCACCCCGCACGGCGCGGGCACATATACCCCCGTCTCCTGATCACGTAACTATGAGGCAGAGAGAGATCCTTCGCTACGACCAGACGCTCTTTCGCGACCGCGAGGTCTTCGAGTTCACCTACATGCCCGACGTCCTCCACCACCGCGACGCCCAGATCCGCGAACTCGCCCTCCTCGCCCGGCCGGCCCTCCGGGGCGGCAGCCCGAGGAGCGCGGTCCTCCGCGGCCCGCCGGGGACGGGGAAGACCACCACCGCCCGCCGGCTGTTTGCCGAGATCGAGGAGACGACACAGCAGATCGCCCCCGTGTACATCAACTGCAAGCAGCACCGGACGCCGTTCGCCGTCTTTGCGTGCATCTTTGAGGCGGTCGTCGGCTACACGCCCCCCTCGACCGGCAAGCACATCGACGAGGTCGTGCGGCTGGCGGCCAAACGTCTCAGCGAACGGGATGCCGCGCTCCTCGTCTGCCTGGACGATGCGAACTACCTCTACGAGGCCCGGCAGTTCAACGACCTCCTCTACCGGATCCTCCGCCTCTACGAAGGGTGGGACGTCAGGAAGCCCGGCGTCTTC
>Ga0116160_1005009_pt1 | contig 10743 bp, 10 predicted proteins | sample AD_JPNAS2_MetaG_FD_89879 | JGI IMG/M metagenome (GOLD analysis project Ga0116160, IMG submission 89879) | Active sludge microbial communities of municipal wastewater-treating anaerobic digesters from Japan - AD_JPNAS2_MetaG | ecosystem: Engineered > Bioreactor > Anaerobic > Digestate | place...
ATTATCCACGCTGATTCAAGCGTAACCAGATAGTCCGGCATAATCTCTCCAGTTGATACCTACCACGTCTCGCGATGCGCGTGCTCTTCCACCGGCATCCGCTCTACGGGTTTGAGCGGCGGCGTTCCCCTGCCGACCGCAAGGAGCGCGATGGGGCGGACGTGCTCCGGAAGTTCGAGGACTTCGCGTACATCGTTCTCGTTGAATGCCCCGGTCCAGCACGAGTGGAGGGCCCGGGCGTGGGCAGCGAGCATCATATAGGTGCAGGCGATCGTGGCGTCCTCAAGCGCGTAGAGGATCCCCCGCTCCCCGTAGTGCGACATGGACCGGATATAGTTCGCGCAGACCACAAAAATCACCGGCGCTTCCCGGATATGCGCCTGTTCGAGGGCCGCGAGCGCAAGTTCCATCCTCACGTCCTCGTCGGTGACGACGACGACGTCCCAGGCCTCGCGGTTGCCGGCGCTCGGCGCAGTGCTCGCGCAGGCCAGGATATAGTCGATATCCTCCGGGTCGAGCGGCTCTGCGGAGTAGTCCCGGACCGACGACCGTGCTTTCAGGAAGCGAAGGAGATCAGAGGAGGTCATGCTCTTTGAGCGTATCCCACGCCGCCTGGGCTGCGGTCGTGACGGCGCTGACCCCCCTCGCTATCCGCTCCGACGCGGCGCCCAATTCCATGCTCTCGGCCAGGCTGATCCCCTCGCTGAGGTGATCAATGGCATTCTTGAACTCACGGCGTTCCGTATCGCCGTAAGCAAACTCGAGCTCCGAGCGGATGGACTGGAGCACCATCAGAAGCATCCGTTTTCCGCCGGGTTTCTCCTGGAGCGGAAACTGGATCAGGGCTGTCGTCAGCTGCGACCCGACGATCAGCTCGGATTTCGCCCGTTCGGCAAACTGGTAGGTCCTGACGGCGGTTTTGAGATCCATACCACATACTGGAACTCGCAACTATAAAAAGTATTGAAAGAGAAGAGAGGGACAGCTTATCTCGATTTCTGCTTGGTCCCGAGAGCCGAAACCTTCGCGCGCCGGATGCTCCGGCGTACCCGCACGTCCATCGTGGGGGTGCCTCCCCCTCTGCCGCCGCGCCCGCCACGTCCACCGCGTCCGCCGCGTCCGCCGCGCCGCTGGTCCTGCCCTTCCCTGCTCGCTCGTTTCCTGATATCCGCCGCAGGCTTGAACCGCTGGTTCGGGCCGGGTTTCTTCACTTCGCCTTCACTTGCAGGGACGAGCCGTATCTGCCCCTTTACGCCCTTAACCTGGGCCCACTGGACACTTCCTGTCTTTCCCATGGATAAAACTCCTTTACAATTATGAGCGGGCCCGCTGATAAAAGTAACCCGGGGCCCTGCCGCGGCGGGACAGGCCCGGGCTCGCGCGAGCGGCGGATATCAGGAGAGGAGGCGCTTGAGCTCGCGCCGGAGGGTTTCGCTGACGACCCTGCCGTCGACGCTCCCCCGGACCTCCTGCATGACGACGCCCATCAGGGGGCCGAGCGCACCCATGCCCTTCTCGCGGGCGAACGCCTCGCGCTCGGTCACGACCCGGCGCACGATCGATTCCACGTCCGCCTGCGAGACAGCGGGCGCCATCTTCTCGATGGCCGCATCCACCCGCTCACGGGGTGTTCCGGGGCACTCGCCCGCGGTCCGCGCGAGTTCGGTGAGAAGGTCCGGGATCGCCTCTTTCGCGGCCCGGCCGGCCTCCACGGCGGAGAGGAGGGCGAGGATCTCATCCTCGCTCACCCGGTCGACGGCGACGCCGCCGCGGGCGAGCTCCCGGCAGGTGGCAAGAAGCGTCCGGGCCGCGATGGTGGGGCGGACGCCGGCGGCGACGGCCGCTTCAAACGTCGGCAACCGCTCGGAGAATGCCACCTGCCGGGCCAGCGCCTCGTCAAGCCCGAACTCCCGGACGAACCGCTCCGCCCGGTCGGTGAGGAGTTCGGGCACCGCGATGCTCTCCCAGAGGGCCTCGCCGATCGCGACGGGGAAGATATCGGTCTCGGGGTACATCCGGGCGGCTCCCGGGAGAGGGCGCATGTAGGCGGAACTCCCTTCCTCAAGCATCTTCCGGGTCTCCTCGGGCACGCCGGAGAGCGCCATCTCGGCGCGGATCATCACCTGTTCGGCCGCACAACCGGCCCGCTCCCGGCTCGCCGCCACGATGACGACGCAGTCCTCATCGCGGGCGCCGACGAACTCGCGGAGGCGCGCCACCTCTTCTGCGGTGACGCCGTAGGCGGGGAGCTCGTCGGTGTGGAAGATGCCGCCGACGCCGCACTTCTTCGCATAGTCGGACATCTCGCTCCCGAGGCGCCTCCCGGGCTGGATATCCTGCCCGACGAGCCCCGCAAACCCCGAGAGCCGGATCGCGAGGATGGATTTCGCCTTCTTCAGGATGGAGGACTTCGTCCCGGCAAAGAGGGCGGTGACGTCGACGACGGTATGGTCCACCCGGGCGCTGCGTTTCACGAGTTCGTCGCGGATGGCGAGGAGATTGACCTGCCGCTCAACCTCGCGCCTGACCACCTCGGCGATGAGGTCGAGTTCCTGGACGCCCTTGATCTCGACCCGTGCGCCGCCCGCGATGGAGACGTTGATGTCCTGCCGGATCGTCCCGAGGCCCCGCTTCACCCTGCCGGTCGACCGGAGCACCATCCCGATATACTCGGCGACCCGCTGGACGGCCTCGGGGGTGTGCATGCAGGGGGCGGTGGTGATCTCGACGAGCGGGATACCGAGACGGTCAAGGGAGAACGTCTCGCCCTCCACCCGCTGCGCCGCCTCCTCCTCCAGGCAGATCGTCTCGATCCGGCATCCGTCCGGGAGGGAGCCGGAGAGCGCGACGAGTGCCGTCCGCTGGAACCCGCTGGTGTTCGAGCCGTCGACGACAAGTTTTCGCATCGTGTGGACCTGCTCGACGGGGGTCATGCCGAGCATCTTTGCGATCGTGAGGCAGACATCGAGCGCCTCGGGGTTCATCGGCGCCGGGGGCTCCTCGTCGTGCTCCGCGAGGCAGACCGTGTCGTAGGTGTAGTAGCAGAACTTCCGGACGAGTTTCATCTCCTCCTCGGCCGCACGGTCGATCTCCCCGAGTTCGCTCTCCGTCGCCCGGAGGTAGCGGTAGAACTCCCCGGTCCGGTCGGCGATATCCCGGAGGGTGGTGGGGCACCGGCAGAAGAGTTTCTCGGCGGTGTCGAGCTGCTGGTGGATCTCGATCCCGGCCTTGAGGCCGAGTTCTTTATAGTTCATTCAGATCGACCTCCGCCGGATCTCGCCTGCAAGGTCGGTCTGCATGAGCACGCCTGCCCGTTCGGGGTCCGGTTCGTTCCCGAGCACCCACATCAGTTTCACGAGCGCCACTTCGGGGAGCATATCCTCGCCCTCGATGACGCCGATCGAGAGGAGGTCTCTCCCCGTGTTGTAGACCCGGTCGCAGACCCTCCCGTGCAGGCACTGCGACGTCATGACGACGGTCGTTCCGTCGTCGATCATACCCCGGAGTTTTGGGATCCAGTCCGTCGAGACGTGCCCAAGGCCGGTCCCGGCAAGGACGAGGCCCGCGTAGCCCTCGAAGGCGTCGAGGACGCCGGAAGGCATACCGGGGTGGAAATGGAGAAGAGCGCAGTGCTCCTCGAGCGCATCGCGGAGTTCGGGCTCCTCGGCGCCCCGGCGCACTGCCTCGTCCGAGAGGGTGACCGTGAGCGAGGGGTAGTCGACGTAGCCGAGCGGGGCCATCCCCATGCTCTGGAAGGCGTCGCGCCGGGAGGTGTGCATCTTCCGGACCCTCGTCGCCCGGTGGACGGCGCACCGGTCGTCGTTCGTTGTCGCGTGCATCACCACCGCCACCTCGCCGAGGTTGCCGGCCGCGACGGCGGCGCTGCAGAGGGTGTTCATGGCGTTGTCGGAGCTCGGGCGGTCGGCGGACCGCTGTGACCCGACGAAGACGACCGGCACGGGAGTCCTGAGCATGAACCTGACCGCCGCGGCCGAGCTTGCCATCGTGTCGGTGCCGTGGGTGACGATGACGCCGGACGTGCCGTGCCGGATCTCGTCGTAGGCCGCCCGGGCCAGTTCCTGCCAGATCGCCGGGCGCATGTTCTCAGAGAGGATGCTTGCCACCTGGCGATCGCGGTAGCGGGCGATGTCCCCGAGTTCCGGGATCGCCCGCAGGATGTCGCTTGCCGAGAACTGGCTCGTCACCGCCCCGGTCCGGTAGTCGACCCTGCTTGCGATCGTCCCGCCGGTGGATATGATGGAGAGTTCCGGGAGGCTGGTGTCCTGGATGACGACCCCGGCGCCCGCCGGCGGTTGCGGGGCCGCGCGCCCGACCCACTCGATCTTCTCCGGGGATGTCCCGATGTTGTAGCCGTTGTCCAGCTTGATGACGGCCATCCCGTCCCGTTCGGTGATGTAGGTGCCGGTGAGCGCAGCCCCGCCGTTCGCGTACCGCACCCGGTCTCCGGCCTTCGGTGTTTCCATTATAGTATCAGCCTCCGTGATTCAGTTATCAGGTCTTCAAAAGCGCGGGAGAGCGCCGTTTCCGTCTCCTCCGCCCATGCCCTGTCCCGGGCGAGGAGTTCCTTCTGCTCCGCGAGCTGCACCGCGACCGCTGCGGGCGCCGGGCCGCCGATGATCGTTCGCACCGCAATGGCGTGACGCGGGTCGAGGACGGCGGCGATCCGCTCCTCCGTCACCCCGAGGTCGATGACCGAGATGCCGGCCGCTTCCCGTGCGGCCCCCTCGAGCGTCGCGAGGTCGAGCGAACCGTGCCGCACCGCCCGACCGACGATCCGGTGGGCGGTGCGGAACGCGAGCCCGTAGTCCCGGACGAGGACGTCGGCAAGTTCCGTCGCGGTGGAGAACCCTCTGCCCGCTTCGGCCGCCATCCGTTCGGTATTGAAGGCCGCGGTGCCGATCATGCCGGATAACAGCGGGATGCTCTGCCGGGCCGCCTCCACGCCCCGCCAGAGGTGCGGGGTCAGTTCCTGGAGGTCGCGGTTGTAACTCATGGGGAGGCCCTTCGTGATCGTGATCGCCGCGACGAGCGAACCTGCGACAGATCCGGCCTTCGCCCGCATGATCTCGGCGACGTCCGGGTTCTTCTTCTGGGGCATGATCGAGGAGGAGGAGCAGTAGGCGTCATCGAGCTGGATGAACCCGACGAACGCGGTGCTCCAGAGGACCAGCTCCTCGCAGAGCCGGCTTGCCGTCGTCATCGAGACCGCTACTCCGGCAAGCACCTCGATCGCGAAGTCCCGGGCGGCGACCGCGTCCATGCTGTTTGCCGCCGGGCGGGAGAAGCCGAGAAGCCGGGCGGTGTAGTCGCGGTCGAGGGGAAAGCCGGTCGAGGCGAACGCCGCCGAGCCGAGGGGGGATACGTCCACCCGGGCGTAGGCCTCCCGGAGCCGGGCCGTATCCCGGGAGAAGGCCTGCTCGTAGGCGAGGAGGTAGTGGGCGAGCGTCGTGGGCTGGGCGTGCTGGAGGTGGGTGAAACCCGGCATCACCGTCTCCGTGTGCCGGGCAGCGGTGTCGAGGAGGGTCGCCCTGAGATCGGCGAGCGACCGCACGAGGGCGATGATCTCCTGTTTCAACCGGATTCTGACGCAGGTCGCAACCTCGTCGTTCCGGGACCGGCCCATGTGGAGGCGGCCGCCGAAGTCCTCCCCGACCCGGTCGATGAGGTAGGCCTCCTTCCCGGCGTGGATATCCTCGAAATGCTCGTCGAACGCCTCCTCCGGGAGGCCGTGGTCGTAGAGGTCGAGGAGCGCCGCCATCAGCGCACGGGCCGGGGCTTCGTCGATGATCCCCTGCCGCGAGAGGCCGAGGAGGTGCGCCATGTCCACAAGGAGGTCCGCCTCCGCTATCCAGCGGTCGGCGTCCATCGAGGCAAGAAAATGCTCGAGGTCGGCCGAACGTTCGCCGGCGAGACGGCCCTGCCGAATCTGATCCGAACGCATTCTATCAACAGTCCTGTCTGTACCGTTTGGCCCTGGAAGAGATTAAAACCACGCACGGATGGGATGGATGCTCTGGATGTTCTCCGGTTCACCCCGGGCAGTGGACCGTGGTGGGTATCGCAATGGAGGGGTCTCCCCGCGCACGGCACCCATCATGACCGCGACGTCAACACGGCGATCAATAATCAAGAAGTTCGCCTTGCAAGATCAGAATCTTGTCGGGGTAGCAGGTGCGGAACGCACCGTTGTGCCTGTGGACTTGCCTCAATAGAGGAAGGATGAAGCAGGAAGCCCCGCCCTGAAGGGCGGGGTAGTTCACTTATCTTTAACTTGAGATTTGAGAACTATGTATCCAAGTGCAGTAATGGCCTTTTCGACATCCCCAACTGATATTTTTTCAGCATCAAAGTCAAATTTGACTTTGCTTGAGGTAAACAGCACCTTTACACTTTCCTTATCCACACCGACCAAAGATTTTGTTGCTTTTTCAATCTTCTGGACACATGATGGGCAAGTCAATGTTTCTAATTGAATCGTTGCTTTTTGCATTTTCATCTCTCCTTATTCTAATATCATAATTTGAAACGGAGAAGCCGCATTCCGTTTAAAATTACGACTAATATGCTTGCTTCGTGTACTAGCATCGCTATCGACATGTTCATCCATTCACTTAAAAATACACTTGCAAGCAGGACCAACACAACTCCTACTGCGATAACAATATTTTGGTGCATATTAGCAGCTGTTGCTTTTGTTAAACCCAGTGCATGTGGCAAGCGACTAAAATCCGAATTCATCAGGACGACATCCGAGGTCTCAATTGCGACATCTGTGCCGCTTCCCATAGCAATTCCGATTTGTGCCAGAGCGAGGGATGGGCTATCATTTACTCCGTCTCCAACGAACGCGACTATATGACCTTTAGTTTTTAACTCTTCAATATATTTCGACTTATCTCCCGGTAACATATGTCCGTGCGCTTCTGTCAGCCCCAGTTCACGCGCCACCAGATCAACTGTCCCCTGGTTGTCTCCCGAAAGAACTACCAGATTTTTAACGCCTAATTTCTTTAATTTTTGAAGGTCTTCTTTTACACCCGGACGAATCTGGTCACGGATACCCATCAGTGCTTTTAATTCACTATCGACGGATATTAAAACAAGTGAGTTTCCATTCTTTTCGAATCGGGCAATATCTGCACGGGCCTTTTCAGCTAAATGAACATTCTCCCGCTCCATGAGCGTAACGTTGCCTACCGCAACCCTATGTCCATCGATGTAAGCGATAATTCCGGCGCCTTTTACAACATCTGTTTGTTCTATTGGATATGATTTTATAGCTCCGATGTGTTCTACAATTGCGTTGGCTAAGGGATGGTCTGATTCTTTTTCAACGCTTGCAAGGTAAGCTAATACCTCTCCAACGCTGTCTGCGTAAAATTCTTTGTCTGCTACTTTAGGATTGCCTGTTGTTAATGTACCCGTTTTGTCAAATACGATTGTATCAACCTTGCTAAAATCGCCAATAACTTCACTGCCTTTTAAAAGAACGCCGTGCCGTGCTCCGTTGCCAATGCCCGCTACGTTTGAAACAGGTACACCGATAACCAGTGCGCCGGGGCATCCCAAAACTAATAATGTAATGGCCAGTTCAATATCTCGTGAAAATAACCATACGATAATGGCGAGCCCTAAAACTGCCGGGGTGTAGTATTTAGAAAATCTGTCAATGAAGCGTTCCGCTTCGGATTTTGAATCCTGCGCTTCTTCAACTAACTCTATAATTCTACCGAAAGTAGTATCTTCACCTACACGGTCGGCAACAATTTGAAGCGTTCCATTTTCCAGAATCGTTCCGGCATATACGCCTGAATCTTTCTTTTTGCCAACCGGGACAGACTCGCCGGTGATACTTGCCTCATTAATGTGACCTTCTCCTGACAGAACGGTTCCATCAACAGGAATTTTCGCGCCAGTTTTCACCAGTAAAATATCGCCTACGTCAACATCATCTACTTTTACTTCTTCAAATTCACCATTGTCCATCTGTTTTAAAGCGCTTTCCGGCGCCATTTCCGTTAACTCTTTTATGGCCGAACGCGTCTTGTTCAATGTCCGCTGTTCCAGAAAAGCGCCAAACAAGAATAAGAAGGTGACAATGGCAGATTCTTCAAAATTCTTAAGGAGAAATGCCCCGATAACCGCGATGGTAACTAAAACATCAATACTGACGACTTTAACCTTCAGTGCTTGATAGGCCTGGATTGCAATAGGCGCAACCCCTAAAATTGAGGCGATAGCCAGGGACCAAATGGCTACGATCTCATTTTTAAAACCCAGTTCACTGGTAAACCCGAAAACGATTAAAACGGCGCTAATCAATGTTATATGATTTTTCTTGCTCAGTATAAACCTCTGCAAAACGCTCACCGTCTTCTCAGTATTATAATGATTTAAGCACAATATGCCCTATCTATCTCGGCCAACATACTGTAAACAGCCTCATAACTTTCGCACACATCTCCCGGAACTGTGTAAGTATCCGTAATCTCCCGCAGTTTGGCAAATTCTTCGTTTAATTCAGGTTTATTTGAACCTGCTTCTTTTGTTTTCTCAATGATTGTATCAAACAATTTGCGAACTTCATGAAATTCCGGGTGATTACCTCCATGAACTCTTGCTACAATCGGCACATACTGCTTCAATGTCCGGACATGCTTTTTCATTGCCTCGTTAAATGTTAAGTTATTTGTCATTTTTTCTCCCTCCTGTTTTTACAGATTGATTGTTTCTGGTAACCATCCCGGGCATCTTACTTATGTACTGTGAATTATGTACTGTTGATTATTAAGTAAGAGGTTGTCCTAAATGGATCTCCGGACCTTCGATACGCCCTTATTAGAGCGCTGATTTCCCAGATAGCTGCCATCTGAACTATATCCTGGGCAAAGATGACGAAACAGCTTTCCATTGGGTATCGCCATTGGGAGGGGGGGTGTCCCGGTAGAGGCATTTGGGGACGACCTCACCCGGCAAAGTGCGCCTCCGCCTCCACATTACTTTGCACTTATTTCTCCAATAGGGAAAAATATCGAACAAAATTTAATACTATAGTATAATTATACTACCAATTTTCGACACTACTATATACCGACAGCGTGATGATTACTCACTATACAGTAACTCATATGGATGGAGAGACTCATGAGATCATTTACCGCAATTCTCCTGGCCGTGGCCCTGGTCGCGGCGTTTGCGTGCATCGCCGGGTGCACGGGCACCAGCACCGACGACGTGACGCACCTCTCGATCGGCTACCAGCCGAGCACCCACCAGATCGCCCACATGACCGCGATGGAGAAAGGGTGGTGGAAAGACGACCTCGCCCCCCTCGGCATCACGAAAGTGACCGACTACCAGTTCGGCACCGGCGCGCCCGAGATGCAGGCGATGCTTGCCGGGGACCTCGATATCGCCTACGTCGGTTCCGCCCCGTTCATCACGGCCGTGAGCAATAACGGACTTGACGCAAAGATCGTTGCGGCGGTACAGACGCAAGGGTCCGACCTCGTGCTCAGGAACGAGATCCCCTACTCGACCCCCGCCGACCTCGTGGGCAAAAAGATCGCCACCTTCCCGCCGGGAACGATCCAGGACACCATCTTCCGGACCTGGCTTGAGGAGAACGGCGTCGACCCCGCAAAGGTCACCATCGTCGCCATGGACCCCGGTGCGGCTACCACCGCCATCTCCGCGGGCCAGGTCGACGGCGTCTTCCTGCCCCACCCGTCCCCGGCCATCATCGAGGCAGAGGGCACGGGAAGGACCGTCGTGCAGTCGGGCGAGATGCTGAAAGATCACGCCTGCTGTGTCCTCGTTGCGAGCGGCTCCTTGATCCGCGAACACCCCGAGATCGTCGAGCAGATCGTCCGGACCCACATCAAGGCGACGGAGTACAACCTCGAACACCAGGACGAGGCCGCGTCCATCTACGCAAAGAAGACCGGACAGAATGTCGAGACCGTGAAGGCGTCGTTCCGGGACTGGGACGGCACCTGGACCGCCGACCCGCGGGTCATCACGTCGTCGGTCGTGGAGTACACGAACCTCCAGTACGAACTCGGCTACATCAACAAGCACCTCACCGAGGACGACCTCTTTGACCTCTCGTTCTACGAGAAGGCCCGGGCATAACCCGGGACCAGACCTCTTTTTCCTCCAAAAGTATCTTTTACGGCGATGCCGATGAAGTACTGAAGAACATCCCGGGCGGACCGGTCGGCGGTTCCCCCGGCAGCAATACCTTCGAGCAGCGGAACAGAGACATGAACCGACAGACACAGAAACGACTACTCGGCATCGCAGCGCTCGTTACCGCGGCGGTGATCTGGCAGATCATAGCCGAATACGTGGTAGGACGATCGTTCATCCTCCCGAGCGTCACCGACGTCGCCGGCGCCTTCGCAGACCTCCTCACCTCCGGCACCCTCCTCGCCGATATCGCAGTAAGCCTTGAACATTTCGGGATCGGGCTCCTTGCGGCGTTCCTCCTCGGCGTCCCCATCGGGATCATCATGGGATGGTTCCGGGTGGCGGACTACCTCCTCGACCCGATCATCGAGATCCTCCGCCCCATCCCGCCGCTCGCCTGGATTCCCTTCGCCATCATCTGGTTCGGGCTCACCACCCAGGCAGCGGGCTTCATGATCTTCGTCGGAGCCTTCTTCCCCATCCTGACCGCGACATACACCGCGTTCCGGTCCATACCGAAGGTCTTTGTCG
>Ga0116160_1005012_pt1 | contig 10740 bp, 9 predicted proteins | sample AD_JPNAS2_MetaG_FD_89879 | JGI IMG/M metagenome (GOLD analysis project Ga0116160, IMG submission 89879) | Active sludge microbial communities of municipal wastewater-treating anaerobic digesters from Japan - AD_JPNAS2_MetaG | ecosystem: Engineered > Bioreactor > Anaerobic > Digestate | place...
ATTCTTGTAACCCAATCTATATACTTATTAACATTCTCAAACTCAGCACTGTATGCTCCCATTTGAAACATCCTTTTAAGCCTATTTACACTTCTCATACTTTCTTCCTTCAAAGCATCTGGAACTCTGGATGAAACAAGCTTGTTTTCGAGCTGTAAAACCTCTTTTAAGCCTTCATCCGTTACTATATTAGTATTGTTTCTATTTTGATTAGAATAATCCATACTAGGCAGATTTAATTATATCTAAAGTGTATATTTACAAATTGATTAAGTCAACTATTAAAAGTATTGATATTGTTACTCCCTCATGATAACCTTAACATAGATATAAAATAAACTGTCCATAAAGATGAAAAAATTATATGTATTTTTCGCTTTTTTGTTTACCTTTTTACTTCCACTTTCTGCAATGGCAGCTGTAAATATTGCCTTAGATGATACATCTTCTAGCGAAGAATATAGTGTTTCCGTTTCCATTGATACAGGGATCGAAATGCTTGATACTCTTGTTCTCCCAATAGAATTTTCTGACAATGTTGTAATCACAGATGTGCTTACAGGTAGTGTAATTTGTAGCAAGTTTGACTTTGTAGAAAATAATAATATTTTAACTATAACTTGTGAATTAGATACCCCATCATCCTTAAATGCTGTTTTAGCAAATATAGAATTTACATCTACTTCTGATGAGTATTCCTTTAAAGTTTTAGATGATAATTCTAGTTTAGATATAGGAGGTTTAGGTTTAGGGGCAATTACTAATATAGGTTCAACAGAAACTACTACTAACAGAATAGCAACAGAAGAGATTGATGCTATCCCTATAAATGAAAAAACTGAGGATGATTTTCTTGTAACATCTGACCAACCAGTAGAAGAAACTGCTTCTAGTACAGAAGGAATTATGACTTTCCTACCGTATATTTTAATAGGAGGATCCGTTGTTCTTTTGATTACCATCTTAGCTATTATATTCAGCAAGAAAGGAACATCAAAGAAGTCTGAATATATTCCTGTCGAAAATCCAACTCCTCAAGACAGTACTGTTCCTGTACAAAATGAAGAAAACACTTTAAAAGACATGGTTAATAATACTGCTACTCCTATTGAAGAGACACCTATACCTACTCCACCTGTACAAGATACTCCTGCTCCTGTTATGCCTACAATACAAGAGACACCAGCTCCTACTATGCCTCCAATGGAAGAGATTCCAATAAGTTCTGAGCCTCTACAACAAGCACAACCAACAACAGAGGAACAAGATTTAGAGGAGATATTGAGAAGTGAAAATAGTACTCCAGTACAACCAATGGATCAACCTGTTATCCATCCTGAAGCAATGCAACCTCAAACAATGGAGACAGTAGATGTTTCCTCACAACCACAACCATCTCCTGAAGATATGTTGTCTAATAATGTCGCAAGGGAATTAAATCAAATGCAAGATACAGGTAGTGGAATTGATTTACAAGGGGGAATGCAAGAACCAGTTGAACCGCAGCCCACACAAGGATTTGATACTCCACAAGGAGGAGAAGTTGACCAACAAGAAGAGAGTATGCCCCCCATACCACCAACTATGTAGGAAAGGCTATTTAAAATTTTTCCACATATTACTGCCTTTTACCTTAAGGTCTCCTTTGTATTTGCTACCTAATCCTTTACTCCCATAAGGCTTACTACAATCATCATCTAGCTCTTCAAAAGCAATTTGTGCTATCTTCATACCTGGATATATCTTTATAGGCAAAGGAGAAAGGTTTACTAATTCCAAAGTTAATCTCAATTTATTCCCCGGATCTAAAAACCCAGCTGTTACATGAACAATTAAACCTAACCTAGCCAATGAACTTTTACCTTCTAATCTTCCTACATGTCTAGAATTAACACCTGTTATCTCCTTAACATTGGCCAAAACAAGCTCATGAGGATGGATTATAAAACCATCTGATGCCTTCTTAACAACTATCTCTCTCATCAATCCCTTAGTTTTTTCTTTAACATCTATCATCCCTATACTCTCCTTGTTAAAAACCAAAAAATATTTATCTAAATGCAAATCATAAGATGCAGGTTGGAGGAACTCTTCAGAGAATGGTTCTATACATATCTCTCCTTTCTCCCTTTTCTCTTTAATACTTTTATCTGATAGTATCATTTTCTATATTTAATAATCTAATTAACCCCTATCTACAAATTGATGTTTATCATCTATTTTAGGCTCTATGATTTTCTTTAAAAGAGGAACCCATATCGAATCCATATATGTTAAGCTCCTTAACCATTCATATACTAATTTCCTGTAAGATATGTGCCCACCATTCCTAGTTCTTAGATTAACCACATACTGTAAATCATCAAAAGAACCGTAATATATATATCTTGTATTGTGAGCATAAGGAAGCATATATTTCGTAAACTCATCACAAACTTCTTTAGATACTACTTCTTTGGCCATTTCTCTCCACCCCCTAATTTGGGTATAGGTGTCTTCTAATCTACTCTCATACTCTTTCCTTAGTTTAGAAAATACAGGAATTTCTAGATAATTACATAAGTAATAGCATTGATCATTTCTCCTCCCTAACTCCTGATCCATATCTATCTGATCATGTAGTAGAGGCATAAACCTCTCCATACTCCTATGCCTATTTAAATCTTTTAGAGTACCTAAGGATGCAAAACCTTCTATCTTAATTGCCCCTGACTGCCCAATATTGCCTAATTGATTGTGATGATCATGCTTATCAAATATTATCTCCCCTATCTTCTCTTGATCACTCTCTGAGAATTCAAATTCTCTTTTTGAGCCCAAAGGATTTATCAAAGCCTCATAATGAGAGAGTAATGCCTCCATACAGTCAGGTGAATATGATATTTTTATAGCCTCTTGTTCACTTTCAGGAAGATTTGTAATCTGTTCTTTAGAAAGCTCTTTCTCTAACAAAGAAATTATCTCTTTGGTAGAATCCCTTCTACAACAATTTGGATCAGTATGCCTTATTAACCCATCCGCTTCTTTAATGTATCCTCTCACATCTAAATTAGAATCTCCCAATATATTTAACAACATATTGGATATCTCATTATCTGCAACAGAATCACTTGCACACATAAAGCTAATTCGTTCAGACCATGCCCTAGCTGACATAAGAAAAGCAGAACTTGAATTATGTCCATAAGGAAGTAAGTATCTAGCAGTATCAAATGCTCTAGCAGTTAAAGCAGAATTTTCCTGTGCACTATCTTCGTTTATTTTAAAAAACTTTTTTAATTGTTCTTTTGTTGGTTTAAGTAGCTCCTTGTAATCTTTGAACTGTTTAAGCATTATCCTCTCATATTCTTTACTTACCTCTCTATCATTACAAACCTCCTTTGGAATTTTGATAAATTCAGGATATTGAAAATCTTGAAATCTTGTAGACCTTTCTTGTCCTGATATCACGGGCGATGAATAGAAGATTTTCATTACTACTGCCATTGGGATATTCTCTATACACACAAAAAGATCTGCCATATCTCCTACCGATTTATGTCCATACCCTGCGAATATCTTTTCTAATCTTTCTGCTGCATCCGTATTGTTTTTAATAATCTCAGATGCAATATCTACTATGGAATCTGCAGATCTACTGTATCTTGCCCCTAGATATGCATTAATAGAAGGCTGTTTAGATTCACAGTTCTGCAAGAGAGTATGGACTTTGAAATTATTCCACTCAGACTCTGCTCTTAAGGATGCTATGTGCAAATCTTTCCTGAAACTTAATTTCATATATTTTGTACTTTTAATTTATACCTGGAATAGGAAATCGTAGAGCGAAGTTTTTAATATCTTCTCTTTTTTGTTTAAGATATTCTTCATTATCCATATTCTTTAAGACATCATCTATATATTCTGCTACCTTAATCATTTCCTCTTCTTTCATTCCTCTTGTTGTTAATGCTGGAGTTCCTACCCTTATCCCAGAGGGATCCCAAGGTTTTCTAGTATCATTAGGTATTGTATTCTTGTTTACTGTAATATTTGCCCTTTCCAATATTGTAGATACCTCTTCTCCTCCTACTTCTCCTAGGCCTTTAGAGCCTCCTAGATCTAAAAGAAAGAGATGATTATCTGTTCCTCCTGAAACTATCTTGTATCCTTTTCTAGATAGCTCTTTAGAAAGGATTTTAGCGTTTTTAATAACTTGTTGAGAATACTTTTTAAATTCTTTTGTACCTGCTTCTCTCAATGCTACTGCTATTGCTGCTGTAATATGATTGTGTGGGCCTCCCTGTAGACCAGGAAATACAGCCTTATCTATTACTTCTCCATATTCACTTTTACACATAATCATAGCCCCCCTAGGCCCTCTAAGAGTCTTGTGCGTTGTTGTAGTAACTACGTCTGCATACTCTACTGGAGATGGATACTCTCCTGCTGCAATTAACCCTGCAACATGCGCTATATCAGCAACAAGATATGCACCTACTTCATCTGCTATTTTCCTAAACTGTTTCCAATCAATAATTCTAGAATATGCTGAAAAACCTGCCCAAATTAATTTAGGAGAGTGTTCTTTGGCTAGTTTTAATACTTCATCATAGTTAATATATCCATCATCATCCACACCATAACTTCTAGAATCAAAATAACTACCTGATATTGACACTTTAAATCCATGAGTCAAATGCCCTCCTGAATCTAAAGACATCCCTAAAGTCCTATCACCTGGCTTAAGTAACGCAAAATGTACCGCTAGGTTTGCAGGAGATCCAGAATATGGCTGTACATTAACATGCTCCACACCAAAAAGATCCTTTGCTAATTGAATCGCCTCCCTTTCTATTTCATCAACATACTCATTCCCCTTGTAATATCTTTTACCAGGATATCCCTCTGAATACTTGTTCGTAAGAATAGAGCCCATACATTGCAATACTGATTCAGATACATAATTCTCTGATGCTATTAACTCCAAGCCTTCTAGTTGTCTTTGAGATTCCTTTTGAATTAACTCTTCTATCATCTCAAAGCATTTTACATTAAAACAAGAACCCTTTAAAGGCCCATAGTGAAAGTTGTAGTGGTTTTGATTAGCTTAATCTTTTGGAAGCAATGCTAACAACATTTTCCATTAAACAAGCAACTGTCATTGGTCCAACTCCACCTGGAACAGGAGTTATATATGAAGGGATACCTGATACCTCTTCTATATCTACATCTCCTACTACTTTACCTGTTTTAGGATGCCTGTTTGAACCAACATCTATTAAAACAACCTCATGAGTTAAAAAACTCGAATCAACAAAAAGAGGTATTCCTGTAGCTGACACTAATATTTCTGCTTGTTTAGATATTTCTTTAATATTAGGGGTTTTAGAATTACAAATAGTGACTGTAGCATCTCTTCTTAACAAAAGAGCACTAAGAGGAATACCTACAATATTACTAGAACCTAATATCACAACCCTTTTTCCAGAAACTTCAATATTATACTCTTCTAAAAGCCTTAGTATCCCTAAGGGAGTTGCTGGAGGGATAGCTCTTGGATCATTAAGAAAAAGTCTTCCTAGATTTACAGAAGTTAATCCATCAACATCTTTTTTGGGATCTATACTTTCTAGAACCAAATTACTATCTATATGATTAGGCAAAGGTAGTTGAACCATGAAAGCATCAGTATGTTGGAACTCATTTAATGCTTTTACTAGATTTACAACCTCTTTTGTAGAAATATCCACCTGTAAATGATGTGTTTGACAAGTAATTCCTAACTCTCTTGCTGTTTTCTCTTTCATCTTTACATACTTAATACTACCAAAATCATCTCCTACTAAGATTAAATCCAATCTAGGAGCTCTTTCACCTCTCATTGTTGATTTTTCTACTTTCGTAGAAATTTCATCAAATATTTTTTGCGATAGTAATTTACCATCTAAGATTTTCATACTCTGAATATTCTATCACAAGTTAAGATCTTCTTTTTGTCTCTTTGTACAGCTTCCCTTTCTCCTTCATTAATTCATCCCATGATCCTGATTCTACTATTTTACCTTTATCAAAATAGTAGATTCTATCAAAATCCTTAAGATAATTAATACTTCTTGTAATATATATTACTGACCGAGTCTCTCCTGCAAATTCAAAGATATTACTAAGTATCTCTCTTGCCGAAATATCATCTATGAATGTAAATGGCTCATCCATTATAAATATGTTTCTGTTTCTGTAGAGCATTCTGGCTATTGAAAGTCTCTGCCAATATCCTGGAGAGAGTTCCTTTCCAGAAGGAAATGTTTTTCCTAATATATTACTATTTTTAAAATTCATCTGTTTCTTAAATTTAGTAACTTGGGCTATTTTACTTACCTTTTCAAAAAGTTTTCTGTCTACATTCTTCCGTTGCCCTGCAATAACGATATTTTCTTCTAAGCTAAAATGATAATTAACAAAATCTTGGAATATTACAGAGAGCTTTTTCTTTAACTGTCCTCTATCCAAATATTGAATATCATGTCCATCTATTAGATACTCTCCTTCATTTACCCTGTATAGTCCAGCTAGAATCTTTACAACACTAGTTCTCCCTGAACCATCTCCTCCAAAGAAAGCTATCTTTTCTCCAGGCTTTACCTCTAAATTCAAATTACTTAATATTTTAGTCCCAGGATCATCTGGATATTCAAAATTAAGGTTTTTAAACTCAAGAGTAGGAGTTTCTTCTCCAAGTTTAATACTACCATGCTTAGAATCACCAAAACCTTGATATTCAATTAAATCAAAAAACTCCTCAACATATTCTAAATTATTAGACATCAAAGATATAGCATTTATTATTTCATAAATACTTGTATATACTACTCCTACATAATCAAAGAGAGCTTTGAATGTTCCAAAAGTTAACCCTTTTGCTATAGATACAGCTAAAACATATATTATATATCCATATTTAAGTGTTTCCCCTATTACAGAGTATGCTGTTTGATCTTTAGTGAAATTGAAGTGTTTTTTTAACAAACCTTTTACATATTGTTCATACTCTTCACTATATTTCCTTTTTAAATGGGAATATATATTATTTACTCTAAGTTCTGCAAAATTTGCTATCCTTATACCTAAATTCTGTATATAGTTAAGAAACTTAATCTTGCCTGTCTGTTCGTCTTGATAAATCCTTATCTGCTTCCTTCTATAATGGGTTGCTACTGTCTCAGGAAGAACAAAAATCAAGAAGAGGAATACACTCCAACGCATAGTTCCAAAAAGAATAATTCCAGCACTAAACAACCTGATTGTATTACTAAGTACAGTAGAGAAATTTTCATATGTGGACACTATTCTTCCTACAGAAAATGATGGTACAAACACAAGCATATCCTGGAAATCTTCTGTCTCAATATCCTCCAAGTTTGTATCTGATATCTTTTGTAAAATATCCTCCTGAGAGTCCTTCTTTATATTTTCATTAATGCAGTGATGTAAATATTCACGAATACGTTTACATATCTGTGCAACAATCCAAAGAAGAAGAATTAAGAGAAGATAAAAGAACGAATCAGTACTTAAATATTCTTTTAATTGGAAAGAGTTCCAGCTAAGTAAAATATTTGTAGTTTCATCAATAAATTTCCCAAGAATGGTAATTCCATATATTTCAGCAGCAGTAGAAATCACAAACAAAATATCCCTTAATACTGTTACAGCTGGGTACTTGGAATATATGAACTTAAGAGTCCTTGTTAATGCAAAGATTTTTCTTTTAGTTTTCTGTACAATCATTAAGATATAATAGCATGAGAATGAAAGAGAGAAAATGAGGGACACAGAATTTTTAGAAAATATTCTTTATGATTTATGGGAAAATCATTTTTGTGATGTACCCAGACATAATCTTGTTATTATAAAATATGGTAAGTTCTCTAAAAGACAGCTCGGGTCCATTAAAATAGCAAATAGTAAAACAAAAATTAAAAAGATGTTAAAAGAGAAATGGAATGATCTTTTAGCTCAGGATGATAAAAGTATTACCGTTATTACTATTTCCAGATATTTCCAAAACGAGATTATCCCTGAATTTGTTCTAAGAGCAGTAGTTGCTCATGAACTTTGTCATTATACTCATGGTTTCAGTTCTCCACTAGAAAAAAGATTTAATAATCCACACCAAGGGAGTGTTGTAAAGAAAGAACTTAAAAAAAGAGGTCTTTGGGAAGAACAAGAGAAAGCAGATGAGTGGATTGAAAAGCATTGGAGAAGGATAGTATCAGGAAAGTAATTTCTTTATTTCTGCAATTTTATAGAGAATTTCCTGTATGTCTTTTTTGTTAATATATACCTGATTTTCCAGTTTAAAGAACAGGATATGTAAATCTTCTAATAATAGTTCTAAATGTTTTCTATTCATATTTCATAATATCTCTTCTTTCTTACATTTTTCTTACTTATTCAACACATCCTTTCTCTTTTAAGAAATACCCTTCTATTCCATAATATTTAATATGTAAATAGAATCTATATATATGAACAATACTCATATTGGAGAAAATATTAGGATATACAGAAAAAGGAAGAATATTACACAGAGGGAGTTAGGAGACAAGATAGGAAAGACATGGGAAATGGTTTCCAGATACGAAAGAGGTGTTAGTTCTCCTTCTAAACAAATCAATTCTTTAGCTGATGCCTTAGATGTAGATATTAAAGACCTCTTTAGGGATCCAGCAGAGAAAGATACAGAAAAACATTATTTTAATAGAGTTCCTCTTTTTACTTACATCCCTGAAAATGCCGACTTTAAAAAAGAGAGAAGTTTTGTTTACTATACAGCACCTGACTGGATATTAGATATTGATAACAAATGTTTTGTAATAACAACTGATTTGGCAACAATTCAAACAGATAGAATTACTAAAGGAAAACTCTTTGTTTCTCCAAATAGTGAATGTTTTAAAGGAGATCTTGTTCTTAAAAAAGAGAATGAGAAGTTGGTTGCAGAAGAACTAAAAGAGGAAAGAAGAGAAGAAATAGTAGGGAAAATTTTAGCTGAAGAGATAGCTTTTTAAAAGTAATAATACAAAAAAAAAGAGGAGCTTTTAAACTCCTCTTCTTCCATTCCATTAAACGATTACATCATTCCTCCCATGCCTCCCATATCAGGTGCTACAGGAATATTATCTTTTTCTTCAGGAATATCTGCGACTACAGCCTCTGTAGTTATTAACATTGAACCTACAGATACTGCACTTGTTAGTACTAACCTTGTAACTTTGACTGGATCTATGATTCCTGCTTCTATCATATTTACATATTCTCCTGTTTTAGCATCAAAACCTATTTTCTCCTTACAGTTTGCTGCTACTACTGCACCATCTTCTCCTGCATTTTCTGCTATTTGTTTTAATGGTTCACTTAGAATATTTTGCAAGATTTCTATTCCTAATTGTTCATCTCTATCTTCCAATTTAACATCTGAAAGAATTTTCTTGGCATTATGAAAAGCTAACCCCCCTCCTGCAACAACTCCTTCTTCTAAAGCAGCTCTAGTTGCATTTATAGCATCATCTATCCTCATCTTCTTCTCTTTTGCTTCTACTTCTGAAGCTGCCCCTACTTTTATAACAGCAACTCCACCAGAGAGTTTTGCCAATCTCTCTTGTAATTTTTCTCTATCATAATCGGAGGTTGTAGCATCTATTTGAACTTTTATTTCATTCACCCTATTTGCTATCTCCTTTTTGGTTCCTTTGCCCTCTACTATTATAGTTTTTTCTTTTGTTACTATAACTTTTTTAGCAGAACCTAGATGAGTAAGCTCTACTCCTTCTAATGTTTTTCCTAAATCTTCTGAAACAAACTCTGCTCCTGTTAAAATAGAGATGTCTTGCAACATCTCCTTCTTTCTATCTCCAAAACCAGGAGCTTTTACAGCTACAACATCTAAAGTCCCTCTAAGCTTGTTTACCACTAAAGTAGCTAATGCTTGATTTTCAATATCATCAGCAATAATTACAAGAGGTCTATCTGCAGAACCAAGAACTTTTTCTGCAATTGCTTGTATATCTTGTAAATTAGACAATTTTTTATCTGTAACAAATATATATGGGTTATCCATTTCTGCTTCCAGTGTCTCTGCATTTGTTACAAAATATGGACTAACATAGCCATTATCAAACTCCATTCCTTCTGTATATTCAACTTCATCCTTAAAACCTTTTGCCTCTTCTACAGTTATTACTCCATCTCTTCCTACTTTCTCAAAAACACCTCCTATCATATCTCCTAAATCTCTGTCATTGTTTGTAGAAATTGTAGCAACTTGTACAATTTCTTCTTTATCATCAGTTATTTTCTTTGCCATCTTTTGGAGCTCTTTTACAACCAGTCCTGTTCCATAATCTAAACCTCTCTTAAGAGATATTGGGTTTGATCCTGCTGCCACATTCTTAAATCCTGCAGCTGCCACCGCTTGAGCTAAAACTGTAACCGTTGTAGTTCCATCCCCAGCAGCATCATTAACTTGGTTTGCTGCCTCTTTTATCATCTCTACTCCTACATTTCTAAATGGATCTTTATCCTCTATTTCCTTTGCTACTGTTACACCATCTTTTGTGACAAGTTGTGATCCAAAGCTTTTTGCTAAAGCTATGTTTCTTCCCTTTGGACCAAGAGTTGTTTTAACAGCATTAGCTATTGTATCTACACCTGCTTTAAGCTCTCTTCTTGCTTCCTCGTTATATATTATAGATTTTG
>Ga0116160_1005014_pt1 | contig 10738 bp, 3 predicted proteins | sample AD_JPNAS2_MetaG_FD_89879 | JGI IMG/M metagenome (GOLD analysis project Ga0116160, IMG submission 89879) | Active sludge microbial communities of municipal wastewater-treating anaerobic digesters from Japan - AD_JPNAS2_MetaG | ecosystem: Engineered > Bioreactor > Anaerobic > Digestate | place...
CTGCCGACGCGCTTGTGCAGCATCCCCAGCAACTCGTATTCCGGGTAGTAGCGCACCGACACCCTCACCTTCGCCGACAGACCCTCACTGGTGAGCAGGTCGAGCGTCATTTTGCTTTCCTGGATGCGCACGTTGTAGACCACCATCTCGTCCCACGGAAAGATGATCTGCAGGCCTTCGCCATAAACGACATCGGTCACCGTGCCCTGGAAGAAGCGGCGAAAATGCACGCCCCCCTCACCCGAGTGAATGGTGATGAAGATCTGGGGAATGAAGTAGATGAAGACGAACAACCCCAACAGCGATATGACGATCAGCTGCGGCATTATTTTACGCATGTGACTTGATGATCCAGATCATGAGAGTGCCGGTAGCGACGGAAAAGCCGGGCCCGGACGAGCGGGCCGCGATTGTGCAGTTCAGACGCTGGCCTCGGACTTTTCCGCCACCCCGGACTGTGCTGCCGTTTTCAGTTTGGCCGCCCTCTCCTTGCCGAGATGCAGGAAAGCGAGGAATTCATCTTTGGCCGCGCCGGTGTCGAAATCGCTGATGCTGCCGCCGCGCTCGAAATGCTGTGCAAACACCTTGCCGACGGCATAGGTCGAGGCGCCCGACAGAATCACCATCGAGGCCGAACCCAGCGTCCAGCCGACCACCGGTATCCAGCGCACCAGGCTGGCCACCGGCCAGGCCGCAAAGGCCGGCAAGGCGCCGCCCACCAGTGCCGAAACCAGTGCGCTGGTATCGCGTTTTGAAAAAGGCGTCTGGTACAGTTCGGTCAGACGACGCAGCATGCGCAACTGCACGGCGGTCACACCGATGAAGTCGACAAGAGGAATCGGCACCACCCCCACTCCCATCGCCAACAGCATATCCTTGTGGATGATGCGCTCGGCTTCGACCATCCGGCTGCTGGCAACGGCGGGCGGCGCATCCGCCACCTGCCCGTCCTCGGCACCCGCTGGCGCGCCTTCAACCGCAATGCTACTGTCTGTCGTCATGATTACCGCTCCTCTGAATGAAAAACAAGCCCGCCAGGACTTGCGCCGGCCTGCTGCCAGCCGCCCGTCCCGCCAGGGCGAAGAAATTGCGGCGCAACGGCGCTGTCTTGCCTGCCGCGTCGATCTGCCAACGATTTCGCCTTATAACAGATTCATTATTGATGCACACTCAAATTGCGTTGCTGGCCGATCCCTCTCGGGATGCCGGTGCGGCGTGCGTATCGCCGACGACAGCCCCGCCGTCGAGCTTGACGAGGCGGTCGGCATGCCCCCAGTAGGCGTCGTCATGGGTGACGGCAATCACCGTCTTGCCGCGTTGCTTGAGTTCGGGCAGGATGACTTCGTAGAATTGGCGCCGGAAACGCTGATCCTGGTCGGCTGCCCATTCGTCGAAGACATAGATCTGCCGATCCTCGATGAGCGCGATGATCAACGCCAGACGCTTGCGCTGGCCGGTCGATAGCTTGAGCGTCGAGAACGCGCCATCGGCAAAGCGGACCTTCTGTTCCAGCCCCAGGTCGTGGATCAGGGCGTTGATGCGCGCCGCGTCGACGTCGTGATAGCCGTAGAAGCGGTCGAACAGATGAAAGTCGGTAAAGATTGCCGAGTACATTTCGCGCAGCGCGAATACGCTGGCCTGGTTGACCGCCACACCATCGACGGCAATGGCTCCGGCATCGGGGCGGTACAGGCCGGTCAGCAGCTTCAGCAGCGTAGACTTGCCGCTGCCGTTGCCGCCGGTCAGGAACAGGATCTCGCCGCGCTGTACATCCAGATTGAGCGGACCCACCGAAAAAGCCTTCTCCCCGGACTGATCCTGATACGCAAAGTGCAGGTCCCTGGCACTGATCGTCTGGAAGCCGGGAAACAGTTCCAGCATCGCCGGACGCAGTTCGACCGCCGCGTCGAGCTGCGCCTCAAGCGCCGCCATGTTCTTGAGCGCGGCATTCGAACGGGCAAAGACGGGGATGATTTCGACGAAGCCGGACAGATAGCCGACGATGAACAGCACCACCGAGGTGCTCTCCATGACCTGACGGCTGTAGGTGTCGATGAAACGCGGCAGCATGAAGACCACCACCGCCAGGATGATATAGAACGAGGCCTGCATGACGATGCGAAAGCGGATGTACTGGACCGCCGTCTGCATGCTCAGGGCACGCGCGTCCTGGACCGCGCCGTTGAAGGTGGCGAACAGATCTTCGCACTTGGCGTGGTTGATCTTGATTTCCTTGAAGCCCTCGATCATGTCGGCCATGTAACCCGACTGGCGACCCTCGCGGACGATCAACTCATCGAGCTGCCGCTTGTTGGTGCTGTCGCGCATGTAGCGCAGGAAGATCAGCAACCCGACCCCGGCCATCACCACCAGGAAGGCCGCGGCTGAAATGATGAACAGGTAGATCGAACAAAACACCAGCATCATCAGCGACTGCATGCCGTAGATCACGCTGTCGGAGGACTGCAGGATCTGGCTGATGTTGCGTGCGGTCTTGGCGATCACTTCGCTGGGGTTGAGCGCTTCGATCGTGCTCAGGCTGGCGTTCTGGATTTTCTCGTAGATGCGCAGGCGCTGCTTGCTCATCGCCAGTTCCATCACCTGTTTGCCGCGATTCTCGGAAATATCCTTCGAATAAAGGTAGAGCACCAGGCCAACCACGAACAGGATGAAGTCGCGCGTGGCGACGGTTTCGGAATGGACCGCCATGGCACCTGCATTGATCAGGCCGACCAGCGCGCCGTTTGCCGCGCCCGACACCACCGCCATCAGGATGATGAGCTTGAACGCCTTCGACGACTCGCTCTTGAATAACTTGATCAATTCCATGCCAGGCTGGTCCGGTGGTTTTCTGGTAAACGTCCGGCGGCTTCAACGCCACCAGAAGTCGCCGCTGCCGGCTTCGCGGTCGATGGCGTCGAGCATGGTGCGGTCAATCTGGCCGACCGAGTCGACGATATGCCTCACACCGGTCTCCTGCATGTCCTTTTTCTGCCAGCTCCACGGCGCCGACGACGGCACCCCGATGAAGGGCACGCGCAGCGCCCGGGCATGCTCGGCGACAAAGTTGACGTCGTCGATGAACAAGGCCTGTTGCGGTTCGACCGGATGGATATCCTCGATGATCTCGCGTATCCCGGGGCGACAGTCGTTGGTGCACACATACTGCACGAAGTGCCCGGCATACGTCCCCAGTCCTTCGCGCATGTGCTGTTCGGCAAGGCCACCGTAACAGAGCAGCGTCACCTCCAGGCCAGCCAGCAGGTCGAGGAACGCCGGCACTTCAGGCCGCATGCCCGACGGATTGTGGCGCAGATACTCGGCGCGGTATTCGAAATAGCTTTCGAGACTTTGCTCGGTGGTCTTGGCCAGGTCTTGCGCGCTCATCGTCGCCTGCACCAACTGGCGGATGTAGGCGACCACTTCGGCGCGCGGACGCGAGAAGGTATGGCGTTCGAGCGCGCGCGTATAGTCGATGTGGTAATAGTCGCTGCACAACTGGTACATGATCGGACTGAAGGTATCCACCAGCAGCGGCCCGTCCAGGTCGATGGCAATCAGCTTGATCGTTTCCATGTCACTTTCTGCGCAGATTGAGATCGCGCCGTCCCTAGAGGCGCGCGCGTCCGGAATGGTCCCACTGTTGCTGCAGGGCCGGGCTCAAGGACAGGGCGCTCGCCGAAAAGCGCCCGACCTGCGCGCCGGCGACCAGGAAGACGCCGTCGATCCGCAGCCTGGCGGCGCTGCCGATCTCGAATCTATCACAGGCCAGCAGCTCGAGATAAACTCCTTCGTCCCAATACAGGGGGCGCTGCAGGCTCACTTCCAGCGTCTTGAGCAACTCCACCTGCGCGGCGCGGCGCGCCACCGGCTCGGTCTGATCTGGCTCGGATGCCGAAAAGAGCCGCAAGCCCTGGCGCGCCGCCTCGGCCAGCACCACCGAATCAATGATCCGGCCGGGAAAGTCGGTGACGAAGCTGGCAGCGCCTGGCGCCAGCAACCAGCAACCTGGCCGGTCGGCGCCGCCCTGCACTTCGCTGAGCAGGACATTCGCTTCGTTACGCTTGTTGAGCGTGTGCGGGCTGGCCGGCCGCAAACCGGGCGGTCGCGCGCTCGCTGCCGATGGACGCGGCGTGCCGCCCTGCACCGCGAAGCTCGCGCGCACCATCACGCGCCCCTCCTGGCTGACACTGGCCGCGTACTCGTCATGCACCGACGCTGCCGCCACATGCACCAGCGCTTCCGGCTGCTTGCGGCAGACCTCGATAAAATCGAGCGCCAGCGTTGAAACGAACACCTCGGCCTCCGGCGCCAGGCCATAGCGGTGCATATGCGCCACCTTGACCGCTTCGCTCATCGCCGCCCCCAGATGCAGACCCGAGATGTGGTCGAGCGGATGATCGAACAGGAAGGGATGCGATTGATCGACCACGACCCTGGCCTTGAGGCTCGGAGGTTCGGACGCTTCGATGCGCAAGGCCTCGCAGAGCACGTTGCGCGCGTCACGCCTGAGCACCTGCGCGGTGATTTCGCTGCCCTGCCGCGCCGGTGGCGTGAATGCCAGCAGGGTCGCGGTCGGGGCCGGCTGGCCGGCCTGCTCGATGTAAGTCACCAGCGCAGCGATGCTGCTGCAGCACAACAAGGCGTCGCCGTCCTGGTGGCGGTCGAGAACGGGAAATTCGCGCGTCAGGGCCGCCGCGAGTTGCAGCAGGAACACCGAGTCGAAACCCAGCGCATGCAGGTCGCCGTCGTCGGCGAAGCCGGCGGCGGGTAACCCGGACAGTTCGGCGACGCAGGCGACGACCCGTCCGCGCACATCCGTAGCCGTCACCGAGGCCGGCGGCGGCGCGGGCGAAGCGGCGAGCGGCGGCGCATCGACCCAGTAGCGCTCCCTGGCGAACGGATAGGTCGGCAGGTTCAGGCGGCGCGGTCTGACTCCCTCATACAGACGCTGCCAGTCGATCAACAGGCCCCTGGCCCACATCTCCAGCAGCCGCGTGTATTTCCCCCTGGCCAGCCAGTCATCCACGAGGAGCGAAGCACCGTCTTCGTCGGCGAGGAGCGACAGCGTTTCCCGGTGACGCCTGACCTGAGCACGCACGCCGCTGCCGAGCGCGGCGTCGACGACGAATGCGTGCAGGTGATCAATCAGTTCCGGAAGCGAGGACACGACCCATCCGAGCCGCTCGTCCATCGCCTCGCGCCCGACCTGCAGCGTATACGCCAGCGACTCCAGCCAGGCACCGTTGTCGTCGTCAGCCGGCACTGGCCGTGCACGCAGGCAGGCCAGCAGATTCGCCGCCACTTCCTGCAGACGCTCCTCGTTGCGCGCCGACAGCACGATCAATGCCGGCCTCCCGGTCGCCGACGGCGCTTCCCGCGCCGGCGGCAGATACTCTTCCAGCAGCACGTGCGCATTCACCCCGCCGAAGCCGAACGAGCTGACGCCGGCGCGGCGCGGTAACTCGCGCCCTTGCGCGTCACTCTGCGCCGGCCATGGCGTGGTTTCCTGGACGACGTAGAAGGGGCTCCCGGCGAGCTCGATGTACGGGCTGATGTGCTCGCTGTGCAGACTCTTGACCAGGGTCTTGTGGCGCATCTGCAGCAGGACCTTGATCACGCCGGCAACGCCGGCGGCCAGTTCCAGGTGACCGATGTTGCTCTTCACCGAGCCGATCCCGCAAAACGCCTGCGCCCCGAGTTCACCGAAGGCATTCTTCAGGCCGTTGATCTCGACCGGATCGCCCAGCCGCGTACCGGTGCCGTGCGCCTCGATGTAGCCGATGCTGCGCGGGTCGATGCCGGCACGCGCATAGGTCTCCCTGAGCAGCGCGGCCTGCGCCAGCGGATTCGGGGCGGTCAGCGAACTGGCACGCCCACCGTGATTCTCGGCACAAGCGCGGATCAGACCATGGATGGGGTCGCCCGCCCCTTCCGCGTCGGACAGGCGCTTGAGTACCAGCATGCCGACGCCTTCGCCGCGTACATAGCCGTTGGCCTGCGGCGAGAAGGTCTTGCAGCGCCCATCGGGGCTCAACATGCCGGCCTTGCTGAAGCTGATGTGCGCGTCGGGGGTGACCATGGTGTTGACCCCGCCGACGATCGCCATATCGCAGCTCCCGTCGCGCAGCACCGCCACGCCTCGATTGAGCGCCACCAGCGAACTGGAGCAAGCGGTTTCGATCGGCTCGCTCGGGCCATGCAGGTTGAGGAAGTAACTCATCCGGTTTGGCCCCATCGAGGCCACCACGGCGGTCGAGCTGAAAGCGTCGTGCGCGCGCGGCGAGCGCGCCAGCAGGCTGCCATAGCTGCTCGCCCCGGTACCGACGAACAGCGCGGTGCGACTGCCGGACAGGGTTTGTGCAGCATAGCCGGCGTCTTCGATGGCCTTCCAGACATGCGTCATCAACAGCCGTTGCTGCGGATCCATCACTTCCGCTTCGCGCGGCGTGATGCCGAAAAACAGCGGGTCGAACTGATCCACGCCGTCGATGAAGCCACCCCATTTGACGTTGGTCCGGTTTGCTTCGCGTCCCGGATCACCGTAGACGGCCCGCCAGTCCCAGCGACTGGCGGGTATCTCGCTGATGCAGTCGCGCCCGGCGAGCAGATTGTCCCAGAACGCATCGACATCGGCTGCCATCGGCAGGCAGGCGCTCATGCCGACAATGGCGATCGGCTCGGACGCGGTGTCGGCCGACACCGCGGCAGTCCGGTGCCGGCGCCGGCTGCGCAGCGCCGCGGTCGACGGCGGCAGTGCCGTCGGCGTAGCCGCCGCCGCGCCGAAACGCCGCGCGAAAACGACCGGGTGTGCCTCGACCAGATGAGCGGCGAGCGCGACGATGCTCGGGAACTCGAAAAACAGCGTCGGCATCAGCTCGAGGTCGAACTCCGAATTGAGCCTGTTCGCCAGTTCGGTGAGGGAAATCGAATCGAAGCCATATTCGCTCAGCTCGCTGTCCAGATCGATGTCCGTCGGATTGACCTTGATCAGCGCGGACACCATTTGCCGCAAGGCAGCGCGCACCTGGCCGTGCAGTTCGCCCGCCAGCGCCTCGACGACGCTGCCGGGCGGCCGCGGCGCGGCGGACGCCTCGACCGGGCGCGTGCGGAAACCGCTGAGACGCACGCAGACGCGTCCGTCCAGATCACACAGAGCCATGTCGAGTCCGTCGCCAGCGGTCGCCACGACGGCCCACATCTCGGTGGTGCAGGGAGTGGCGATGTCGACCCGCTTGACCGCGAACGGCAGCATCGCCGCCGCGCCGTCCAGCCGGCCGTGATCATCGAGCAGCAGGCCCAGACTCGACTGGATTGCCGCATCGAGCATACCCGGATGCAGCACGAAACCGGCGCCCAGGCTGGGCAGCGAAAGGCGCGCCAGCACTTCCCCGGCCCCCACGTGGAGCGCGGCGATGGCGCGGTGGCCGGGTCCGTAGTCGATGCCCATCCCGGCAAAGGCGCCGTAACACTGCGCGCCGCTCAACTGGCCGCGCAGCATCCTTTGCTGTACGGCGGGCAAATCCAGTACCGCCGCCGGCTCGCCGCTGGCCGATACTTCGGCCACACCCTGGCAGTGGATCACCGCTTCCTCTGCGGCACTCTGGATGGCGAAGGCGATTCGACCGTCGTTCTGCTCACTCAGGACCACGTCGAGCGGCGGCGGCGGCGTGTCGCCGGCAACGAAGGGACGTGCCCAGACCACATGGTTCAGGACCAGGCCCGGGCAATCCCTGAGCGAGTGCGAGATTGCCGCGCGCGCCATCTCCAGGTACGCCACGCCGGGCAGCACACGTTGCCCCTGCACCCGGTGATCGGCCAGAAACGACTCCTGGCCGCTGAAACGCGAGGTGAAGCGCTGCGCGTTGAAATCGGAGGTATTCGCATGCAACAAGGGGTGCAGCAGGGATCCTCCCGCAGCAGCCGGCCGGGTCGCGTCGGGCGCAGCCCAGTAGCGCTCCCTGGCGAATGGGTAGGTCGGCAGACGCAGACGCGGTGGCATGCCGGCGCCGTACAGCCGCTCCCAGCCGACGTGGAGTCCTTTGGTCCACAGTTCGAGCAGGCGCAGGGTTTTGCCCTTGGCCACCCAGGCATCGATCAGGGCCGCGGCATCCTCGTCGGCCGCCAGCACCGACAGCGCCTCCTTGTGGCGCCTGACCTGGCCGCGCATGCCGCCGCCGAGCGCGCCACGGGCAACGAAAGCCTGCAGATTGCCGATCAGCTCGGTCACCGTCGTCACGCTCCAGGCGAGCCGTTCTTCCATCGCGTCGCGCCCAAGCTGCAAGGTGCAGGCCAGCGATGCGAGCCAGGCCGGACCAGGCTCGGCGGCGCGGTTCAGGAAGGCCAGGAGATTGGACACGACCTCCAGCAGCCGCTCCTCGTTGCGCGCCGACAGCACGATCAGTGCCGGTCGATTGGTGACAACAGGCGGCGGCGAAGGAATATATTCTTCCAGCAGCACATGCGCATTGACCCCTCCGAAGCCGAAGGAACTGACGCCGGCGCGGCGCGGCAGGGGATGGCCCTGTGCATCGCGCTGCGCCAGCCACGGCGCCGTCTGCTGAACGACGTAGAACGGACTGTCGGCCAGGTCGAAATAGGGATTGAGCTGCTCGCTGTGCAGACTCTTGACCAGCGTCTTGTGCCGCATCTGCAGCAGCACCTTGAGCATGCCCGCGACGCCGGCGGCCAGTTCCAGATGACCGATGTTGCTCTTCACCGAGCCGAGTCCGCAGAACCCCTGCTCGCCCGACTCGCCGAAAGCCGCCTTCAGCCCGGCGATCTCGACCGGGTCACCGAGCCGCGTACCGGTACCGTGCGCCTCGACATAGCTGATCGTGCGCGGGTCGATGCCGGCGCGGCGGTAGGCGTCGCGCAGCAATTCGGCCTGTGCCTGCGGATTCGGCGCCGTCAGCGAGGTTGCGCGCCCACCATGGTTTTCGGCGCAGCCAAGGATCACGCCATGGATGTGGTCGCCCGCCGCCTCGGCGTCTGACAGGCGCTTGAGCACCAGCATGCCGACGCCCTCGCCACGCGCATAGCCGTTGGCCTGTTGCGAGAAAGGCTTGCAGCGACCGTCCGGGCTCAACATGCCGGCCTTGTCGAAACTGATATGCGCTTCCGGAGTGATGATGGTGTTGATGCCGCCGACGATCGCCAGGTCACAGCTGCCGTCGCGCAGCACGGACACGCCACGGATGACCGCCACCAGCGAACTCGAACAGGCGGTTTCTATCGGTTCGCTAGGGCCGCGCAGATTGAGCAGATAGCTCATCCGGTTGGGCCCGATCGACGGTACGCTGGCGGTTGCGCTGTAACCTTCCATCGACCGCTGGGTCGCCGAAAACAGGGTGTGATAGCCACTCGCACCGGTGCCGACGAACAGCGCGGTGCGGCTACCGGACAGGCTCTCGGGCGCATGCCCGGCGTCTTCCAGCGCCTTCCAGACATGCATCATCAACAGCCGCTGCGGCGGGTCCATCACTTCGGCCTCGCGCGGCGAGATGCCGAAGAACAGCGGATCGAACTCGTCGATGCCGTCGATGAAGCCGCCCCACCTGACAGTCGACGTGTTCGGCTCGCACGCGGGATCACCGGACAGGGCCTTCCAGTCCCAGCGGTTTTCCGGGATTTCCGAGATACAGTCGCGTTCGGCCACCAGATTGGCCCAGAAGGCATCGAGATCGACGGCCATCGGCATGCAGCCACTGATGCCGACGACGGCGATCGGCGCCGATGCGCCGGGCAGCGGTGCCGGCCGCGCGGCTGCCGGCGGGCGTTCCCGCTGTGCGGGCGGTTGGCGAGGCGGCACCGTGCGCGGCGCGAAGCGGCGCGCGAACACCGCCGGATGCGCGCCGAGCAGGTAACCGGCCATCGCCGCAATGCTCGGATACTCGAAGCACAGGGTCGGCGTGAGTTCCAGGTCGTAAGCGTCATTGAGCTTGTTGGCCAGCTCGGTCATCGCCACCGAGTCGTAGCCGTATTCGCTGAGCGCGACGTCCGGCTCGATCACCTCGGTTCCGACCTTGATCAGATCCGCCGCGTGCTGGCGCAGCATGGCACGCACCCTGTCGCCAAGATCGCACGCCGCTTCCGGCAGGAGCGCCGCCGCGTCGGATCCGGGCTGCACGCCCCGGGCGTCGAACAGATCGAGCAGCCTGCCACGCTCGCCGGCGGCGATCAGCACCTGGTCATGGCCGCTGGCGAGCGCCTGGTAAAACGCCGCGATGCCGGATTCGCTGGCCAGCGGGCTCAAACCGAAGCGATCGCGCATCAGCTGCACGCTGGCGGGGTCGGGGCGCATGCCGCCCTCAGCCCACAACGGCCAGTTCAGCGCCAGGCTGCGGCCAGCGCGCTCGCCGCGCGTGACCAGGGTATTGCGGTAAGCGACGTAGTGGTCCATGAAGGAATTGGCGCTCGCATAGTCGGCTTGTCCCGGATTGCCGGTCACCCCGGCAAGCGAGGAGAAGGCCACGAACAGTTCGAGCGGCAAGGCGCGACTGGCCAGATCGAGATTCACCAGCCCGCGCACCTTGGCGGCCAGCACGGCATCCAGATCGGCACGGCTCTTCTTCAGCAGGTAGCTGTCGCGCAACACCCCGGCACTGTGCAGGATGCCCGTCAGGCTGCCGAATTCACGACCGATCGAAGCCAGCATGCGCTCCACCACCTCGGCGTCGGCAACGTCCATCTGGCGGTAGACCATCCCGGCGGCGGACGCCGGCAGCGACACCGCCGC
>Ga0116160_1005032_pt1 | contig 10722 bp, 8 predicted proteins | sample AD_JPNAS2_MetaG_FD_89879 | JGI IMG/M metagenome (GOLD analysis project Ga0116160, IMG submission 89879) | Active sludge microbial communities of municipal wastewater-treating anaerobic digesters from Japan - AD_JPNAS2_MetaG | ecosystem: Engineered > Bioreactor > Anaerobic > Digestate | place...
AAAAAGAAGACGGAGACGGTTCTGATTGTTCAGGACGGCGAAACCATCGTTATCTCAGGCCTAACCAAGCAGCGCCATTCTGACGGTGATGCGGGATGGCCGATGCTGAAAAACATCCCCCTGATGGGTTACCTTTTTAAATCGGACAGCAAAGAGGAGTCGATGGAAGAAGTTCTCATCTTCATTACGCCACATATCCTGCAGGTTGCCAGTGCGGACAAAAAAATGTCCCCGGCCGTCCCGGATGACGATCAGTCGGGGAAAACAGAAAGCAATTAAGGGCGATGCCTGAACGATGGAATATTTCAATCTGCTTGAATTCAAGAAAGAGCCGTTTTCCAACTCGCCGGAGCCCGAGTTTCTCTTTGCCGCGCCACAGCATAATATCTGTCTGCAACGGCTGGAACTGGCCGTTCGTTTAAGGCGCGGACTCAATATCGTGATCGGTGCCGTCGGCACAGGAAAAACAACCCTGTGCCGCAAGCTCATTCAGAATTTAGCCATTCCTGTCGCAGGCGACGCGCCTGTCGTGGAAACCTTTATGCTTATGGATCCGGCGGTTGCAGGCCGTTTGGATTTTGTGCGGACAGTAGCGTCGATTCTGGGAATTTCCGATGTTGGGGAGGGCGACAGCGAGTGGCAGATCAAGGAGAAAATCAAAAACTTCCTTTTCGAAAAAGGGGTTCAGGAACAAAAAAATATCGTCCTGGTCATTGATGAAGGGCAAAAAATCCCCGATGAATGCCTGGAAATCCTCCGTGAATTTTTAAATTATGAAACCAACAGTTTCAAGCTGCTCCAGATTGTTATTTTTGCCCAGCCCGAATTGCGTAAAAACCTTGCAGCGCGGGCGAACCTTCTGGACCGCGTCAACTACCTCTATCATTTGAAGCCACTTTCTTTTATGCAGACGAAAGCCATGATTGAGCATCGGATTTCCATTGCCAGTATTGAACCTGATCGCCGTCCGCTTTTCACCATGGGTGGAATGGTTGCCATTTATCTGGCCACGATGGGTTATCCCCGTAAAGTGGTTTCCCTTTGCCACCAGGTCCTGCTCATGATGATGATTCGCGGGGAAAAAAGCGCAGGCTGGTTTCTGGTCAGAAGCTGCAAAGGGAGTCTGTCCGTTCGTGGAATCCGGCGTGTGTCGTGGGTGGCGTTGGGTCTTTTATCGCTGGCCGTTATTGTGTTTTTTGCTGTGAATTACAGCGGGGGTCTGTTGGATAACGTCGGCCAAACAAAACACCGGCCTGTTCTGTCGGGGATAAGCATCACAAAAGAGCCTATAGCGATCGCACCGGCACAATTAAACAGCCGTCAAACTCATGTGAAAACGGTTTCTGCCGCAACGCCGGAGCAGCCTGACGGCAGTCAATTTTCCATACAAACCCAAAACATTCCTCAAGCGGCCAATGCTTCTGCAATGCATGAGAAAATGCCGGACTATCTGGGGACCCTTTCAATAAAAAAAGGAATGACCGTCTGGCAGGTTCTTGAAACCGTTTACGGGAATAACAGACAGGAAATCACACGGCGTTTTGCCGAAGTGAATCCCCGTATAAAAAACATTGATTTCATGCTTCCGGGCACTGTGATTCAACTGCCTGCGGAACTTGGAAACACACGTCCGCTGAAACCGGAAACCATTTTGGTTTCATTGGAAAGCGGTAAAAATCTGGAAGAAATCTATAATTCTTTTCTGGAAAAAAAGAATTTAAACGGCATCGGGGAAATCCTGTTTGTTCCTTTCTGGAATCAGAAAGATGGAAGTCATTTTGCCATCGTCTTGAATCAGAATTTCAATAGCCTGGAAGAAGCGGGCGAAGCTGTCCGGCGCCTGCCGCTGGAATTGGCCGCATCGTCTCATGTTTTGTCTCAGTGGACTGGCGACACGGTATCTTTTAACACCCGGCTTGCCGGTAACTGAGGCGAATGCAGTATGGAGGTTTGATGAGAGTTAAAAAACGTTTAGGTGAAATGCTGGTTGAAAGCGGGCTGATTACCGAGGAGCGTCTGAAACAGGCCCTGATCGATCAGAAAAAAGCCGGCCTGAAGCTTGGTCAATTCCTCACACGCCTGGGAATTGTCAGTGAACAGCAGATCATTGAAATGCTGAGCAAACAGCTCAAGATTGCCAAGTATCATCCCGATGCATATCCGTTGGACATCGAACTGACGCGTTTTATTTCCTACGAAGTCGCGCAGAAATATCAGCTGGCGCCGCTTCGGAAAAAAGGAAGACTCTTGACCATTGCGATGGTTGACCCGCTGGACATCAATGCGCTGGATTATATCGAAGTGCTGACCAATTCGGAAGTGGAGCCCGTGGTATGCACGGAAAGGGAAATCAACCAGCTTATCAATTCCATTTACGGCACGCAGTCCGGTCTGGGCAGCATCATGGACACCATGGAAATCAAATCTCCGGAGGAAGGCCAGGAGGAAGAGGGAGTCAGCAAAGAAGAAGTTCAGGTGTCCACCCTGCAGGATCTGGCCGGTGAGGCCCCCGTGGTGCGTTTAGTCAATTCAATTTTTGCGCAGGCGATTCGGGACGGTGCAAGTGACGTACACATCAGCCCGCAGCAGAACTCTGTGCAGTTAAGGTTCAGGATTGACGGAAAGCTGATGGAGGTCCCGTCACCGCCCAAAGCGCTCTTTCTGCCGATTGTTGCCCGGATGAAAATCCTTGGCAACATGGACATCACCGTGTCCCGTATCCCGCAGGACGGTCGGTTCACGCTGAAACTGGACAAAAAAGAAATCAACGTTCGTGTGTCTTCCATTCCCACCATTTACGGAGAAAACATGGTATTGAGGCTCCTGGATACGAGCAGCGGTGTTTATTCGCTTGACCGCCTGGGAATGATCCCGCGAGACATGGAAAAAATTGAGAGCGTAACCCACAAACCCTATGGGATGGTCTTGAGTACGGGGCCTACCGGAAGCGGTAAAAGCACAAGCCTGTATGCCATTTTGAATTCGCTAAACAAGCCGGACATCAATATCATGACGCTGGAAGATCCCGTGGAATACCGGATCAACAATATTCGCCAGATTCAGCTCAACCGCAAAGCCGGGATGACGTTTGCCGATGGTCTTCGCTCCATTCTGCGCCAGGACCCTGACGTCATCATGGTTGGAGAAATCCGCGATGCAGAAACTGCGGCTATTGCCGTTCAGGCCGCACAGACAGGGCACAGGGTGCTCAGCACAGTCCACACCAATGATGCGGCGGGAGCCATATCGCGTTTTATTGACATGGGCATCGAGCCTTTCCTGGTTTCTTCCGTTTTGCTGGTATCCTTTGCCCAGCGGCTTGTGCGAACAATATGCCCGTATTGCAAGGAATCCTATCAGCCGTCGGAGAAGGCTTACGCCGCTCTGGGGATTACACCGGAAGAAGCCAAAACGGCGAATTTTCAACACGGCAAAGGCTGTTACCAGTGTAAAAACACGGGATACAAGGGAAGAACCGGTCTTTTTGAGGTCCTGGTCAATGACGTTATGGTTCAGGAAATGATCCTCCAGAGAAGATCGAGCCAGGAAATTACCCGTGCCGCCGTGGAATCCGGAAATTTGCGTACACTCCAGCAGGATGCGGCAAGCAAGGTGATTCAGGGAATCACCACACTGGAAGAAGCCATGTCCGGTGTTATGACTTGATTCAATAAGAAGGAACAAGATGGCCACTTACCGATACAATGCAATTGATGAAACGGGCAATGCTCTTTCCGGGACGCTGGACGCGGAGTCTATTCAAAATGCCAATGCCATCCTTGGGGCGCGCGGTCTGATTCCTACAGAAATCAGGGAAGACAAAGAAGGCAGTGGCGAATCTTTGACGGACAGGATCAGCGCATTGACCGGTGGGGTGAAAATCAGGGACCTGATTCTTTTTACCAAGCAGTTCCGCTCCATGCTAAATGCGGGTGTTCCCATTATCAGGGTATTGCAGGTTCTGGAAACCCAAACAGAAAGTGATGTTTTGAGAAGGGCTGTAACGGCCATTCTGGCCGAAGTCCGCCAGGGTTCCACTTTGTCCGATGCGTTTGCAAAACACCCCAAGATTTTTTCTCATCTGTATTGCAGTATGGTGCGGGCGGGTGAAATGAGCGGCAGTGTTCCCAGCGTTCTCGACCGGCTGATTTACATTATCGAACACGAAGCAAAAATAAAGTCCGACATTAAATCCGCCCTGCAATATCCTATTATGGTCCTGATTGCACTTGGGATTGCTTTTTTTGTTCTGTTAACTTTTGTCATTCCCCAGTTTACAGCCATTTTCGCAAAAACAGGTCTGGAACTGCCCCTGCCAACAAAAATCGCCATACTGATGAACACCTACCTGAGAAATTATTGGTATGTCATGCTGGGAGGGCTTTTTGCCGTCATTTTCGGTTTGAGACAGTACTTCAAAACGAAGAACGGAAAACTTGTCCGCGACAGTTTTCTGCTGAGCATACCCGTTTTGGGGCCATTGTTGCAGAAAGCGGCCATGTCCCGTTTCTCCAGTATCTTTGCTATTTTACAAAGCAGCGGTGTGTCCGTCATGCAGTCACTGACCATTTTGTCTGATACGATCGGCAACGCAGCCATTGCCGAATCATTTGATCATATCAAAGAAAAAATAGAACAGGGATCGGGAATTGCAGCCCCCATGAAAACGGCAAAGTATTTTCCACCCATGGTGATTGACATGATCGCCATAGGGGAGGAGTCCGGAAATATTGATGAAATGCTGAGGGAAGTTTCCAAGCATTACGATGAAGAAGTGGAATATGCTGTCAAAGCCCTCTCCGAGGCAATAGGCCCGATCTTAATTGTGGGACTGGCGGCCGTAATCGGTTTTTTTGCACTGGCCATTTATATGCCCATGTGGGACATGACCAAAATGGTCAAAAAATAAATATTTATTGGAAAAATGAAACAAAAGAAATTTTACGTAAATCTTTATATTTTAATCCCTGTGATTTTCACCGGCATTACAATACTGGGCATAATCATTACTTATCAACTATTCTCTGCGACTGATCATGTTTCCGATTCTTCATTGGCCAACATTTACATCATTGCGTTCCTTTTCGGAGGCATCTCTTTTTTAGCCAGTTACATGATGATGCATCTTTTCTTAAAACCACTGGTGGATTTTGTGGACAAGACTCAGAAAATGCCTATTTTTTCCACAGAAGAAAAAAAGAAAAAGACTGATATTACGGACGATTTCAGCCGGATCAACCAGGTGTTTGAAAGTGTCACGAACATCCTGAGTAACGTCGAAGCACGGGAACTTTTTCCCCATATTATCGGTTCAAGTGCATCGATGCGTAATATTTTTACCCAGATCGTAAAAGTGGCACCCACGGATTCCACAGTTCTGATTACCGGCGAAAGCGGAACAGGCAAAGAGTTGATCGCTTCAAGTATTTTTAAGCACAGTCTGCGCAAGGATAAACCGTTTGTAACGATCAATTGCGTAGCCATTCCCGAAGGATTGCTGGAAAGTGAGCTGTTTGGACATGAAAAAGGTTCTTTTACCGGTGCTACGGCACGTAAAATCGGCAAGTTTGAACTGGCGGATGGCGGAACAGTTTTCCTTGATGAAATCGGAGACATGCCACTTTCCATCCAGGCCAAGGTTCTGCGAGCCCTGCAGGAAAAAGAATTTGAACGCGTTGGGGGGACCAAACCCATCCATGTGGATATCCGGGTCATTGCGGCCACCAATAAAGATCTACTGCAGTTGATCAAAGAAGGCAAGTTCCGGGAAGACCTGTATTTTCGTCTTAATGTTTTTTCAATTCTTTTGCCGCCGTTGAGGGAAAGAAGGGAAGATATTTCCATACTGGCTGATTATTTCCTGAAAAATTCACCAAAACCCGCAAAACTCTCAACAGCTGCGCTACAGGTTTTAATCGGTCACAACTGGTCTGGCAACATACGGGAATTAAAGAATGTTTTGGAAAGAGCCTCCATTATGTCTGAAGAAGGAGTTATTGACGCTGTTCATCTGCCGGAGGAGATAAGGCAGGGGATAAGCGTTTCGGCGAGTTCGTCCAGACAAAACCTGCCGCTTGATGACAGGATCAATTTGATGGAAAAAGAGATGATTATTTCTGCATTGAAAGAAACAAGTGGAGTTCAGGTCAAGGCGGCGGGAATCCTGGGCATCAACCAGAGAAGTCTCTGGCATCGCATAAAAAAGCATGAAATTGATGTTGATATATTTAAAAATCTACAATAATTGTAGATAGAATTCAAAATATTTGAGAATGAATTGTAAAAAGGAACAAACTATGAAAAAAAATATGAAAGGAGGAATAAGAAATTTAATAAAAAATATTTAAAATCAGTTACTTATTAAAATTAAAAAATGTTTTTAAAAAGTTTATTATAATTTTATATTGGCAGAAAAAATGCAGGTAAATAATTTAATTTGATGCAGATAAAAATTGGTTTAACTTAAAAAAACATAAAAAACTTAATTTAGGAGGAAAGAGAATGAGAAGCCAGAAAGGTTTTACATTAATCGAAATCATCGCAGTGTTAATTATTTTGGGTATTCTGGCAGCTGTTGCGGTACCGAGATATATTGATCTGCAGTCAGAAGCGAGAATCAAAGCTGTTCAAGGTGCAGTTGCTGCGCTGCAGTCAACCGCAACTATGATGTATGCGCAACAACTTTTAAATGGGACGGCAAATGCAACCAATTGGGGACCACCTGCTGCTGTCCAAAATATTGGTGATTATTATGGAACTATTAACGGATCGGGAACCGGCAACCAGACAGTAAGTGTAACAGTTACAGGTCCTGCTGACTTGATAACCGATGTTCCTCCTGCCAATTTAACCAAGAATTTTAATTTATGGTAACCGGTTTTCCTGTTTGCGGATATTAAGAACTGTTGCATAAATTTCAAGCTGCAGTAAGATTACTGGTAGAAAGAGGATAGCTGATCATATTCTGGTCAGCTATCCTTAAAGTTTATGTTTTGTTATTGAATTATTTATTGAATTGGTGCAAAAAGTTAATTGTGAATTGACAATTTGATAAAGGAGTCAAAGAAACATTGCGTAATCAAAAAGGTTTTACATTAATCGAAATTATTGCAGTTCTTATTATCCTGGGGATTTTGGCGGCGATTGCAGTGCCGAAGTATATTGACTTGCAGAAAGATGCTCGAATGAAAGTTGCTCAAAGCGCTTTGGGAGCGTTGCAATCAACTGCAACAATGGCCTATGCGAAACAGCTTTTGAACGGCACAGCAACAGCAAACTCTTGGGTAGAACCCGGCAGTAACATTGTTGTCGGTGATTTTACCGGCAGTATTACAGGCCAACAGCAAGTTACGTTGACGGTTACAGATGGTCCAAATGGATGGAATACCGAACTCAATCCATCTGACTACACCAAGACATTTAATATGTGGTAGACTTTTTACCGCATGTGTTGATATTTAATCAATATGATTGTGTAGATTTTTTTTAAACAGAAAAAATTGTGGTATTAAGAAGGATAGTTGACGTAAAAAAGATCAGCTGTCCTTTTTGTCTTTTTGGGCTCATCGAAGTTCATAAATCGAATCATTGAATGAGCAGTTATCCATTGTAAAAATTTCATTGCAGTGTTTCCTAAATAGTTGGTAGTATGAAACCATCTTTCAGCCTCAGACGAATACTCGATAACATAATTAATCACAGGTATTATCCTATTAGCCAGATTGCCTTATTTTTTCTGATCGCAACCGGTTATTTCATTGCCTGGCCCATCATGATGACCGACACTGATCTGTGGTATCACCTATCCGGTGGCAGATATTTTTGGCAAAATGGAACGATCCTCAGGGATGCGTTCTTTTCTTATATTCAGCCACAGAAAGACTGGTATGACTATTATTGGTTATTCCAGGTCATCATTTATAAGATATTTCAATGGGCAGGCTATTATGGCTTGATTGTTTTGCGATGTCTTCTATATTTTTGGGCTGCTTTTTTTATCTGTCTTTTCTTCCTCCGCCGACATGATAACCGGACTCAACTGTTGCTGGGCCTTTCCCTGTTTGTTGCGTGCGCGATGGTGATCCTCTTTAGGGAATTGACGGTACGTCCGCACCTCTTTTCCTATCTTTTCATCATCGTTTTTCTTTATATCCTGGAGTTTAAGCAAAACAAGATTTGGCTTCTTCCGCTTATGGGGATTCTCTGGTCCAACATTCACGGGATCGAATATCCGGTGATGTTTCTCATTGTGTTTGCTTACCTAGGTGAGATCTATTGGCAGGAGTTCAGAAAAAAACCGGTTGTGTGCCAGGCAGGAAAAAAAGAAAAATGGCTGCTGATCTCTGTTTTTTACACAATATTTATTACCCCGGGCATAATCGAACTCGTCCAGACACCCTTTAGTGTGACTTTTCAGAACGCTGCCTACCAACATTTGTATGTAGCCGAATTGCTACCCATTCCTTTCCAAAAATATTTCATATTCACACCTACTTCAATCATGGGAGCAATATCCTCAATTGAAAATATAATTTTTTTTCTAGTGGTAGCCTCTCTTTTGATCGGCTTATGGAAAAGAAAACTGCGAATCAGTCACGCTATCCTTTTCATCGGAGCAATCCTGCTTTTGGTCAAACACGCAAGGTTTACCTATGAGTTTACGCTGTTGTCCATCCCGCTTTTACGCCATACTGTCATTCTTTTGGCACAGAAGGGCTGGCTTCCACGAAGGGTGGTCAACTTCGCTCTTCCTGTAGTGGTAGTTCTTCTGCCATTAATGATCTTTCACAATGTCTTGGGGAATCGGCCGGCGTATCCTTTTTCGCAAATGAATCTCCCCACAGGAGTTGTCCGGTTTTTGAATCAGTATGCCCCGGGCGGCGGAAAGATTCTCAACGAAGCAAATACGGGAGGATACCTGCCCTGGGCGTTGAGCCCGAAATTCAAGATATTTATGGACATGCAGATGACCATATTTAGCGACCTAGATTTTGCAATTTCAAGCAACGCCTTTTATAATGCCAATACATTTAAGGTATTTATTCAAAAATACGATCCTTCGTTCATCTCCATTTCTCTGAACAGACCTCATTTTAAAAACATTATTACTGACTATCCGCAATTTGTACCCGTTTTTTTTGATCAGGCGGAACTGCTATATATCAATAAATCACACTACAAGGATTTGGCAGAACGATACAAATTGAAAGCCATTGACCCTTTCCATTACGCAGAGGTCATATATGCGGATGAAAGTGAGGGAAACCTGTCCAAAATTTTTTCCGAAGCATCGCGAATACTTAATCAAGACCCTGATAATTACAGGGCACATCACATTCTTTCGAGCATTTATGTCGTCCGGCATCAATACGATAAGGCATTGCATCATGCAGAAGCAATCATCCGGATTTATCCAGAGCAGTCGCACGGTTACGCGTTGAAAGCAGATGCGCTCTTTGCGATGCTCCGATATGAAGAGGCCGCCCGCCTTTATAAAAAAGCCCTGGATATGGGGAGAAACTCCAAGGCGGAAAACGTTTACTGGAACCTTCATGCCAGCTATTTTAACATGAAGGAATATAACAAGGCGTACAGGGTGCTTTCAAAATACGTCAACCCGTTTAATCCACGAACTGACTATAAGGAAATTTATCAACTGGGCATGTCCGCAGCGTCAGTCGGAAAGGTGCGGGAGGCAATCACATTTCTCAAAATCGCAAGATTGAAGGTGCCAACCACGGATGCAGAGTATATTCAGAAGATCGACAAGAATCTGGCAATCCACAGCGGCGGTTCAAAATAATGATAGCCTTACCTATTGGCTATAAAGTAGGGGTGAATGTAAATCAAAGAAGAAAGCTGAAGACTACGGAGAATTAACACTCGTTACGCAGTAGCGGGATTAAAATAACCCGATAACAGACGCTTTTTATAAAATGTGGAAAGACTTCGAGAGGCAAGAATGATATAATATTAAAGTCAGGTTGATAGGGCGGATGGATCAGAAAACAGACGCAGAAATTATTGCTAGGGTTTTAAATGGGGATAAACAATCCTATGCTCTGCTGGTTGAGGCGTATACAGGGCCCATCTTTAACCTGGCTTACCGGATGACGGGCAGTCTTGAAGATGCTGAAGATCTGACGCAGGAAACGTTCATCAGGGCTTACCAGAATCTCCACCGGTTTGACCGAGACAAAAAATTCTTCACCTGGCTTTACACCATCGGCATCAATCTTATTCGAAATCATCTGAAGAAAAATGTTCGGGATATTTCGTACTTGGCGGCTGCTGATTCCGCTTTGGAACACCATACACAGGAACATACAAGAGAGGTGGGCGAAACTCTGTCTGATGACAGAATGATCCGGCTGGAACAGGTGATCCGGAAACTGCCTGTTGATTTGCGGGAAGCCATCATCCTGAAATTTGTACAGGACCTGACCTTTGAAGAAGTAGCAGCCGTAACAGGCGATTCCGTCAGTGCAGTCAAGATGCGCATTTACCGTGGGCTGGATAAAATAAAACAGATGATGGAAGACACCAAATGAATATTATTCCCTTGCGCCCCATCAGACTGTGTCGCAATCTCATCGCGAGGGATGGAAACGACCGAAGTAATCTCATAAGTTCAACGAATACATGAGATTACCACGACGCCTGAGAGGCGTCTCGTAATGACAAAGAAGAACTGCGACAGAGTCTCCGGAGGGGGACAAAATA
>Ga0116160_1005050_pt1 | contig 10706 bp, 20 predicted proteins | sample AD_JPNAS2_MetaG_FD_89879 | JGI IMG/M metagenome (GOLD analysis project Ga0116160, IMG submission 89879) | Active sludge microbial communities of municipal wastewater-treating anaerobic digesters from Japan - AD_JPNAS2_MetaG | ecosystem: Engineered > Bioreactor > Anaerobic > Digestate | place...
CACCTGCGTTTCCGTGCCGAGGCGTTGAAAATGTTGCGCGAGATATGTTTTCCACTGTTTCTTGTGCAAGGACGCAGGGACTACAGCCCTCGTGGTGTCCGTGCCGGCTTGGGTTTCTGCGGTGGTGGCGAGCTCGACAAGGCCCCGAGCTACATCGGTGGCTTCTGTAAGAGCCGACACATTTTTTGATCCCACAATGATGTTGTTTCCCAGAGGACCAACTTCTAGGAGCTGTCCCGCCGGGCTTCCTGACGGCACTGAAATCCATTTGGTTTCAAATGTACTCATGCTAATCTCCTCATATCCAAATTTGTCCACCTAGTGATTTTGAATCAGATGTTGTCCCACTGATTCCTGGAGTTCCGTAGCGGGTGATATGTCCACTCGTGGCCACATATGCTTGCACATTACCGCCACCAAAACAGTTTGATACCACGATGTGTGATACATCATTAGCTCTCACCGCGGCGGCACATCCTGAGATTGATGTGCCCGCCGCGGTGACATTTCCACCATACATCGCATTGATGCCAGAATACTAGCCACCAGAGATGGTCATACATGTCATATCAACATATGGAGATGTGGTGATCTGGATACCCGAAAGTGTGCTGGTCGATCCCGTGTACTCCACAGTGATAGATTTAAGAGATATGCGCATATTGTTGTTGTGAAACAACACCCCGTTTGATGTAGCTGTGGATATGATGGTACCAAGATTTCGATCCCATTTTGCATCATCTGTATCAGACCGAATGATGAACGATCCCGTACCAGAAAACCCAGCTACAGTCACGGGATCATATATACGAACTTCGCCACCCACAAGTGATGTCGTTCCAAGAGACGTGGTCATTTTTGTTGTTGTGTCGCCCACACCCATCGCACTCATGAGAGTTGTTGCTGATGTATGTGCGTTGATGAGTGCACAAATCGAATTAATAGTATCACCATCCTTCTTTGGTGTGATGGTCACTGATTTGCCCGATACAGATACAACTGTGTTTTTTTCCCGTGGGTGTTTCCACACGAATTGTTGTACTCGCGCTTCCAGAAGCGAAACAGATGCCATCAGTTCCGTTTGGTGTCCACACATATCGATGTGGCATGCCACAAACTATGATGGTGACATCGTGCTCCAGATACTTCGGAAGCATATTGATGGCTTTCTGAATCGATGCATAGGGTGTATCCAGAGTACCCGTCCCAGTGGTGTCGTTTCCCGCGCCAATCATCTCGCCTTTTGTACTGATGTATGTGGCTCCAGAGTTCACGTATAGTGTCATTGTTTTTGTTGTTCGTTGAACTGTCACCGCAGCCACCCACGATTTTGGTGTGAGTTGAGATCCAGTTGTGGGCTCACCCATTGCCACGGGAAGAGATTCAAATACCTTGATACCCACGATGGTCTGTTCGCCCTGTGTGAGGGCATGTCGCTGTGCACCATCAGGAATGGCATCAATGTTGAGTTCGTGAGAGCTTGTACCAAACTTGATGTATCGCATATCGAAATGGCCCATGAACCATCGCCTCCAGAACAGTGAATTGGGATTGCATGTGCCTCTGTTAATATGTTCAAGCACTCCGCATGTACTTGACGCAGATCTTATCGCCCACCACCAGGGTATCCGCCATCCCACGATCCGTCCACGTGATGCGATTCATCTTACCCTCGCCATCCGCGGCCACAACAAAATCATCCTCATAAAACATACACAACCCGTTTCGGATTTGAACCTCGGTGGCATCAACTTCCCCATAGATCTCATAAGTCAATGTGATGTACCCATTGGTGAGGTCTTGTGCAGTGATTTCAAAGAACTCCCGGTCGAGTGTGAGTGTAGCGGATCCACCCGATCCAGGAGGAAGTAGAGTTACATTAAGCTTTCCTGTACTATCAAGAAGAACAACGCTTTGTGCGTCTTGTGTACCACTACTTGTATCCACCATGGGCATCACACGACGTACACCATTCTCAAGACCAAGAAGCATTTGCACTGCCATTGTATGGTCACATCCTTTGATTGTTGCGAGTGATACTTCATAGTTTGTTCTTTTAACACAGAAAGTTCTTTCATAGAGAGGAGTCGATGTGATGACGTCGATGTGGTGGACAGTGTGGGGTTTAGTTTGCGGTTGCATTGTTGGAGTATGGATTGCTCGATACACTCATGTGAGCGCAAGGAGGCGACGCGAATGACGAAAACATTTCTGTCCAAAGAAGACGAACTGATTGCTAAACTCACCGACCTTGGTGTGCCCACTTCGGAGATCAATCTCTGCATCGATGCTGCGGAGGGTTGGGTCGATATCATTGCTAGTAGAAACAATCGTACACTCCGTCGCATAACAATGCGTGACTTCTGTCAGCTGACATGGAATACCACACCGAGCTTTCCAGGATGTTCATGTTGGACGGAAGGCGATCCCGATCCGAAAGATCAGGAATATAATGTGGGCACAATGATCCACACACGGTTGGATGATCCTGGATGGGATTGTATGGCTCGTGAAGAGATTGCTGATTTGGTGAACGAACTCTTGTATACATCAGCATATCAGCGATGGCAAAGCATCGCGTGTGCGAACTGATTGTCGTGGGAGAGATGTACCGACATATATCTCTCCCATATTATTTTTTCATTTAATCGACAACGAATATGTATGCACCACCACATAAGGAAGCACTTGGTAGATTTGAGATTGCACATTCTTCGGATCTTTTGCATACATGCCGTTGGTGATGTCGATGAAGTTCTGACAGTGCTCCGCAAACTTATCCCCTCGAATGTAACTCCACGGCACATTATTCAACCGACGCCCGCCATAGATCACAGACACCCGACAATCAGTCATTTCTTTGTTGATGGGAAGAGCAATATGCTTGTATGTTTTCCCAAACGATGTTTCCAGGTCATAGTGAAACACATTGTTTCCAAAGGGGATCATATACACACCATTCGACATGCCTTTAGAAATCTCATCCATCTCTTCCTTTGTGAGATCACCCTTGTCCACAAGGTACTTGAGTGAGGGGATGCATTTGTATCGATCAGTAGCCGGGGACTCAAACGAATCCCAGAACACAAGTGTATCAATACCGTTCTTTGGAAGTCGGATGGCTCCTTGTGCGAACAGTTGCTTCAGATCCTTTGGACGTGGATTTTCATAATCCTCCGTGGTAGTTTGTTTCTGTACCACACGTTCGGTGTCATATATGGGTGGCAACATGATGGTGTGATCCCCATCCTTTCGTGGGCATATGTTCGGAGTGCACCTCTCTTTACTTGTTCGCCTCGCAGTCGAGGCGGCGAGGTGCGGCAGTGGCGGGTCCGCCGCCGCAGAGGCTCAGGCCTGGGAGGATCAGGTGGTCCGGCGGATACTCTTCGTCCTTAATTGGACGAAGAGTTCCGCGTGGTTCGCCAACCTACCGGGTCTGAGCCTCGAACACAACATCACCGCGCATTTTGGCGGTGTGTTGCGCTCTGCGGCGGTTCAGACCCGGTCGCTGTCGGGCGTCCTGGAGGTCGGGAAACTATACGACCGAAAGGCGTCCGACTCCGACAGCGACCTCCCTGGCGACGGCCAGGGGGACTCGGAATCGTGGGGAGACGTCCCCACGCGCCTCGGCGTCACGGTCGGCCGCGGGATTCCGGCTCGAGTGGTATATACAGCCACCGGGCTAGAATTCCGCGGGACTGTGGCGTTCGGGTACCTCCGCGACGCCGCGGAGGGCAGGACCTTCGCGCTGTTCACGTCGCCCACATGGGGCGTGGCGGCGCGGGTCCTTTCTGCAAAGGGGGCATTTCATGCCCCATTGCAGAAGGGGGTTCTCGACCTATCCGGAGTCCAGCTGCTTTACCGGCTGGTGCGGAAGGGTCGGAACACCCCGGCCCTGCGGCGGCGGTTCATCGAGGTGCCGCCCGCAGTCGCCGCCGGGCTGCCGAACCTCCGTGTGGAGGACAAGGCAGCTCTGGCGGCGGCGTTAGGCCGCAAGGCCTGACGGGCGGTACTTGGAATACCCTCCCACACTGGAGGGTCTCATCCGAGGCGACGCCGGATGGGAAGTAAAAGGATGGACTGATCGACGGGTTTGAGCGTATGCTCCCCGCGTCCATCCTTTTACATGTGTCGTCTTGGGCAGGGACGTTAAATCTGCCCGTGGGATCAGGCGGTTAATTTTTGTTAACATATGAAGATCAACTAATTAATTTTTCATATATATTATATTATCGGCTAAACTAAAAGCGCCTCTCTACACGCGCCGAGTGAGGCCAGCAGGTTTCTGGCACCTCACGTAGAGCAGCACCATGCTCTCAGCTTTGGGGAAGGATGGTGGTAACACATGATTTTCTACGCGGTTGGGGCGGCGGTTGGAACACTGCTTACAGAAATGGCGGCGCGTCAGTATCTGCTCGAAACAGAGTGGATGCAGGCGCACGTCATTAGTGGGGAGGCAGAACGCGAGCTGTGGAAATTCGATGTGCTCGCGTACCTCGTGTTCAGCATTCTTGGGGTGTGAGAAGAGCACCCCAAAAATCAGCAACATCAAATCTGGAAGGGGGGGACTGTGGCATGACGAAACTGGCGGCAGTCTGTGGGAAAGTGGTGCGGCTTCTCGGGTCGGTATGTCGGTCGGCGACGGAGGAAGCCCAGGCCTCCGGATCCACCTGGGAAGCCTGGGAGAAAACGGTCGGGCGGTGGCCCGAGCCTATGTACTGGATAGCGGCGGATGGATCCTCGTGGGTTTCCACGGTGGACGGTATCGATGCGGAACGCCTCGGCCTCGATGACTTCGGCGCCGAACACGGGTACATGTGGGCGGACCACGAGGATGGCAAAGTCTATTACATGCCACCGCTCCGCATGTACATTGGCACCCCGCGGCAGCGACGGAAGGCGGCGCGGTGGGTACAAAAACACCGCAAGCAGATCGAAGAGATGAAATGTGAGGTGGAAATCATCGAACTCGAACCATGAACCACCGTCCTGACCAGGACGTTAAACTCGACCAGATTTTTTATTTGTTGAATACGTCGGACGACGGATATTGACACTCACCAGATGCTATGTTTTGATTGAAAGCATCATGGTTTCATATATATATCATATTAGTGTTTACGTGTATTGATCGGCGAACACCGATCCGTTTGTGGCGGGTGGTGGCCACCATCCAAGGATCCGAGGCACTCGCCGAGTTCGACCTGATCCCAAGGAGATGGACGAGAAGGCGAAACACCTCAGATCCCGAGGAAACACATCCTGGGCTGGGATGTTAAAGCTACCCGTTTCTTTTTTTTGTGAGAGGGTACTCGGGAACCACACTTGATGTGGATACTCGAGAGAACACCCAACATGTGGCTGTCATGTCCACCTGGGTTCACGGATGTGAACCAAACACATGGAGGTGAAAAACATGATGGAAATGTTGTCGGGAACGGTGGCGGAGGAGCTGGCGATCGGGACGATGTTGGGACTGTGGACCACAATAGTTCTGCTTCTGGTGGATGAGGCCATCCGGGCGATGCTTGCCGCCCGACTTGCCCACATCGTCACCACCGTGCATCCCGCGGCGAAGTCGATCACATGGTCGGTGTGGTCGATATTCCGTCGAAACCCGCCGGGATTGGTGGGACGGTACCACCATATTCCCATGGTGATGATTGAGGTCACCATGGGAATCGCGGCGCGGTTTGTGTTTGGCCGACCCACGGATGACGACTGGTTGGTGGTGTTTCATGAGTTAGGCCACCACCGGTTTGACCACATGCTGACCCGACGGTCATGTGTGCGGTTGGGCACAATTGCCACACAGCTCGACCGCGGTATGGTCGCCGCGTGGCGGTCAGTGGGGTGGCAGTGTGGGGTCGATGCAAAGATCCGCATCAACTCCCGCAGGATAATCCGGCGCGCGCTTTTGAGCACTGGGTTGAAGCACGCCGAACTGGTGGGGATTCACGAATTGTTTGCGAACATGTTTGCGGGAGCAATGTTTGCAAAAATGTTTGGGCGGGCTCCCGTCACGGTGGCGTATCCCGACGATGAGATGCTGTTTTCGATGTGTCTGCACCACCTGGAGTATCCAGGACGGGCGGTTGCACAAGAACAGATCATCGAGAGAACGAAGATGTACCTTAATGGCGGCCACCCCTTCGGGATGTGAGTACGAATCGTCCTGAGCATGACGTTAAACGGCTCGGTTATTTTTTGGTGTGGTGATATTGGCAGCAACTCGTGGGTGTCGATGAAAGGGGCGCGAGATGATGAGAACTGGATGGAAAGCGAATGTGGTGCCAGTGGACGAGCGGACGCTTGCTATGCAGACCGAAGTGGCGGCCTGGGCCGAGCAACAGACCACTCGCGAGGAGGACAAGGACGAGGAACAAGCACTGCGATGGGAGGACGAAGAGATGAAATATCCCATCGAGAAAGGATGGCGGTGAACCAATCAGCTCTCGATGGTGAGTCGAAACCATGCGAGTATGCTCTTAAGTGCGACAACTGGGTTCTCAGCGACATGAATCACTACGATCTCTACCGAGAGATCATGACACATAATCCATATACCATTGCACGATGAGTATGATATGTCGCACAACGACATATTCAAGCGAAGATCAAATATGTTCAAAACGAATGGATGGTGAAGCAACTATGCGAAGGAATATTGATCTGGAAACGATTCTGAAGAAGCACGAGTTGTATCGCGACTATCCTGGGAAAGGATGTCGTGCAAATCTTGGATGGGCGGATCTCTCTGGTGTTGATTTGTCGGGTAGGTATCTGTCAGGTGTACAGGGATATCGCATCAAGTTGAATCGAGCTCAATGTCAACGAACGTATTTCGACGATGTATATTTTCTGCGCGGACAGCTGAAGGGGATTGATGCATCGGATGCGCATTTTATAAACGCATATATCCAAGAAGCAGACTTCGAAGATGCGGTGATGCCACGGATTTGTGCCCATCGAGCACGTTTCTGCGGGTCGAATATGCGTAATGCTGATCTACGTGATGCGGACTTTACGAACGCATTACTTTGTACTGTGGACTTCACTGATGCGAATCTCGATGGTGCAAACTTCTCGGGTGCAGATTTGACGGGGGCGACGTTGGTTCATTGTTCCATGAACAACGTCAACATGCAAGATGCTGAGTTGAGCCTATCAACAATGCAACTTCTCCATGCAAAGAACTGCAACTTTCGTGATGCAAAGTTCATCGCAACTGATGCTCATCTGTCCACATTCGAAGACTCAAACTTCGAAGGTGCATTTTTCAGGCAGACCGACTTCCGGAGAACAACGCTTCGTGGGAATCGTATGACCGGAGCGAAGTTCTACAACACCATTCTCTCGGGCGCGAATCTGGACAAAGTGTATGTGCAGGTGAACTGCGCTACTTACATGGATCCACCAGAAGAGACTATCATCACATATTGTGTGGACGATGATTATGTGTTCTACGGAACCCACGAAGGGACGTTGGCGGACTTCAGCGCATACATTAGGGAGAAGGTGTACACAAAGAACAAGGATCTGGCTTTTATGTATGAAGGAGCAGTCGTTTACTTTAAAAGCATCCGAAATACATTGTGTCCGCCGGTGAAGGAGTGACAGCATCAACTAGACTATTCAGGAGGTTGTGTGAAATGACGAGCACCGAACTGATTGATGTTGTCGAGGCACACGGCCGATGGTGTACACATCTCGATGGCGGGAACCGGGCTGATTTTTCTGGCATGGATCTATCAGGCATGAATCTCAAGAATATGAACCTCCAATATGCACTCTTTTGTGGGTGCAAATTGGTGGATATATTCTTTGATGGGTCGGATCACAACATGCATACTTTTCAGATGCTGATCTCACAAATGCATGGCTGGAAAATGCACAATGTTCCAATGCCCAATTTTCACCAATGCTCAGATGGTGAGAACACATTGCTACAACACACGATTTGAGGAAGCCAATCTATCTCGAGCAAACTTTGATCATGCGAATCTCGAGTCTGCAGTACTCCGCCGAGCGAACATGACATATGTAAATCTTGCCGAAGCAACTACTCGGAGGGCGCATTTCACCAACGCAACATTTGAAGGAGCACATTTTGATGGTGTGGACTTCACAGGCTCAAAACTTGCGAAAGCGCGTCTCGATGGTATTCATCTTGGTCATGGTATCGTCTTGTGCTGGGTGGATGTTCGTGGGACAAACATTCCGCTGTTTGGCTTGGCGCAAACGTCCCTTTCGGAGACATTCACTAATAAGCGGTACATTCAGGTGGTTGGAATCGGGTCTCGGAAGGGGACGACGACATACATTGGAGAAGATGATTTGCTGGTATGTGGATGTTTCAGTGGGACGGTGGATGAGTTTGAAGCACAAGTGAAGAAGACGTATGTGCATGAATCTCAATACTTTCAGGAGTATCTGGGAGCCATTGCATACTTCCGCTCATTGCGGGACGCAAAATAATATATATATTATTCTATTGCGAAGGAGAAATTGATCTGCCTTCGTCGGTGGGAGACCGCACTCTCCCGAACGGAAGAAAGGCGGTGATCCACATGGCGTCGATGTTTTGGCACATCGGCGACAGCCTCCTTGGGGTGGTCCCGCGGCAGTGGACCACCGAGGAGATTCGGGAGAAGCTTGTCGCCCAGAAAGTGGCGGCTTCTCCCGACGACGACCTGGTGGAGCAGTTTCGCCGGCAAATGGCCCGGCATTGTCCTCCACCAGTGCGGGGGATCTGGGTATTCGAGAGCTCGTCCGTATCGTTGGGACTGCTCCCGGATACCCAGATCTCGAAGTTTGATCTCTCCCCGCGACATATCGGTTGGGGTATGAACTGGCGCGGACCGGTTTATGCTCCCCGATGGGTCGCGGGGATGCCTAGCATCGACAACCCCACCAACCAGGGCGACAACTGGCATCGGTGGGACGATGTCGATGCGTTTGTCGCCGTTGCCATCTAAAATCACATCCTTTTTTGAAGATACCCAATAAGCACAGTGCATCTGATTCATTTCATAGTTTGTTCCGCATCAAAAAAAATTCGACACGAGGGATGGTGTTAATATGAACATTGTGTTGTTGGATAAAGAGTTGGTTACGAAACGATTGGAAGAACTCGGCGTGCCAGAATGTGATATCAATGAATGCATCGAGTCCGCAGAATCTTGGGTTGATGGTGTTTACGAAACCGATGGAGTTCTCAAACGACTTAGCGTGGATAAGTTTTGCGAGGTTGCATCAAATGCAAATGCTCCGACATTTCCGTACTGCGCTTATCTGATGCCAGATGACAGCCGTAATCCACGTGAACTGGGATACGATGAGGGTGTCGTTATTTTTATGAAGGGGAGCAATCTTGGCGATTGCATCGCTTCAGAAGAAATCGCCGATATGGTCAATGAACTTTTTTATACAGTGGCGTGGGACCGGTGGTGTCAGATTTCGCATGGCGAATGATAATTATTTTGATATATATGTATTCTATATACGAGATGGGATTCATTTCTTCGCACCACGAAGACATCCCATCTATCGTTGAGGAAAGGAGGGATGCACCGTGACGTTTCACAGAGTTTTGTGAACAGGAGCGCGCCACGTGGGTCGAGCTCCAGGACGCAACGGAAGAGGCGGAAGCCATGGTGTGGGAGCGGGTCGAGCTCGCCTACCGCCACCCCTTATGGATGGGATATGCGAGCTCGACGTGGCGAGGTGTGACTCGGGGAAGCTCGGGCCACACATCGCCGATGGGTGGTACGGGTGTGGGAGGAAGTCTCCAGAACTTGGGGATCAAACTACACTTATCTGACCGGAGGGGAGCTCGGAACCGCACTAGGCGCGGACACCGAGATCCCATTTATACCAGTCAGCTCGGAATCCCGCCGGGTATACTCATTGGGGGTGATCGGGATGGATTGGAAAATGAAGTGGTATGTGGCGATTATGTTTGGCACGGATCGGGGATCAAAGCGGTGGATGAAGGCCGCACAACGCGCGGCTGCATATCTTCATGTTCCCACTCCTCCCCCTTCGGAAGAGGGGGAGGAGGCGTTGTTTGACGCGGCACAGGCCGCGATGAACGCCGAAGCGGCAGCCGCCGAGGCCACCGCTTTAAACAACAAGGCGATCTTAGCTGCCGCTGCTCCCGAGGTAGTCGCCGCGTGGGCAATCGAGGCCGAAGCCTGGGCCGAGTTGGAACAAGCCAAGTCGGAACAAGCCGATAATGTTGCGGCGGCTGAATGCCGATGGAAGGCAGCCCGAGCTGCTATGAGAGCGGCAGCGGATGCTGCGGGAGTCGCGGATCTCGCGAAAGCCGCAATGATGTCGGAAGCCAAGGCAGCCGAGTTGGCGGAGGCTGCGAAGTATCTCTTTCTTCTCAAGATATAAGGAAGCCACGTTTCGTCCTGGGTATGACGTTAAACTGCCCAGCGGAAGGGGGTGGTTCGCATGCGCGAGCCCAATGCGCGAAACAAGCCTTCCCTGTGGGACATTAAGACTAATATCACACTCACGGAAACGTGGGGGTATATTATGGCTGGTGTTCTGTGGGGCGGGCTCAAGCGTCGGGACCATTGATGGTATGGGTTGGCTCATCTAGCAAGGTGAGTACTGGCGATACCCACCATTGACCCCGACGTGCTACCAAAAGACCCATATATGATGCCAGTGTAGTATATGGGCGGATCGGAGAG
>Ga0116160_1005067_pt1 | contig 10676 bp, 10 predicted proteins | sample AD_JPNAS2_MetaG_FD_89879 | JGI IMG/M metagenome (GOLD analysis project Ga0116160, IMG submission 89879) | Active sludge microbial communities of municipal wastewater-treating anaerobic digesters from Japan - AD_JPNAS2_MetaG | ecosystem: Engineered > Bioreactor > Anaerobic > Digestate | place...
ATGTGTACAACCATAAGAGGCTGCATTCAGCTCTCAATTACAGATCTCCGGTTCAGTTCGAAGTGGAGGTTGCCTTAAATACCATTGCTTAACTATTTGTCCATTATCAGGGGTGCAGTCCAGCATGCTGATTTCATCTCCGGCCACCTCGATCTGGAAGAAGCGACTGGAGCCAGGATTTATGCTCCAGCATCTGCGAACTGCGCTTTTCCCCATGAACCCCTAAAAGAAGGGGACAGGATAAAGCTGGAGGATATCATATTCTCGGTGATCGAGACCCCAGGCCACACCCCAGAGCACATCTCCTACATAGCTGCTGACACCAGCAGGGCAGATGACCCTGTATCCCTCTTTTGCGGTGACACTCTCTTTGTAGGAGACGTTGGCAGGCCGGACCTCTTTCCGGGCAGAGCAGAGGAGCTTGCATCATCCCTCTATGATAGCCTGCACGAGAAGATCCTTAAGCTTCCGGACCACTGCGAGGTCTATCCTGCTCATAGCATGGGATCGCTCTGCGGACGGGCGATAAGCGCAAAGAGGAGCAGCACCATTGGCTTTGAAAGAAAATACAACTATGCCCTGCAGATATCCGATCGCCAGGAGTTCATACATTCCCTCACCTCGGATATGCCAGCTGCCCCGGACCATTTCGCTCGCTGCTCAGAGATCAACAGGGTGGGGCCCAATCTCATGAGGAGCCTCAAAACTCCTAAACCTTTGGATCCGAAGGCCTTTTCCAATAGCATAAAATCCGAAAAGGCGGCGATCTTGGACGTACGAAGCTATCCGGCATTCTCCGGCCTGCATATACCTGGATCCTGGCATATCGATCTTGCCGGCAGCTTCGCCACCCAGGCAGGCTGGGTCATACCCCCGAAAAAGGACATCTTCCTGGTGGTTGAAGGGAATGAACAGGTGGACGAGGCTGCTATGCAGCTGCGCCGGGTAGGTCTGGATAGCGTGGAAGCGTTCCTCGAAAGGGGCATGCTGGCCTGGGGAGTGAACGCTATGCCAGTAGATACTGTTCCAATAATAACCCCCAATATGGCAAATGATCTGGTTGCATCGGAAAAGGCGGTTATCATCGATGTCCGGTCAGCGGAGGAGAAGACTGACGATTGCGTCATCGGATCGATTCAGATCCCCTGGCACGACCTCAGAACCAGACATAAAGAGCTATCCAGGGATAGGAAGTACATTGTGATGTGCAGAGGAGGACAGAGGGCGAGCATTGCGGCATCCATCCTGAAGATGAACGGATTTAATAACGTCTTTAATATGGCGGGCGGATTCACCGCGTACCAGAAGCTGGGTATCTGCGCCCTTAACGACTGATCTCTTATGATCGATTGGATAACGATGGATTCATGGTCGCCGTATGTTGTGGGAGCGGGGATAGGGGTCCTCTCCTGGATCGCCTTCCTTCTCTCCGATCGCCCCCTGGGTGCCTCGACGGCGTTTGCCAAGTCTGCCGGTATGATCGAATCGGCGATTAACCGGGAAAATGCGGACCAGATGTCCTACTACCAGAAGATCAAGCCCAAAATTGATTGGCAGTGGATGATCGTCTTCGGCATGATAATTGGATCGCTTCTGTCATCATTCCTCTCTGGCCGTCTTGCGGTTCTGATTGTGCCCCCGATATTCGCTGAGGCCTTCGGAGCTGATGCGCTATTCCGGTTCGCCATAGCTCTGATCGGGGGGATTCTGATCGGCCTGGGGGCCCGTTGGGCTGATGGCTGCACCTCCGGTCATGGCATATCCGGCACTCTTCAGCTATCGCTGGTAAGCTGGATTGCGGTGGTATGCTTTTTTGTCTCAGGGATTGCAGTCGCCGCACTGATCTTTGGATTGGGGATCAAATGAGGGGTGATAAAGATGCCTTTTGAGACGATCAGGTCAAATGGAAGGGCACAGGTCGCCCTCGGTTTCTTATTCGGCGTTATCTTCGGATTCCTCCTCCAAAAGGGAGGGCTGACCGACTATGGGGTGATAGTTGGCCAGCTCCAGCTCACCGACTTCACCGTGGTCAGGGTTATGCTCACAGCCATTCTGGTAGGGATGATAGGGATCCATATCATGAGGTCTGCAGGGCTCGTTCGTCTGCACATCAAACCCGGATCGATCGGATCTACCGTTATCGGCGGGCTGATATTCGGGGCGGGGTTTGCTATTCTGGGCTACTGTCCAGGAACCGCTGCTGCTGCATTTGGGTCAGGAGCGATTGATGCCCTGGTGGGGATGGTTGGCATCATTATTGGAGCGGGGATGTTCGCCCGCCTCTATCCTGTCCTGAACCGGTCGGTGCTGAAATGGGGCCCCCTTCCAGAGGGCACAATACCGGAGCTTATAGGCATCAGGCCGATAATCGTCATTGCTGCCGTGGCAGTCTTGATAGTCGCCGTGCTGCGCTGGCTAAGCTTTTAAATAACAATATAACCTAAGCCCGATTGAGCCAAAGGACTTAAAGCATGTACGTCTTGCACTCTCTCTGGGATACCGAGGCATTTTATATCTGGGCTGAATCCTCAGCTCTACCTCTGGTCAATCAGGGCTATTCAGTTAGCAGCGAAGGGATTCCAGCTCATCCATTCTCCTTGCCGGGAAAGGAGCTGAAAACGCAAATTTCCAGGGCATTTCATCTGAATGGCGCCAAGACTCGAGCACTGATTCTCAGGATTCCTTCCGGCAAAAATGGACCTCTTCCCTCGCCCTGGCTATTGAGAGAGGATTATATCTCACAAAAGCCTGCTGGGCTGATCGAATGCGCTGTTGATGTTCTAGCCCTTGCGCCTGACCTGGCAGCCAAATTTCTTCTGGATCTTCCCATACATCCGCTCAAGGGAGTTGTTTATGCTGATTCAATGCGGTTTTGGTCCAGGCTCGCCCTCTATTCCCTGGAGCTGGTGGCAAAAGAGCAGTTTGTGCCTGCGGTCAGAGAAAGATACTCTCTATGGAAGGCGGTGATGGATGAGACCGATCTGGAACGGCTTGATCGCTTCTCAAAAGCCATGCCACCAAGCTGCCAGGCTCTCAGATTGTTCCCCACAGATAAATCCTCTCCAAAAGATCTGGCGAGAAGCTTCGTGGATGGAATGGCTGACTCTCTGGTGCGCGGCAGCCTGGAACAGCTTACACTCCTCCCACCCAAGAGAGGGCGCAGACCGCGAGTGATTCCTCTGCCCCAGCAGTTCTTGCTGTCTCTTACCTCAAAGGACCCAACGCTTGAAGCCTCGACTGAGGAGGTCGCCGCCTTCGCCAAGAAGATGAACTCCTGGATCAGTGAACTCGAGCCAAAAGCGGTGTCTGTACCATTTCGCACCTGCTTCCGGCTGCAAGCCCCGGCGGAAGAGGAGACCTGGAGATTGAGCTTCTTCCTCCAGGCAAAAGACGACCGCAGCCTGATGGTCCCGGCGGGAGAGGTATGGAGGACAAAGTCGGATGCTCTCACCCTCTTGAAAAAGAGCATAAAGAATCCGCAAGAGCAGCTTCTCGCTGACCTGGGCAGAGCAGCGCGACTCTTTCCCCAGCTGGAAAAGAGCCTGGAGACTGCCAGGCCTGCAGAACTGGAGATGGAAACCACAGAAGCTTATTCATTCCTGCGCCAATCGGCTCCTCTTTTAGAGCAGAATGGCTTCGGAGTAATGCTGCCCACCTGGTGGCAGCGACCCGGCACACGCCTGGGTGTGAAGCTGCAGCTGAGGGACGCACCCAGAAAAGAGGGCAATGCTGGTTCTGCTTTCTTCGGCCTGAACTCGGTTGTGGAATACGACTGGCAGCTATCTTTAGGCGACTATGTTATCTCTCGAGAGGAGTTCGCACAGCTCTCTCACCTCAAGATCCCTCTCATTCAAATAAGGGGAGAGTGGATGGAGCTGAGGCCTCAGGATATCGAGGCGGCCATTGATTTTTTCCATAAGAACAGGAACCACGAGATGACCCTGGCTGAGGCTCTGCATCTGGGCTTGAATCCAGCCGGCCATCCTTTGCCTGAAGCGAAAACCACCCTTCCCGTGCATGGCTTTGAGGCCGAGGGCAAGATCAAAGAGATGCTTTCCGCTCTTTCTGACCCCAGCGGCCATATGAAGCAACTCTCTTCCCCCCTAGATTTCCAGGGCACTCTGCGGCCCTATCAGCTACGGGGCGTATCCTGGCTCATGTACCTGAACCGGCTCGGCCTGGGAGCCTGTCTGGCGGATGATATGGGTCTGGGAAAAACGATAGAGTTGATTGCATTTCTTCTGCATGAGAGAGAGACTATGAAGGGCCCCGGCCCCACTCTTCTCATCTGTCCTATGTCTGTTGCCGGCAACTGGGAGCGGGAGATCGAGCGCTTTGCCCCCGGGCTGAAGGTCCTCATGCATCACGGCCTGGGCCGTCTCTCCGGCCAGGACTTCGAGAAGGCGGCGGAAAAGGCAGATGTGGTTATCACCACCTACTCCCTTGCCCAGAGGGATGAAGAAGAGCTTAATGCCGTATCCTGGGGTCACATAGTCCTGGACGAGGCGCAGAGCATCAAGAACCAGTCTGCCCGGCAGACCCAGTCCATAAAGCGCCTGAAAGCCACCCAAAAGATCGCTCTGACAGGAACGCCCGTGGAGAACAGGCTCTCTGAGCTATGGTCGATCATGGATTTCCTCAATCCCGGCTATCTGGGCTCATTCGAATCCTTCCGCAGGGATTTCGTGCTGCCCATAGAAAGATACAATAATAGAGCTCATTCCGAGGCCCTGCGATCTCTCATCCAGCCCTTTGTCCTGCGCCGGCTAAAAACCGACACCACAGTGATAAAGGACCTCCCAGAAAAGACGGAGATGAAGGTGGGCTATAATTTGACGCCGGAGCAGGCGAGCCTTTATGCTGCGGTGGTGGAGGATATGTTATCCAGGATCGAGTCTTCTGAAGGCATGAAGCGCAGAGGTCAGATTCTGGCTGCACTGACCAAGCTCAAGCAGATCTGCAACCACCCGGCGCTCTTCCTGCAGGACGGAAGCCCGCTGGAGGGCCGCTCCGGAAAGCTGTCCCGTCTGGAGGAGATGCTCGACGAGGCCATTTCTGTTGGTGACAGGGCCTTGATATTCACTCAGTTCGCCGGCATGGGGGCGATGCTCAGACATCAGCTGCAGGAAAAGCTCGGGGTTGAAGTCCTCTTCCTGCACGGCAAGACCAGCCGGAAGCAGAGAGAGGAGATGATCCAAAGGTTCCAGCAGGGAAGCTCTCCAATATTCATACTATCATTAAAGGCCGGAGGCTTCGGCCTCAATCTGACTGCTGCCAACCACGTATTCCACTTCGATCGCTGGTGGAATCCTGCGGTGGAGAATCAGGCTACTGACCGCGCCTTCCGCATCGGCCAGAAGAAGAACGTCTTTGTGCATAAGTTCGTCTGTGCTGGAACGCTTGAGGAGAGAATAGACCAGATGATAGAACAGAAGAAAGCGCTGGCAGAATCGGTGATAGGGACAGGTGAAGCCTGGCTGACGGAGCTGTCTGATGATAGCTTGAGAGAGCTGCTTGTTCTGAGGCAGGAGGCAGTGAGCAATGGGAGCGATAGCAGCGATCGGAGCGATAGAAAATGAGCCCCTACTGGAGCTACTATGAACCAGCCAAGCCCAAGAAGGTCGAGAACGGGCTAAAAGCCAAGAGCAAACGAGGATGCATAGGAGAAACATGGTGGTCCAAGCGCTGGGTCAAGACCCTTGAATCCTTCAATCTGGGAGCCAGGCTCACTCGAGGAAAAAGCTATGCTCGAAAAGGGCAGGTTATATCCATAGATGTCAATCCCGGCATAGTGAGGGCCAGGGTGCAGGGAACCGGATCGGAGCCTTATGATGTGGTGATAAAGCTGAAGCCACTGTCGGATGCTGAGTGGGATAAGGCTGCCTCGACTATGGCCTCAAAAGCAGTATTTGCAGCCCGGCTGCTGGGCGGGGAGATGCCGCAGAACATCGAAGAGGCCTTCTCCGAGTCAGGTCTATCCCTCTTTCCCAGCAAGGGCAGGGACTTGAAGACAGATTGCTCCTGCCCGGACTGGTCTAATCCCTGCAAGCATATAGCCGCGGTCTACTATCTTCTGGCAGAGCAGTTTGACTGCGATCCTTTCCTGATCTTCAAGCTTCGAGGGCGGAGCAAAGAGCAGATCATGGAAGCGATGCGCAAGATGCGTTCCGCTGAGGCTGTTGAGGAGGCAGATGGGATTTCGAGATCAAGCCAGGACGCAAGGGAGCAATTCAAGCCCTTGGAGGAGTGTTTGGATTGCTACTGGCAGGGAGGTGGCGAGCTTGATCTGCTGGAGATCAATCCAAGAGCCCCTGATGTAAAGGGGGCAGTTTTGGAGAGACTGGGGCCGAGCCCTTTTTACATAGCAGGCGTCAATTTGGCAGCATTGCTCTCCAAGGCCTATGAAAAAGCAGGCAAAGCAGCACTTCAGAGGGCAACTGGCGAGACTGAAAGCAAGGAGATGCAGTAGTAAAGATGGCACTGGCTATGCCACGCTTCACGAGCTGGATGCTGGAAGGCAAAAGACTGCTGAAAGCTATTGCCGAAACCTTGATGAGTGCATTATTGACTGAAAGAGCTTGCTCATCCAGTTAACAAATCCCTTAAATGGACTTGTCTTCATATACCTTGACGCGTCCAGGCACCTTCCATAGCTATCGTAGACCTCGAATTTTCCATCTTCACTATGGATGATGCACTCAGCCTTCTCTTTCCTGCATATCTCTCGTGCCAGCCTGATCGCCTCGGCCTTGGTCTGAGCGTGACCGCAAGGCCTCCATGCATGGGGCTTCTTGATATCCCATCCGTTTCGGGAATTCTTTACCACATGTCGCTCATTCCGAGCCATATTTTTCTATTAGTGTTTCTAAATATATAAAATGATTTGTTGGGTTTCTGCGAGGGGGCTTTCCCTGGCCATGAATGCTGCAATGCGCCCAAGATAAATGCGGTGGAGATGGAAGGAGCTGGAGCGGCCGCGGCCATAGAACAGGGCCGGAAGCCAGGGAATTCCCACAAGATTCATGATGATCCGGGGGATATCAGATGTGGCCGCTGCCTTCATAATGGGATGGATCTGGACAGGCTGCCCCGTTAGCCATCGGCTAAATCACGGGTTTGTGATTGTCTTCGTAATCGATCGGAAAGTTCAGTATTTTATTCATGCAGATTCTCCTTCTCTGGGCTTGTGGCAGCGAAGCTGGCGGTGGTTATAGGGATCTGAAGATCAGTGTTACTAATTCGCTTCCTGGACAAATCTCATATTGCCTTTTCATTCTACATCCGGAGAACAATTGTGTCCCACCTCTCAAATCCTCAACGGCCTGCCCAATTGTATCCAAGCCTCCCCGGCGTTGAGGGGGCCAGGGCATTAGCGCGGGAGGCCCGCGGGCCGACTCGCGGCGCCCACTGAAAAGGAGATCGCATTTATCTATACTAACCTTTAATCCTGACAAGATTCTGGAAATCGACTAACAGAGATCACTTCCTTCCAATCACGATGAGCAAATTTGTCCAAAGATTTAATAGTTGGGCAAACCAACCAACTACAAAAAAGATATCAAATACGGCCAAGACACTCATGAAAATCTACCTGGACGTCTGCTGCATCAACCGGCCTTTTGATGACCAAACCGAAGAGAGAATCAGGATGGAATCAGAAGCAGTCCTGGCCATCTTAAAGAGGTGCCTCTTGGAGTGGACTCTCATAGGCAGCGAAGCCATAGATTACGAAATCTCCAGAATACCAGATGCCGAGAGGCGAAGGAAAGTGGAACAAATTGCCTCGATATCAAGAGAAAAGACCATTGTGGATGAGTCTATCGTCTCCAGAGCTCGGGAGATCGAGATGCAAGGGCTAAAGCCCATGGATGCTTTGCATCTGGCCTGTGCGGAGAGATCAGCGGATGTTATGCTGACCACGGATGATGAGATCTTGAGGGCAGCGATTAGGATGAGCGCGGACATCAAAGTCATAGTCATGAACCCTGCAAGGTGGTTGTTAGATGTCCTCTAAAGTAGATGTCAGAAGCATCAATGAGATCAGGAAGCTGGGGATAGATGCTCTAGCTGAAGCCCTGGGGCCTGTGGATATGGCCAGGTTCTTGCAAAGCTTTGATCTAGGGAGCGGCGACTATACGAAGGAGAGGGCGGGATGGCTGGACCAGAGCCTTGAGGAGATACTCGAAGAGATTAAGAGGAAAAGAAAGGAGTAGATCAAGAAATCTGGCGGGAGCTTATCAGGCAGAGCCTCCCAGGGAATGCGTGCCCCAGGTCGTCAGGGGAGAGATTGCATCAGGCAACCAGGTGGTAGACGATCCCAGCAATGACTTCTTCTCCGAGGTTCTCAAAACTTGGCCTGAGATAAATGCGATGGAGAGGAAGGTGCTGGGGCGCGGCAGCCATAGATCTGGCTCGATGCCAGGGAATTCCCACAAGATTCATGATGATCCGGGGGATCTCAGATCAGCCTCGCGCCAATGGGAAGAATAATGGCAGAAAAGAGCGAGATGCCTGGAAGGCTTACGCATCCGACGCGGCCGCCGCTTTTTTGTATTGGGATGGATTGCAGAGGGATTGCCGATGCCGCCTTCGGCTAGAACGCCGGATATGTGAATGTCTTTGCAGTAGATCTGGAAGTTCAGGATATTCAACTTGCCCAACAATGGCCTACGACACAAAGACGGAGTACTTTGATATTAGCCAAGAGTTGCTGGGGATGATTCTGGGATTCAGTGGATGGGCTGAATAGCTAGCCCATCTTTTTTTTGTCTTTTCAAGAAGGGATCTCGTTCTAAGATACATTGTCCCCTCCAAAATATTCAGCAATATCTGCAAGAAAGTTGGGATTCAACGATGAATAAGGCAATCCAAGTCTTTTTATGCCCTCCATCTTTTCCATCAGGCCGTCTAGAGAGAGATAGCCGCAGACGTTTTTCAAAGGCTTTGGTCGAAATTGAAATGTAGGGCGCAATATCTCTTGCTCAACTTTGTCTCTACGTTCATCAGGTGCAACCAAGTAAAGTTTTATATCAAGATTCGGTTGAAGAGCCAACAAATCACTCATCCTAAGTAGACCAGAGTAGATTGAAGTGGTACATTCTACCTCAAAGGCAGATATAATTGAATTGCCTTTCAACCAAAGAACATCTATCAGTTCTATAGTCCTCTGTGTAGTCTCATTGAATTGCGTAGGCAGTTGTTCTACAATATTTGGCAATGATCCCAGTGTCTTCCCTTGCCAGATTTTGGATCGATCATTCCGTGCTACCCACACATCTAGTCCCATTTCAGAGCCCAAGGTTAATAAATAAAATTGTATCTGCGTATGATCGGTACTGCTCGGAGTTGTTTCATCTGATGAAGAAATACATTGTTGGTTGTCTTCAGGTTCTTCTGCTTCAGGAACGCTGACTAGAGTATTGATGATCTTATCGCCTACTTTTCCTTTGGTTTTAAAGAGCGGCATTAGCGGAGGATATTTCTTAATTGCTACGAGCCAATGCGAGAACATGTCGAAAAGATCTACAGCATTCAGATCCCTTTTGCTCAAGTTCCGCAAATCCTCAGATACATCTCCAATTAAGACAAGGGCAGTGCTATTGGCCATAGGGTAATCGTTAAGACTCTGTGCGTAGATCTTGCCAGTAAAATAGTTGAGAACTAAGCGAGATTTTTTATTGAACAGAACAAAAGAGTCTGGACGTAGCGCATTTAATATAGGCGACAAGGTTCCTGCCTGGAAACCCTTAGAGTATGGAGATGCTGAAAACTCCTTGCATGCCATAAGGAGTTGTTCAGGATGTTCGTCGCAGCGTGTAATAAAATTCAGAATTGAATCTGCGACCTCTCGCCAGCCATCCTTTCTCCATTCTGCAGCCTCAAACTTGATCCTCAAATCGGCAGCAAAGGCTGGGGCGATAGATATCCAATTGCCTTGATCGCGATTTGATTGGCTATCTAAGTAAGGCATCAATTTTAATAAAACCTGATCTTCAACAATTTCTCCCCGATTTGCAGCTAATTTGATTGATTCTAAGTTGTTCCTCGCTTGCACTCTCCCTAGAGCATAATAAGCCAAATGCGTTTTACCTTCTGGTTCTACCATGTATGAGTTGACAAATTCCTCGAACAGTTTCAAGAATTCGCTGCGCTTCTCATGAGGTTTGTCGCCTGCCCAAATACCCTTAGTGCTGTCATTAACAGTAATAGATGCCACTTTCCCCTCCTTACATATCTAACAATGGATAACAAAAAGGTGATACAAGGTCTTAATAGAAATAACCATCGGGACAACCATTTAATAGTCGTTACCAAAATGCATCCTTTGATGTACGAAGATAGTGCTTTTCACATAGACTCTTATGATATCATGCCGAGTTATATCAATTCAAGAATTTTTAAGAATCATAAAATAATTTTCATTTCTCGCAAGTATGATACCATTTTTTTTTCGATTTTGCCATTGATCGATAAGCAGCATAATTCCAGCGCCTCCAAGCCATGCAGGAAATGATAACAATTGATATTACTATCGATAATTTTTTAAAACAGTACAAAGGAACACAAGTTACTTAAGCGCTCCAGAAAGCCCTGCTATGGAAATTGATCGAGGCGGATAAATGAAAAGCCATACGGACCTGCAATTGCCCTCAGGACTGGAAGGTCTTGCTGATCTG
>Ga0116160_1005112_pt1 | contig 10626 bp, 9 predicted proteins | sample AD_JPNAS2_MetaG_FD_89879 | JGI IMG/M metagenome (GOLD analysis project Ga0116160, IMG submission 89879) | Active sludge microbial communities of municipal wastewater-treating anaerobic digesters from Japan - AD_JPNAS2_MetaG | ecosystem: Engineered > Bioreactor > Anaerobic > Digestate | place...
ACGGCTCTCCGTCCGGAACCATGATCGAATATTCCGAAGAGGATGAGCCTTTGGGGACGGGGGGGGCTTTGCGTCAAGCGATCGCTTCGTGTAACGATTCTTGTTTTGTCGTCCTGAACGGAGATTCTTTTTTCAATTTGGATATGGGAGATCTGGCCAGGTTTCACGCGAGCAGGCGGTGCCTGATGACCATCGGCCTCTGCCGCGTCAAGAGCATGAAGCGTTATGGAAGCGTGGAAATCGGCGAGGATGGGAGAGTCTTGAGTTTCCAAAAAAAAGGCTCCGATGCTCCCGGCTTGATCAACGGCGGGATCTATGCAGTCCACAGGAATATCGCAAATCACATTCCGGAAGGAAAGGTCTCCCTGGAAGAAAGCGTCATGCCGAAGCTTATGAAAAAAAACCTTTTATACGGGAAGGCTTTCGAGGCTTTCTTTCTGGATATAGGAATTCCGGAGGACTATTTCTGGATTGACAAACATCCCGAAAATCTGTCTTGATTCAATCCCGTCCGAGACCACAAAAGGAAATCGAATGAAACCCGACCATCCGAAAATTTCTGTCTTGACGCCCTCCCTGAACACGGGGCGATATCTCAGGGACACCATCGAATCCGTTCTCGCCCAGAATTTCAAGGATTATGAATTCATTGTGGTGGACGGCGGCTCAACCGATGAGAGTATCGAGATACTGAAAGAATATCCCCAGGTTCGCTGGATTTCAGAAAAGGAAACGGACAAGGATACGGTGCTGGAGGCCTACCGGAAGGCGTTCGCCATGTCCCGCGGCGACTACATCGTTCAGTGTTGCGTATCGGACGGATTCCTCACGAAAAGATGGTTTCAACTCTGCGTCGACACCTTTGAAAAGGACGAAGAAATATCCATTGTCTGGGGTCTCCCCCAATATATGACCGAGCATGGCGACCTGGGAAGGATCACCAACCCGGAATTCCTCCTTAAAGCCCCTCCCCAGAAAAGGGATTTTCTCGCGTACTGGCTCGCGATCGGCTACGGCTTCCCCGAAGGGAACTTCATCACGAGGCGTAAAGTATTCGATGAATGCCTCCCGGAAAGGAACGCGGCGGGCATTTTCAGCGAGAGCCCTCATATCGCATTCCTTTACCATTTTAACATGAGAGGTTATCTCCCCTATTTTCTTCCCGTGATCGCAAATTTCGGCAGACTGCACCCGAACCAGCGGGTGGAGCGCCTGAATGATATTCTGGACAGAGACGGGAAACTGTATATCAAGATGATGAAAGAATACAGGCAGCAACTCCTTCGAGGGGAAATAAAACACTATTTCCGCAACGGATGCGGGGAGATTATAGGCGAGATTAAAAAAGAAGATCTCGGCCGGCTGCGAAGAGATATATTAAGGCATTACGCAAAGTACAAGATAGGCAAGAGATTGAGAGAGACTTTCGAAAGCCTGTAATTTTCGCGATTAAGGAGCACACTCTCTATACCTGCCGTTTTATGATGCTGCTACTCCCCACTCCGGCGGGAAATAATCTTCCGGGTGGTTGTACCAGGGATCATTGCTGATCCTCTCCGTCCGCAGGACAATCTTTCCCGGGTTCTGATTCAACCAGGCCGCCCACCAGCTGAAAGTGCTCCCGCCGGCGACGATATTGTGCCTGCACCTGCTCATCATCCACAGATCTTCGTAACCTTTGTTCGGCGGATTGATGTCGACATAAGTGACCCGGGCGGTGACCTTGAAATGCTCCTTAACCCATGGCATGTCGTTCGAGAAAATAAAAAAATGCGGATCTTCGATTCTGGACAGCATGCATTCCGTCGCGTTCCTGTAGTATTCCTCCGTGATGACGCCGGCAACGCTCTTGTGAACATCAGGATCGGTGACGTAATCGCCTCTGCGGAAATGTACGCCGACTGAATTCGTGCTTTCAATAAGTTTTGTCAGCTCGCGCCCTTTTTCGCTTATATCTCTGGGCGTGAATTCTTCAATAAGCAGATCCCGGATCGGAGAGAAATATTTATATGAATTGAAATAGCCGATCAGATAACGATCGGGTCCCAATTCAAAGAAGCCCGGTTTAAACTCCGATCCATCCGGTTCCAGGTAAACGAGTCCGCCCTTAGTTCGGGAGCCATGCGGTCCGAACAGTCTCGACACGGCGCGACGGATTCGCCCCAGCCTGCTTTCGGCAGGTTTCAATTTCCGTATCTCTTCCTCGCGGGCCTGCGGAGCCGTGATTCTGAAACAGTTAAGTTGAAACACGTGTTCCTTATTCAGGGTCATTTTTCTGAAATTGAACGAGTCCGTCCTGAGAACTGTGTCATGAAGCATCGCCAGATGCTTCGCCGACGCATACTGAAACATCTGGTTCCCGAGACCACCCATCAGATTAACAATGATCATGCCTCACCTTGAAAAATAATCCTGCAGATCACCATATGCATATCTTGTTCAGATCCCCGCCCTTTTCCCCCAGCCAGAACGACCTCAGATAGGTCCTGTCCAGACGCATGCCCATGAAGGGGTTCAAAGTGGTGCCGGTGTCGATGTATGTGTTTCTGTCGCAGAATTCGTAGAGCTGATGGATGGCCATCTTGCTGAGTGCGGACGCTGAAAACAGGAACAGGTAACCTTCGATCCTGTTCTCATCTATCCACGTCTTTATATTCTCAATCAGTCCGTAATTGTTGACCATTGCGTTATACCCGACCCGGAAATCCTTAACGATAAAGGGCATCAAGGATAAGTCGTTCTTCCTGTTGCAGATGAAGACGGTTTTATATTTGTTAAACACGGGATACATCTCGCGGATGACCTTCGGGTAATTGCCGTTGACCAGAAGATTCGCCCATGTGAAATTCTCGTCGTACTTCCCGTGGAATTCGAGCTGCCATTGGAAATTTTCCTCCCCCACGCAGCACCGGCAGCTCAATCCCTTGAAGTAATTTTTTTTCTTGAACCGGAATGCGTCTATGAGTCTGTCCCGAGTAAACGTATGCCGTTTCGGATCAAAGTGTTTGAAATCCTCCTCGTGATAAGGCCCTTTCACTACCCGGTCGTCTATCTTGGCCATGTGGTCGCCCAGAATCACTTCCTTGTTCTGGAGCATGTACAGCTCGCCGTCCGAGAATCTGTTGAAAGCGAAAGGTTCTCCTTTTTTGAGCAAGTCGAGCAGCCTGTAAAAATCTTCTTCGAAATTCTTCATAATTGATAATCAAACCGTATTCGAAAGAGTTTATTTGTCATTCCGGTGAAAACCGGAATCCAGCAGTTTTCCGCAATGAGAAATCAGCCTGCCGCATATATTCCTGCAGGTAAGAGAAAACGGTGCACTTTATACTGGTATGACTTCCGATCCCGCGAAAAGAGCATGGGAGCACAAGAATCATTTTATAACTGGATTCCGTGTCGCGCTTCGCTTGCACGGAATGACGAAATAAGTAAATGCGGCACAGTCCCACAAGGGAGATGGAAATGAAACTCAAGGCCGTCACCAGCATGGTCTATACCGGCGGGCGCCGGCGTTCAGTTCTCTATTGTCATTCCGGCAGCAGCCGGAATCCAGCAGTTTTCCGCAATCATAATCCGAGTTGATCTTTCCAGATGGCAAAAATCTGATCGTCGCTCATTGATTCATCAGAGCAGGGTTCGGGACCATGATAGCGAGTCCCTGTCAATCTGCATTCCCGCCTTACCAGGCTCCACGGCTTGCTGACCGATCGATAAACATCGGAGATGGAGTCGTACATATTCTGCCTGTCATCAAGGAATCCCGCATACCGGATTCTGCCCGAATATTTCTTCGTCAAAGGTTCGATCCTGCCGTAGAAATAAACGGGATCGGCGAGATACCCGAACAGGGTAACTGTTCCCATACCGTCATGTATGGCTTTTTCCACCGATTCAACAATCATGTTTTCTGATTTTATAGTACCGATCACGCCGGCTGTTTTGTCGGGTTTGGCGTCCGAGGCAATCAATGCGTTTCCGAAATTGGGGCAGATGAAATGACTGCGGGCTATGTTGTGGAATTTGGCTTGAGAAAAATCCGCATAATGGACCTTTTCGAAAATTTTCCACTTCAGGTTTTTGAGATTTGATACCTCTCTGTTCAGGCAAGTTAGAATGAACTTGACCCCGGCGATCTTCTTCGGTCCCGGCATGGTTTTGAGATACATATCCTTAAGCGGAGTCAGTCTGGATTTCTCTCGCTGTTTTCTAATCTTTTCCTCTATTCGGGTCAATTCGGTGAGAGAAAACAGTTTAATCCCGCTGATAATCACGGTGTCTCCGTATTCGGGTTTAAAAGCCGCAATTCCCTCCGCTCTGCACTTGTCCAGATGCCATCTGTCCGGCCCGTAGAAGATGCAGGCATGCCCCCGTTTGTTGAATTGATTACACAGGTTCACCAGGGCAATGGTGGATCCGCCGGGAACACTGGATCCTGAAATTATTTTTATCATTATTCAGCTCGAAATCAGGCCGGATGTCCCGAACCTTTCCAACATCCTTATTCCATTCGCATTCTGCGATAAGTGGTGATCCTATACCATCGCCCTGAAAATTCAAACACAAAAACAAGGTTCTTGATGAGTTATGGATTATGGTTTTTTTATATAAATCTTCTCAGAATTTAAGGACGCTGTTAGATACATTACCGCTTCCCCAAGTTACCCATGACCTGCTTTTACATTGAGCCTACTATAAATATCTGGTAGTATTCCAAATTCAAAAAAATCGGGCTTTCGCATTTACTATGGGAGCAAAAATATCCATAATACTCACAGCTTGGGCAAGGCCGCACTATCTCGAAGAGCAGGTCGAAAGGATTCTGGAACAGACAGTCCGACCTTATGAAATCGTCCTCTGGTACAATAACCCGCCCCCGAAAACAGGTTTTCTGGAGATGAAGCAGAGGACCGGCTTTAAAAACGACCGGTTCGTGAGAAAGATACTTTGCGACTATAATTTCGGCATTGTCCCGCGCTTTGCCCTCGCCTCCGCCATGGAGGGAGAGTATGTATGCATTTTCGACGACGATACGCTGCCGGGCCGCCGCTGGCTGGAGAATTGTCTGAACTACGTCGATTCCGAAAAGACGCTGTGCGGCACCATCGGCCTTCGCTATCTCTCGGCGACGGAGCTGAAGACGGAAAAGCCGAGAATGGGATGGGAGGCTATGAACGAGCGGCTCGAGTTTGTGGATATCGTCGGCCACAGCTGGTTTTTCCGCCGTGAATGGGCCAGGTTTTTCTGGGACGATGAACCGGTCCTCCGCACGTTCGGCGAAGATATACATTTCTGCGCCATGCTTCAGCGGCACGGCATTAAATCGGCCTGCCCTCCCCACCCTGCAAACGATAAATCCCTCTGGGGATCGGTGAAACCCGAACTCGGAGTAGACAAAGTCGCCATCAGCATCAGCTCGGACCGCTCCAGGGATTTCTGGAAGGTAGTCCAATATGAACTGCAGAAGGGATATAAACCCGTCCTGTTATGATCCTGATTGCATACGGAACCCGGCCTGAAATAATCAAGCTCTTTCCTGTCGTTAGCGAGTTGAGGTCGCGGCGCATTCCCTTTCGGACGCTGTTCAGCGGCCAGCAGCTCGATCTCTACCAGGACGTACGGGAGCTGATCCCCGAGCCGGACTTCAGCTTCGCGGGTTCTTTTGCCGGAAAAGAAAAACACAACACCTTGGCGGGAAGTTTCGTGAAGATCTGCCGCGCGGCGGAAGATCTCTTTACTGCGCACCCCTTCGACATAGTGGTCGTTCAGGGCGATACCACGACTGCCTGGGCTATCGCGCAGATCGCCTTTTACAACGGCATCCGCGTCGCCCACGTTGAGGCGGGGCTCCGCACGTTCGACCTGAAGAACCCCTATCCGGAAGAGTTGAACAGGACCTTGATCACCCAGGTGGCCGCTTATAATTTTGCTCCCACGGACCAGGCGCGCAAAAACCTGAAGGGATGTGGGGCTCGCAATGTACACGTAACCGGCAATACCATTGTGGATGCGGTCCGGTATTTTCAAAACAGGATTTCCTCGCGGCAGATTGAAAACACCGTCCTGGTCACCCTGCACCGGAGGGAAAACCATTCCACAATGGATTTTCTGTTCAATGAACTTCAGAAAACGGCCCTGTCCAACCCGGATCTGACTTTCATTCTCCCTATTCATCCGAATCCGGCCGTCTCCCGCCACTGTTACATATTAACAGCGGAGAATATCAGTGTCGTCGAGCCGCTTGGTTATCCGGAAATGCTGTCTCTCATGGCGCGAGCGAAATTCTTTATATCCGACAGCGGTGGCGTTCAGGAAGAGGCATCTTGTCTCAATAAGAAGATTCTAATCGTGCGAGACACGACAGAGAGACCGGAAATCGTAGAGATTGGGCTGGGACTTCTGACGGGGAAGGATTTCCGGCGGCATATAGAATGGGCGCGGACTGAGCCGCCTCCAGCCACCGCCTGCCCTTATGGAGACGGGGATGCCGCCCGCAAAATCGTCGATATACTCGAACGTGAGGTGTAAAGAGTAAGTCGTAAGGGCTTGTCGTTACGCTTAACAATAGATGAACTCGCAAAACTCGATATCGCCGCATGCTGCCTGACGCCTTACGAATTTGAATGAGAAAGATCCGCCGACAGATAAGAGCCCGTCTCAATGACCTTCGCCTTTCACGGGAATCTGCCCGGTATGAGGTGCTCTTTTCGGAAAGGGGCCTGCGCATCCCTGATGAGCAGGCCCTGAGAGAATTGATGCGGACCAGTTATCCCTCTCTGAAACCCGCGGCCAAGGACAGCCTCAGTATTATTTCCGTTTTTCACCACTACAACTGGGAAAAGGACTCGCTCCTCCCGGCATTGGAGAGATTCGGCCGGGTGAGGCATTATGATCGGGCGGAGCCGTTTCATCACGAAATGAATAACGATCTCCTGAAAACGCTGCATTGCTGGCTATCGGAGAGCCCCGCGGACGTTATCTTCAGCTACCTTTCCGGCGAAAACGTGACCCCCGAAACAGTGGAGGCGATGAGGCGCTTCGGCGTGCCGATGATCAACCTGGCCCTGAACGATAAAGAGCATTTTGTCGGAAAGATAAGGGCGGGGAAATCCATGGGCTCCAGGGACATCTGCCGGTATTTCGATCTCTGCTGGACCAGCACGGAAGACGCCCTGGAGAAATACTGCGTGGAAGGCGCAACCCCGGTTTACCTGCCGGAGGGCGCCAATCCGGATATACATCGCCCCTTTGAAGAAGAAAAAGTTTACGACGTGTCTTTTGTGGGACAGTGCTACGGCAATCGTCCCGAGATCGTCTCGCGGCTGCAATCGCTCGGCATCAATGTGGCGCCTTACGGGAGCGGCTGGCCGAACGGACCCCTGCCGCTAGAGAAAATGGTTCTGCTCTATTCCCGGAGCCGCATCAATCTCGGTTTCGCGGGAATCGCCGGCCACCGGGACGCGTTCTGTCTGAAAGGACGCGATTTCGAGGTCCCGATGAGCGGCGGCCTTTATTTAACCGAGCACCATCCGGAATTGGAAAGGGTATACGATATCGGGCGGGAGATCGTGACTTATTCCGGGTTCGACGATCTCGTCGGGAAGATCCGTTTCCTGCTCACAAATCCTGAAAAGGCCGAAGAGATCAGAAGAAGCGGATTCCGGCGCGCCCGCATGGATCATACGTGGGAAAAGCGCTTTGAGCGGATATTTTCTTTAATTGGCCTTATCTGAGGCGTTGGGTCTGAGGCGTTGGGCGCAAAAAGATTTGGCGTTTAGTACTCCCATAAAATAACGCTGACTGGCAGGGCTTGTTCGAAATTGTTTTATAACTGGATTCCGTGTCGCGCTCCGCTTGCACGGAATGACGAATAAGACATGCGACACGACTTCACGGAATGACGAATAAGAAAATACGACACGACTTCACGGAATGACGAATAAGAAATGCGACACAGCCCCTCAAGGGAGAAGGAAATGGAACTCAAGGCCGTCACCAACATGGTCTGTCTCGGCAGGTACCGGCGTTCAGTGCTCTATCGTCATTCCGGGCTTGACCCGGAATCCAGTTATAAAACGGTTTCGAACAGGTCCTGCCAGTCAGGGTTATTTTTCTCAATCAATTCGATTTTCCATTTCCTTTTCCATTCTTTAATTCTTTTTTCTCTTTCAATAGCTGAAATCATTCTCTCATGGATTTCATATCCGTTTTACCCAACGCCCAATGCCTAATGCCCAACACCGGCCTCCTTCATTGCGGCATTTAGCGTGTTTTTCAGAAGCATGGCGATGGTCATCGGCCCCACTCCGCCGGGTACCGGTGTTATGTAAGAAGCCTTTTCCACTGCTTCCTGAAAAGCGACATCCCCAACCAGCTTTCCGTTTTCCAGCCGGTTCACCCCGACATCGACAACGACCGCTCCTTTTTTTACCATTTCTCCCCGGATCATTTCCGGTCTCCCCGCCGCGGCCACGAGCAAATCGGCCCTGGCCGTCACCCGCGGGAGGTCCTTCGTTCTCGTATGGCAGACGGTCACGGTCGCATTCCGGGAAAGGAGCATGAGCGCCAGGGGCTTGCCGACGATATTGCTCCTTCCTACGATTACGGCCTCTCTGCCCTCGATGGCAATTCCCGACCTGTCGAGCAATTCGATAATTCCTGACGGCGTGCAGGCCTTGTGGTACGGTTCTCCCGAGAAGAGGCGTCCGACATTGCAGGGATGGAACCCGTCAACGTCTTTGCGGGGGTCGATGGCATCGATCACGGTTTCTGCGTGAATCTGCTTTGGAAGGGGAAGCTGGACAAGTATCCCGTGCACCTCTTCATCTCTGTTCAGCTTTCTAATAAGATTCAGTATTTCCGCTTCATCCGTTTGTGCCGGCAATTTGTACTCTTTGGACAGAAATCCCGCTTCGGCGCAGGCCTTTTCCTTCCGCCCGACATATATCCTGGAGGCCGGGTCGTCACCTGCCAGGACGACAGCCAGCCCCGGGATTATGCCTTTTTCTTCCTTCAGCTTCAGGGCTTGCTCCCTGATCTGCCGCCGGATATCGTCCGCTATCTTCTTTCCGTCAATCACATTCGCCATCGAATCCCCCTCGAATATCGTAAGGCGTAAGCAGTAAAGCGTAAGGTGTCCCAAAAAAAGGAAAGCCGCTCTTCTTGCGCCCTGAATCCGCGCGGTCCTAAATCCCAAGCACTATCCTTCGACAGGCTCAGGATGACACCCTTCGACAGACTCAGGGGTTAAAATGTCATGGTGAGCCCGTCGAACCATGACCTCCTAACTCCTTGTATGAATCCGAAACCGTAAAGCATAAAGTGTGTTTCCCGCTTTTCCCGCCTCATGACGCAATGGACGCTATAGACGCAATGGACGCAATGGACTCAACAGATCGCTTCCCGCTTTTCGGCGCCTAACACCCATTGCCTCAAATTATCCCCAATTCCCTGAGATGGACCGAAACCGCCTCAAAGACCGGTTCCGGTTCCAGTTCATCCAGGCAGCGGCTCCAGCCCCTGCCTTCGCAGCCTTTCTGGTAACAGGGAACGCAATCATGGCCGGGCACAACGATCCTGTTTCCGCCCCCGGGGGGAGCCCAGTCGTACCAGTCTGACGGACCGAAAATAGTGAGAGTGGGAGTTCCTACCGCCGCTGCAATATGGGGCGCGGCGCTGTCGACCCCCAGATGGCATGAGCTCAGCCGGAGCAGGCCTGCCAGTTCCCCCAGAGCCGTCTTTCCGGCCGCATTCCGCACCCGTCCCGTGCAAAAACCTGCAAGTTCTTCGGCATTTGTAATCTCATCCGCAGACCCCACGATCACGACCGGAATACGATACTTCTCCCAGACCTTATTCAGGACGGCTGCCCACTTCTGCGGGGCCCATTCCTTGTATTTCCATCGTGAAAACGGATTGATGGATATCCAGCGCTCTCCCGGGTTTAGTTCCTTAATGATATTCTTTGCTCTTGTCAGCGCCGCATCGGAGACCCAGAGCCTCGGAACGATGTTCCGAGTACGCAGTCCGAACTCCCTCAACAGACATAGGGTCTGTTCTGATGCTCCTCTGACCCGGGATTCCAGCGGGGGAGGCCTCATGACATGCGTAAACAGAAGGTTTCTCCAGAAGGGTACATCCCGATGATCCAAGGTGCCGCGCAGGGGCGCGCCCGTGAAAAAAGTCATGAAAGCGCCGCGGTCGCCGGAACGGAGGTCGAAAACGGCGTCGAAGCGCTCTGCTCTCAACTGCCGGATAAGTCTTATATTGGCGGCCGTTTTATGAAAAATAGTTCCGGAATTCACAGTCTTGAACACCCGGTGGATCCGGGGATCCGCCTTCAGCAGTTCACCGAAGTCGCCCCTTGCGAGAATGGATACTTTACCGCCCGGAACGGTCTCTTTTACCGCCGACACCGCAGGAACAGTCCAGACGACGTCCCCGATATCGCCGAGTTGGATAAGAAGCACATTTTTGAGGGGATTTTTTACCAGGTCACGCTCAACTTTCATAAGTGTGCAGAATATTCTCCGCGGTGACCGGTGTCAACCCATTAATTTTCGGAAAACCCTAATTGTTATTGAAAGTAACACGTTTTTCGTGGTATGGATGAACGTTTTCATGGGGGGG
>Ga0116160_1005122_pt1 | contig 10615 bp, 11 predicted proteins | sample AD_JPNAS2_MetaG_FD_89879 | JGI IMG/M metagenome (GOLD analysis project Ga0116160, IMG submission 89879) | Active sludge microbial communities of municipal wastewater-treating anaerobic digesters from Japan - AD_JPNAS2_MetaG | ecosystem: Engineered > Bioreactor > Anaerobic > Digestate | place...
AAATAATTTTTTTCTTTTTTTAAATCTCCGAACACTTATATATATAAAGGGGTGTAACAAAAATAAATTGATACATTTGTTTTTTTCTGGTACCGTCTTAATTTGCAATAAAACGTTAATTTTTACAGATTAAAGTAAATATATTTTGTGATGTTTAAGAACGACAAGAAAAATCAATTCGACCGGGCATATATTGATTATTATCAGCTCGTATACGGGGCCATCTATTCGAAAACAGGAAATGTTATTGATGCCGACGATTTGACCCAGGAGGTGTTCATACATTATTACGAGAAGATGGAAGAAGTTGAACAAACAATCCCATGGTTGTTTGGAACGATTCGCCTTGTACTCAAGAACTACTTCCGAAAGCAGATGAAGTCCGAGAACGATCAGGAATTTGATGAGTTTTCACATTACATCGAAGTGGATTCTTCAAACGAATGGGCGGACACGAGGATGATCATTCGGGATGCAATTGAAAGTATTGAAACAAACGATCGCATCATTTTTGAATTAATTGCCATACAGAATTTATCTTATGTTTCAGTCGGCAAGAGCTTAGGTTTAAACGAAAAGCAGATTAAATATCGTTATGCTATAATACTGAAAAATATTAAGGCATATTTAAATACACGAGGCCTTAAAAAAATAGAGGACTTATTATGAAAGATGAAATATTAATCAAGTCAATCTTGTCAAAGTATGCGTTATCCCGACCACTCCCGCCATCAGCGCAGGATCACGCCCTTAAGATGCAGAGAATCAGCCACAAGCATATTTTGAAAAAGCTTGGTCTTTATTCAACGGGATCCGGCCTGGCAATGTACACTTACTATTTATTTAAGACAATTGGGTTAAAACTCACCATGGCGCAGAGCACTGTTCTGGCCTGTATTACCTCCAGCGTGATGGTGGCCGGAATAAGCGCGAGTGGCTATTATATTGCCACAGAGGCAATAGAGACCAACAAGAAATATGCTGTTCCTTTTATTATAACGGGGACCACTGAGTCACCTTCAGAAAAAACAATCGGGGATAATGATGAAAAGAAAACACGGGCCACCGATATGCATCGCATCCAGTTCCATGGCCTCGAATATTCCGAGGCCATTGCAGAACCGGCAAAACATGCTACAGATACCATCACCATTGAACTGCAACATGCCGGTATTGATATTACCCATTTAACCGACACCGACCTTGTATTAACCGGCTCTGTTGAAAAAATCAATGACACCTATCAAATATCCCTGCAGCTTTATGACAAGAACACCAAAGAAATAATTTTTGCCTCGATAGAAGAAGCAAAATCACTTGACTTTCTTCCTACAGCCGGCCAAAAGATAGCTGGCGACCTGTCACGAAAAATTAAACAATAAATTGACAGTTTCCCGCCACGGTGAGTGTCGCCGCTAAAATCTCATCGTATCAATAAAACCGAATGTGTTTCAATGAGTAAATCAATTTTACCATATCTGGCAGTGTGTCTGATATTTTTATTAGCCGGGACATTCCTAAACGCACAGCCAGCCAAGCGCATCGCTGTGCTCGATATTTCAGCCAATAATATTGACGAGTCCTACGCGAAAGCCGCTCGCAATAAAATCGAGGTGGAACTTTATCGATCCAGTCTCATAATACTGGAGCGCAAAAGCATCATGAAGACGATCTTCCCATATGGCGACAGCATGATGTGCCAGAACACCCAGTGTGCTGTTAAATATGGTAAAATGGTATCAGCCGATTTTATCGTCATGGGTGATATAACCTATGCCGGTCAGTATATCATCACCGTGCGCCTGGTTGACGTCAGCAATGGCACTATTGCATACGCAGATTCTTTAAAAAGTGATACGGAAAAAAAGATCATCAACGTCACCCAGGTAATCGCCGACAATCTTTCATCATATATCATAGATAATATAATCAAACCATCACAAGGCAAAACGCAGAATTGGTCCATAAATAATAATCATTATAATTATTATCTAACTGCAAATGCCGGGTATGCACTTCCCATCTCGTTCTTGTCGAACATCGCAAAGCATGGGTACACCATTGACCTTGCAGGGGGATTCATAGTTCGGTCATTTGGCATTGGACTAAAAACGACAATTTGTCGATTGCATGATTACGACAATCATCTTTATACATCAATGTACCCCTTTATGATAAATACAAACTATTACTTTGTCAAAGGATTGTTCTTTCTATCTCCCGGCTTTTCCGCTGGATGCACTTATAATTACATCAGCCATGGTGGCGGCGGTATAGTTGAAGCTATTGTAAATCCGGAAATCAAGATAGGTTTAATAATAAAGAAATATTTCTGCATTTATATGCATGTAAATTACTATTGTATCATTGAGGAGAAACGCGGGATCCAGCTTTTTACTTTTGGAATCGGCATGGGAGGATTGTGGTAAAATATAAGGATAAAGTTGAATTTCTTTATCCTTATATTATGAGAAATCCAATTAAAAAGACAATTACTGTTTAATACCAATTAATTTTTAAAACAAGATTGGCACTGGTGACATTATTCGGATTATTCATTCCATCATATGACCAGAAACCATCAATATTATAAAAGTATATTTTTCCATTAAATGTAATAAATTCATAAATTAAATTATCATTATTTGGCGCTATTGTTAGTGGATTTATTCCATCATATACCCATAATTCACGTAATGTTAATGATTCAAAGGATTCTTCAGATGTTAAATACAGTTTATCATTTACCACGGTCATATACATGGGACCATCATACATAGTAAAATATTCATCATAGGAAACTGAATTATTAAAATCATAAAACAATTCAGGAGTATTCATACCATCATAAGACCATAGATCTGTTCCATGCAAGCCATCATTAGCTGCAAAAAATAGCTTATCTTTATATACTGTCAAAAAGCATGGGACCGATCCATTGTCGTCAATTTTATTTATATCAGCGACCATAGTCGGAGTATTGCTTCCATCATATACCCATAGTTCAGGCCCATGCTTGCCGTCATCAGCAATGAAATACAATTTTTCTTTATAAACAATCATCGGGTAAGGAGCTATTCCTTTCCGCCGGGGAAAAATATCAGACACCATGGCGGGATTGTTTACTCCATCATAGACCCATAACTCACCGCCATATGAAGCAACATCTGCTATATAATATAGTTTATCCTTAAATATTATGAAATTACTAGCACCACGATAGACCGTTTTTCCATTAAACAGGTTTTCTACCGCTACCCGGGGAGGATTAAGGCCATCATAGACCCATAGTTTCCATTGATCACAATCGGGCGCACTGGTGAAATATAATTTTTCATTAAAAACAAATAAATTTCGTCCTCCTGCGCCATATCTGGAGAAAATATCTTCTATCCCATTCATAATCAAGGCTGGTTGATTTGTACCATCAAATACCCACAACTCCCTTTGCATTTCAATTCCTGCATCCTTATAATTTTTGATAAAATATAATTTACCCTGAAAAACAGCCATCTTTTCGAGATAAAAGTGACGACCATCATCACTATCCCATGTGCCAAAATCAATCGCGACAGAGGGAGGGTTGAAACCGTCATATTCCCATAACACATTATGCCATGGGTCGCTGTAGCCATCAATGTATAATTTATTATTAAAAGTAATAAATCTGTCTCTTTCATTTGACATCATTAGATAGTTATATCCGTCATCTGGAAATGTAAAAGAGAAAGGGGTCTTTTTTATATTATCACCGGTTGAATCCTTGCATCCGCTTATTAAACTAAATATCATGAGTACAACTATCAAATGAATATTTATCTTTTCCATATCAAGACCCTCGAATTACAATCTTTGGTTTTATTGCCATCAATATTTATATCTGCATTGCATTTAGTAAAACTTCTTGATACACACATCATCTCCGTTTCCAGACACCCCACCATACCCTGACACATAGACTTCATAAGTGCCTATTGCAATCGTCACCGCGATATCCTTTCCATCGAAATTATAGAATTTTTTCCATCCATAAACATCTTCCCGGCCTTGAGCGTTAAACTTTAATATTATCCAGTCACTTCCGCTTGTATGTTTGATAAGATTACTGCCATTCCCGACCAGATAAATATTGTCAAAGGCGTCTTTTTTAATTGCATAGGGGATACCATAGCCATAGGGCAACATTTTGTCCCAGCTTTCTTTATCTTCTACTCCCGTATTTGAAAATTTTTTTACTATCCAATAAGTACCACTTGCGGTCATTGAATCAATGGTTGCATAACCGGCAATATACACATTATTGCTAGAATCAACCGTAATACCTGTTGCCCTATCCTGCAACCCATCGAAATCCAGCACCATATCTAAAGTGTCTGTCGTACAGGGCGTCGCCCCTGTCCCGCACGGGCCGAGATTACTCCCGCCAAAATTAAGTTCAGAACCGGCGGAATTATACTTTTTAATCCACCAGTCGTTTCCGCTATACTGGCTAACCAGATTATGCCCATAACCAGCAACAATGATGTTGTCTGCCGCATCTACTGCTATCGAATATAATTCATCATAGGTTGTGCTGTTATATATTTTATTCCAGCTTCCCGTATCTTCAATACCGCTCACTGAAAATTTTTTAATCCAACAATCTGTACTACTCGAGACATTTATTAATCTTGAACCAAATCCCGCGATATATATATTGCCTGAAGAATCAGTTGTGATTGCTTTTGCCATATCTATACTGCTGCTCCCATCATATGCCCTGTCTTTAAAATTTGTGGAACACGGGGTAATGCCTGAGCCACATGGGTCAAGTGAAGAACCCCCGAAATCAAGTTCGACTCCTGAGGTGTTAAATTTTTTTATTAGCCAGTCTGCTTTGCTGTAATTATCAACAATGTTGTCTCCATAACCGGCGACTATTATATTGCCTGAATGATCTATTACCATCGAAAGGATAGCATCCTTACCGTTATTGTGGTCAAACACAAGGTCCTTTGTATTGGTTGAACAGGGGCTTGTACCAATCCCGCATGGGGCCACCGTCGACCCTCCAAAATCAATCTCAGTACCGTCAAAACTGTATTTCTTGATCCACCAGTCGTACGAACTTGACACACTAACAAGTTCTGAGCCATATCCTGATACATATACATTACTGGACGAATCAATTACTATTGAGTTAAAACTATTCATGCCCCTCGGGTTGACTATACGTTTATCCCAGTTTTTTGTGTCTTCTACACCATTGTTTCCAATAAAATATCCAACTATATTATGCATAAACAATAGAAAGGCGGATTGTATCTCCTTGTTTTTTATTTGAGTATAATTTTTCGAATAATGGTCCGAACAGCCACATGCTAAAATGGACAATACGATCGTTACTGCTAATAATATTTTACTCATTTATTCAACCTGGTAAATAAATGTATGGGTGTATTAATAATTTCTAATTTAGAAAATATTTTGTCACCTATTAAGTGTCAGGGAAATAAAAAAAGGAAAAAATATTTTTAAATGTTAAATATTTTTCTAAGCCAATTTGATAAACCAATCACCATCAATGCTTATCATGCAATATCACAAGAAGGTTTTAAAATCCTTGTAATAACACCCGCTAAAGTAAGCAGATGTATGTGCCTGGGCGAAGGACCGCGGATAATCATGAAGGATCCGGCCATTGATCTGCTGCCCTGGACTCCGGTTTCACCAATGACAATAGTGGCAAGGGGGGCATCCCGGAGCAAGTAAAAAAAAGCACCGGCAGCAAAGACATGCATGCCTATAGTATCGATTTCAGACCGGGAAGCCGCCGGAGGACATATACTGACATGAATGAAACAGCCGAAGCCATGATGACGACCAGAAAGAATGTTACCGTGGGACCGAACCCGGCGCCGGCAATTGCATACTCCACGGCCACGATAATCGGCACGTGGAACAGGTATACGCCGTAGGTGCACAGCGCCAGCTCACGGGCTGCCCTTCCCTGCCGGTCCATGAACTCCCTGAACACGACAGGGATGCCGATGCACAGACCGGTGCAGAGGAACGATTCCCAGGGAACATAGACGACATAGGGAAAGAGCTTCAGTGCAGCGAGGAGGTAATAGATCGCGGCGAGGGCAGTCCCGACGGCGCACCACGCGTATCCGGCACGGGCGGGAAACCTCACGAGCCAGTTTTTCCGGTAGGCGATCACGCCGGCGGCAAACCAGCCGAGGTCCCTCGGGACATCGGCAAAGGCCGTCTGTATGAAACCGAGAAAGGCGCTCCACCGGTCGATCGGATACCAGATTCGGACAACGAGGGTGACCGCGGCAATCGCCAGGGTGAAGAGGATGATCTTGAACGTGCCGGGGACCGCGGACCCGGGGTCTTCCGGCACCGGTTTCCGGAACCGCCGCCACAGGGCGTACGCACAGGCATACACGAGGAGATGTTCGATGAACCAGAGGTGCCCGAAGTTCATCTCGGGCCAGGCCGGCCCGGACCAGTCACCGGGCCGCGCCGCGAAGCCGAAATAATAACCGCCATAGTAATCAAGAAACGGGATCGGGCCGTAACCCCGGAAGTTCAGGTAATAGAAATAGTGCATGACGGGGATGACGAGAAAAAAGAAAACCAGAAGCGGTATGCCGAAACGCCGGATCCTGTCACCGACAAATTGTTTCGTTCCTTTCCGGTCCAGTGCTCCGGGCATGAAATATCCTGATATGAAGAAGAACAGGCTCATGAAAAAGGAGCGGTTCACGGTAAAGAAGGGGCCGAGCCAGTCCGCCCGGGCATTTTCCTGGAATGCCCACCAGCCTCCGGTCGGGCCGTAGGCCTGGCCCGCATGGTGGGCAATGACCAGCATGACAAGCGCTATCCGCACAGTATCTATGAAAGCGAGACGGCTTTCTTTTTCTCTTATACCGGTCAAAGCTTCCGGCCTGTCTCCGATCCCTCCCATATCGCCTCCAGCACCTGCCGCGGCTCCCGGGCGTCGCCGATGACATGGACCTCTCCGACGCCGCTCACCGCGGCGGAGAGGCTGTCGACCGCCTCGGCTCCCGTGGCCAGGACGATATAATCCATGCCGGATATGGCCTCTTCGCCGTCCTTCCCTTCAACCAGCGCCCCGTCGGCGGTTATCTCCTTCACCGTCACGCCGGTGAGGACGCGGACCTCCTTGCGGCGGAGCTTCTCCATGAGGAGCTCCCGCCCCTCGCTGAACATGTCCGCGCCCACGGCGTCGGTCATTTCCGCGATGGTCACCTCGGTCCTGCCGATGGTGATATTGTCTCCGGTATTCGCCAGGAATGAGGCGGTTTCGCATCCCACCATGCCGCCGCCGATGACGAGGGCCTTCCCCGGGGCGCAATCAACGGTTCCGGCAAGGACCTCGTGGGCCGTGAACACGTTGCCGCCGTCAGCACCGGGGATGGAAGGCCTGCGGGGCCGGGCCCCCGTGGCCACCACGAGGACATCGGGCGCAGCCTCCGCCACCAGCCCGGGCGTCACCTCTGCGCCGAGGGAGACCGAGGCGCCGGCCTTCTGCGCCTGGCGGAACAGGTACTGGGTCACCTTGCACAGCTCCTGCTTGCCCGGGGGGACGGCGGCCAGGTTGAACTGCCCGCCCGGGGCTGCTTCCCTTTCATAGAGACGCACATCGTGGCCGGCAAGGGCCGCCACCCGGGCCGCCTCAAGGCCTGCGGGGCCGCCGCCGGCGATCATTACCTTTTTCTTCTTTTGAGCGCGGCCGATTTCCATTTCGGCTTCCCGGCCCACCGCCGGGTTCACAATGCAGGTCATGTCGCCGCCGCTCTCCCGGTTGCGGACGCACCCCAGGCCGCAGCCGATGCAGGGGGCGATGTCATCCCAGGACCCGGCCTCCGCCTTTGCCGGCCAATCAGGGTCGGCCAGGAGCGCCCTGCCCAGCACCACCATGTCCGCTTCGCCGCGGCGCACGATGTCCCCGGCCATGCCGGGATCGACGATCCTCCCGACAACCATGACCGGCACCGGCACGGCCTTCCTGATCTCGGCCGCGCTCTTCACGTTGAGGCCGAAGGGCGTGCCCGTCGGCGGGATGACGCGCCACGAGAGGTCGGGGTACACGCCGCTCGACACATGGAAGCCGGCCACGCCGGCTTCGGCGAACAGGGAGGCGATATATTCCGTTTCGCGGATCTCCCTGCCGCCGGTGACCTGTTCCTCGGCGGAGAGGCGCATGGTAATGGGAAAGTCCTTCCCCGCCCTGTCCCGCATGGCGCGGATAGCCTCCAGGGGGAACCGCATGCGGCCGTACAGGTCTCCGCCGTAGTCGTCGGTGCGGCGGTTCCGCAGCGCCGAGAGGAACGACCCGGCGAGCATGTAGCTGTGGGCCGCGTGAAATTCGAGGCCGTCGAAGCCGGCCTCCCGGGCGCGGCGCGCCGCCTCGCCGAATTGGGTTATGACGTCCCCGATCTCCGGCACCGAGATCTCGCGGCACTTCATGCGGGTCAGGTTGTTCATGATCCCCGCGGAAGGCCCCACCGCAACGGATCCGTTAAAGAGGGGAGCCAGCGACTCAGGCCCCGGGTGAGCGATCTGCGGTATGATGCGGGCGCCGTGGGCGTGGACCGCGTCGGCGAGGCTTTTAAGCCCCGGGATGAAGGAATCGTCCCAGATCCCCACGGTGCGGGGGATGTAGGGAGACATGCCGTCAATGGTGCACACCTCGAGGATGATGAGGCCCACCCCTCCCCGGGCCCGCGCCTCATAATAGTCAATGAGCCGCTGGGACACCGTGCCGTCGCCCTCGGCGAAATCCGTGGCCATAGGTGCCATGGCTATCCTGTTTTTTATCTTCATGGTCCCGATGGTGACGGGACTGAACAGCGTTGAGAGTTTCTTCATGCAATGACCTCCAGATAATTCCTATATCCCAAAGGAGCTGTTCCAATAGCCCCCTCAATCCCCCGGGGGAGGACTTTTTTTATTATAACTAATACCAGAAGCCCCTCTCTGGGGGGTTGGGGGGGTTACCCAAACAGCACCTTCACGCGAGCTTCGCCGCCCCGGTTTTCCCGTCCGCCCGGAGCGCCAGGGCTGTCCAGAGGGCCCCCAGGGCGTCTACAACGGTGAAACCGATAACAATCGGCTTGGCCATGCCCAGGAGCACAAAGATGGCCATGATCAGCAGCGCCGAGGAGCGGGTGAAGACCGTGGCGACATAGAGGGGCCGGAAGGCGGGACGCCGCCCCGCCACGAAATAATATATGGCCAGATAGATGAGGATCATGCCGAAGAGTCTCGCCAGGAGGTAGTCGTTGAGCCTTATGTCGGCTATACCCAGGCAGAACTGCGGGAAAAACATCAGCCCTATGCCGCAGGCCAGCACCCAGAACCCGAAATAAAAAATCGATTTCCCCGCGCGCGTCATACAACCTCCCCATCCGCAATTACGGAATAGATATCTTATGATTTCAGCAATTCAAATCATGGACCGGCGTTCCGGCCGAATCATTACTGCACGGTTCTGCCAAGCGTCAAAGGATCGACACGGGTAAGACCCTTCAGCCTGGCACCGGAAAGAAAGGTATCCTTCGTCCGGCTGTTATGGATCAGTATCGACTGGTTCTTTTTAACGCCGAACTGATACGTCGCCCGATGGTTCAGCACCAGCAGGTCGATCCGTTTTCCCCGGATCTTGCCGCCTATGTCAACGGCAAGATATTCCCTGCCGCCGTAGGCGAAGCGGGTCCCCATAGGGATCACTGCCGGGTCGACCGCGGCGATGTTAAGCTTTTTCCCGGTGTAGTAATCGATGCTTTTCCCCGTGGCGGTCCGGCCGGCCCAGATGCCGTTGCAGCAGCTCCCGGGGCAATAGGCGGTGACGGTGAAACCGCGCATCTCCATACCGGTCTCCATTGCCGCCGCCTTTCCGGCCGCTTGCGGGGCCCGGCAATGCCTGAAGGCGACCGCCTGGAGGAGCGACACGACGCCGAAATAGAACAGGATTATCGCCGTTACCAGCAGGGCGCCTTTGTTGTCATGAATAATGGTGCGCATGATCTATTGTTCAGGATGCTACTACCAGACCGTCAAAAACCGGTCATGTCGAATTTCCAGTAGGGCCCCTCCTTGACAAAGGGGAGCTCCATGCCGTTATCGACGCGGATGACCGCCCGGGGCCCCTTCCGGTCGATGCCGACAATGGCCCGCGTTGTCGCCGTGCCGACCGCGTTGGAGCCCTTGCCCAGGGCGAGCGTCAGGGCGCAGTAATCGCGCACCGAGAGTTTCTTCAGGCGTTCAGGGGGGACCTTGAATTTTTCAGACAGGGCGTCACGCTGGCGCCCGTCCATGAGGGAGAAGAGCTCGGTCATGCGCCGGATCTTGCGCACGCTGTCCCGCGAAAGCTGGCGCTCGAGCCCGGCGGCGTCGGACTTCCGGAAGGCCTCTTTCAGATCATGGAAGGCGGCCTGGGGCGTGAGCGCCGCCCGGGGCGTGCATGAGATAATGACGATAACCGGTAGAAGGAGGACGAGGGCCGATTTTAGTAAACGCATCGCGCGACTCCCCCTTCAAGCTCGACGATCATGTTGTCGATGAGCCTCGTTTCGCCGTAGAAGACCGCGGCGGCAATGAC
>Ga0116160_1005127_pt1 | contig 10612 bp, 9 predicted proteins | sample AD_JPNAS2_MetaG_FD_89879 | JGI IMG/M metagenome (GOLD analysis project Ga0116160, IMG submission 89879) | Active sludge microbial communities of municipal wastewater-treating anaerobic digesters from Japan - AD_JPNAS2_MetaG | ecosystem: Engineered > Bioreactor > Anaerobic > Digestate | place...
AACATTGACGTTGCCATCTTTCTCGGTGTCAAAATAATCTTTACTTCCAATCATAGAGAGAATTTGTCCTGTCTTGGGATCAACGGAAACCAAGGCGGCATTACTTCCGCCCCTAGCGGTAACATTGTTAAAGTTTTTATCGATCGAAGATTGAGCTATAGCCTGGAGTTCACTGTTGAGGGTGGTGGTAACTTGCAAACCGCCTTCGTTAACCATTTGTTCCCCGTAAAGCGCTACTAACTGTTCACGGACGTAAAGTACAAAGTGAGGTGCCTTTATGTTGTCCCTGTGCTTAACAAAGTTTTGTTCCTGGCTATTGGGGGCAGATGCTTTTGCTTCGTCGGCCTCTTCCTGGGTAATATAGCCCATGCTTACCATATTCTCTAAAACGCGGGCTTTGCGTGCGAATAATGCGTCGGTGTGGTTACCAAAAGGAGAGTAATAGGTTGGCGCCTGAGGTAGAGCGGCAAGCGTGGCTGCTTCGGACAAAGTAATATCCTTAGCGTTTTTATTGAAGTAGTATTTCGATGCTTCCTCGATACCGTAAACGTTACCACCGTAAGGAATCTCGTTAAGATACAGGGTGAGTATTTCTTCTTTCGTTCTTGTTTGTTCAAGCTCAATTGATAAAATTGCTTCTTTTATTTTGCGTGTAAAAGTTTTTTTGGGTGACAAAAGAGCGTTTTTAACAAATTGTTGCGTAATAGTGCTTCCGCCTTGGGCGCGACTTCCGCTGGTAACATCAACAATAAGTGCGCGGAAAATCCCAGAAAAATCCAATCCGTGATGTTTGTAAAAATCTTTATCCTCAATTGCCACTGTCGCTTGGCGAATATACACCGGCATATCTTTATCTTCAATAACCGTTCGTCTTTTTTCCCCAGTAGTATACAGTAGATCGCCGTTTCTATCGAATATTTTTGTGCTTTCTGTTGCCCTGCGCGCCGCTAATTTTTCCGGAGTGGGGAGATCCTTTGAATACCATATAAATAAAAAGACTATAAACAACAAGAACGCGCCAACGCCATAGAGTAAATAGCGCCATATCTTCTTTTTATTAAGCCTTGTTGGTAAGCGGAGCTTCCAATATCCCTTCCTGAGATTTCTTTGCGCTCTTCTTAGTGAACGGAATATTTTTTTCATATTTGCAGTATATCATAAAAAAATGTAAAATTTAAGGGAAATTAGGCAAAAATTGCTATGAAAAAAATTCTTCTTTCGTCGGCACGAGATATTATCGATCGCAGCTCTTTGGAGCGGCGCTTGCGTAGCAAAAAGAAGCTACGCGTTAAGTTTGGTGTAGATCCTAGCTCACCAGACCTTCACCTCGGTCACTACGTTATTCTCAAGCAACTCGATACATTTGCGCGTTTTGGGCACAAGGTAATTTTTCTCGTTGGCGATTTTACTGCACAGATTGGTGACCCATCGGGAAGGAAAACGGAACGCCCTGTTTTGTCGCCCGAGCAAGTCAAGAAAAATGTTAAAACCTATATTGACCAAGTTTCGTTGGTGCTCGACACTACTAAAATAGAGATTAGATACAATAGCGAATGGTACAAAAAAATGGTACTCGCGGAGTGGCTTGAAATTATGGCAAAATTCTCCGCAAATTATATCTTTGAGCGTGATGATTTTAGCAAAAGAATAAAAAGTGGCTTGTCGTTGGGGATGCACGAAACAATGTACCCTATTATGCAAGCATACGACTCTATTGTGCTTAAAGCCGATGTTGAGTTAGGAGGCGCGGACCAACGTTTTAATATTCTTGCGGGGCGTTCCCTCCAGAAAAAAATGGGCGTAGAACCGCAAGATGTCATTACTTTTGACCTTTTGGTAGGCACTGACGGCAAACGCAAAATGAGTAAAAGCCTTGGCAATTATATTGGTTTTACCGATACACCAGAGGATATGTTTGGTAAAATTATGTCTATTCCCGATGAGCTTACGGCAATGTATGCAGACCTAATACTAAACAAGAAGGTTAGCGCACTAAAAAAGGCAATTGGCAGTGGTCACCCAATGGAGGTTAAAAAGCAACTTGCCTTAGAGGTAGTCTCTATTTTTCACAAGGGAAATGAAGAGGTGGCGCGCGCTCACTTCGAACGTATTTTTTCTGCCAGAGAGTTGCCTGCCGCGAAACCTTTCTCATGTAAATGCACTACCGTACTACAAGCTATTTTATTTGTAGAAAAAGAGCAATCTAGCAGTAATGTTCGTCGCCTTGCGCAGCAGGGTGGAATTAAGGTTAACGGCAAGCCCATCTCATTGGACGAGCTCAATAGTGCTATTGCAAAAGGGGATATCATCTCTATAGGTCGCCGTAAAAGCTATATCTTAAAATGAAAAAATACCCCAAACAAGAAATTGCAAAATCTTTAGGCTTTTCCGATGTCGAGTATAATAAGAACTTAAATTATGGCGATTTAAGCTCGCCCATCGCTTTAAAGATTGCCAAAAAAGAAAAGAAAAAACCTATGGCGGTGGCACAAGAGATGATAAAGAATCTCAAGCTCCCAGAATCGATAACTGCCGTTAGTGTAAGCGAGCCGGGGTTTATTAATTTTAAGCTAAGCGATAATTATTTGGCGCAACTACTGCAAAAACCTTGGCGGGTGCCATTGCGCAATTATATTGCGAAAAAAGAAAGAGTGCTTGTTGAGTATTCTTCTCCTAATATTGCGAAGCCGTTTGGGGTGGGACATCTTCGCTCCACCATCATTGGCGATGCTGTTGCTAATTGTTACAGTGCGCTGGGATATAAAGTTATACGTATTAACCACATTGGCGATTGGGGGACACAGTTTGGAAAGCTCCTTTATGCATTTAATAAATGGGGGAGCGAGAAAGTGGTGGCGCAAGATCCCGTTAATGAATTGTTGCGCCTTTATGTACGCTTTCACAGTGAAGCAGAAATTGATGACACTATCCTTAACAAAGCTCGCTACTGGTTCAAGAAGCTAGAAGATAAAGATGAGCAAGCAGTGCGGTTATGGAAAAGGTTTTCCAATTGGAGTATGGAGGAGTTTCGTGCCGTTTATAAAAAACTTGGTGTAAAGTTCGATTTAGAAAAAGGGGAAAGTGAATATATTGCACTTGCACCCAAGGTTGTAAATGAATTAAAAAAGAAAAAAATCACTACAGAAAGTGAAGACGCTCTTGTTGTGCGTTTTCAAGACAAAGATATTACCCCCGCTCTCATTGTCAAGAAAGATGGCGCGACATTATATATGACGCGCGATCTTGCTGCCTTACGTTACCGTCTTAAAATTATGAAAGCAAATAGTATAATTTACCACGTTGGTAGCGAGCAGAGTCTTTATTTTAAGCAACTTTTTACCATTGCTCGCCGCGCAGGGTGGGTCCATAGCCAAAATCTTATTTATGCTCCTCATGGCTTAATTAAGCTTAAAGAAGGGACAATGAGCACAAGAAGGGGTCGTTATATCGCTCTTAATCTTGTCCTGGAGGAGGCAGAAAAGCGCGCTCTTGCCGTAATTAATAAAAAAAATCCCCACCTACCGCAGGGACAAAAGGAAAAAATTGCCCACGCCATTGGGATTGGAGCAATAAAATATAATGACTTGCAAAACAACCGTACGACCACAATTAATTTTGATTGGGATAGAATGCTTTCTTTCGACGGCAACAGTGCCCCCTATCTACAATACACTTACGCGCGCCTTAAATCTGTTGGTCGCAAGGCAAAAGTACAGCCCTTCCTAAATAAAAAGCTCAATAACGAGGAAAGAGTTATCGCTCTTAAAGTTGCACAATTTCCAGAAATAATTGCCTCCTCCGCAGAAAGTCAGTCGCCCAATATTCTTGCTCTTTATATATATGAATTATCGGTTCTACTGACAAGTTACTACGAAAAATATCCTGTACTTAAAGCCGACATAGGTACACAAAAACACCGTCTAGCAGTATTGCTGGCGGGAGCAAAAACAATTAAGTGTGGCCTCAATATACTAGGGATAGAGGCACCAGAAGAGATATAGGTTCTATATTTTTGTTTTGCCAATTGCGTGGCTAGTAATAATCCACATTGTGGCACTGCCAATATCTAGATCAACCGCCTCCCAGTCTTGCCCTTTTTCTGGCAAGAACCAGCTACTAACATAACTTCCGCTACGTGTGAATTTGCTAAGGCGCCATAAGCCATTGATCCATTTGTCTTCGTGTAGAGCAAAAATATTAGGGGAGTCCAGATCGGCAAATATTCTTTGCGGATTTTTAATAAAACCGTCGGCGGGAAGGTTACCGTATTGCACGGCACTACGTCCATTGCTTGTATATTGGACAATATCACCAGATTCAAAAAGTACTACTAGCTTGCCATTGATAGCAAAGTCAACGGCTCTCTTTAGTTCTTCTCCCTCTGGCTTGCCATATTCGTTGCCCTCACTAAAGCCATTTGCTTGTTTGGTAAATTTAATGAGTGCTCCGTTAATTTTGTCGAGAAAATATAAATTGTCATCAAAAAAATCAAAACTGTGAGCAGTAGGCCACTTGCCCGCGGAAAGCTTAACAGCGTCCGTTTTTTTGTTTTTACTATTAAAGAGATAAATATTATTGTCTGCCAAAAAATAAATGTTTTTATCGTTGCGATCTATGGCGATGGTCTTAAGCGTGTCGATATCGTTTATGGTTGTATTTTCATTACCGGGGACTTTTGTAACGAGGTATTGATTAAGAGCATAGCTTTCGTTTTCGAAGCCTGCAATAAAGGGGCGACCTCCCCAATCGACAACCTCCTCCATTTCTAGGTTTTTGGTATTAGTCAGTGCACCAAGTTCTGAAATAGTCTGTGTGCGCACATTACTAAGGGAGGGAGGGAGATCCTGGGGCGATCCGTAAGAATTAATTTCTTCAATAATACTACCTATTTCTTCCAAAGCAACCGATTTGTCGTTGTAGGCGGAAAGTAGTTTAATACGACTAAGGCGACTTGTGAGATCGTCCACAGTTGACTGCAGTTTGGCGTCGTTTTCTGTGCCCGCGGGACGTGGCTGCATACGAGTAACAAGCACCAAGATAATTAAAACGATAATCAGTGCCACACCCCATATACCGTAGCGACGTGAGCTACTTGCCATACCCGCCTGACCACCAAAGCTAAAAAGGCGCGCAATGTTTGTAGAGAAAGAAGACAGGCGTTTTGCAAAAGAGGAGGCAAGACGTGTTGCTTTTGTTTCTCGACCACGAGTTAATTTTTGGTAACACTTTTTTACACCACCTGATACGGTTTTGTATAAAGATTTTACCACTTTCTGCACTGGTGGTTTTATTTTTTTATCGAAAAAATTGTCGGCACTACGCAGTGAGCGAAGAACGGTAGCGCTAGCTTTTGTTATTTTAGCAAACGTGCTATTGCTACTACCTTTGCTTCGTGTTGCGCCATCTTTGAATGCGTTTACTACTCCTATTTTTTGCCACAGCGTACCTATATTCCCCCTGTCGAGATAAACGGTGTCGTTTTTTTCCTCGAGGGATAAAGAGGCGACTTCCTCTTTGGTAGTAACTTCTATAATAATTGCCTCTGCCGGTGTTGCCCTTTCTCTTTTTACCATGTGGGCAAACTCGAGTGCCGCAAGAGAGGGTGGGTTGTTGAGCAAAGTTAAGCCCATTTCTTCGAGGGTGATTGCTTCACTAAAAGCATGGTTCGCAATAACAACTTTGTCACCCTCGTTTAGGGTGCCACTAATAATATTGCCAAAGGTTCTTAGTGGATGGGCGTCGCTTGCATCATCTAACCCCTCGGTAATATGGTTTATTTGTTGCCCGCGAAAAAGATAAGCGTTTGTTGCTCCCGTTTGCGAAATATAAATATCCTTCCCGCTAATAAGCATAAGAATGCCGTGAAGATTGCCTACCCACTCTGTTTCACCACTTTGTGTTACCTGGGCTAAGGTGTCGTTAACTTTTTTTAGGGCACTTTCGAAGTTGTTTAGATCGTTCGCGTCAGTTGAGCGATAATATTCGCGAATGGCAGTGTTGATGATAGTTTGTCCAATTTGCGAAGTAGGAAACCATGGGTTAAGGATTTCAATTTGTCCAAAAATGGTTCCCTTGTGTAAACTCTCGGGGTCGCTTGTGCTGTAGGCCTGGCTTGTTAAAAAACGGTCGGGCAACCGCTCGGCATGGGTGAGGCGAGTATATAGAACTTCTAAATTATTTTGTTTGTCGGGCATTTGCTAAATAAAAATACTAATTCACTTACGGCAGGGGGTGCAATTTGGTCGGGGAGAGAGGATTTGAACCTCCGATCTCAGGACCCCCAGCCCTGCGCATTAGACCAACTATGCTACTCCCCGAACACCACATAGGCTAGCAGATAACCGATAGCAATAAAAGAGTTTATGCTTGTATTGTACCATATTTAGCACCCTTGGTACGTGTTTGAGGTTAGAACGCTGTAATTAGGTTAGTAAGGCGGTTGACTAAATTTAGGAACTGTAAGAGGAGCGTAGAAGATGTAGTATTAACGAGCAAAATAAAAACTAATAGAATCATCGGTCCAATGCGTTCTAGCTCATACGCACTTTCTTCGCTTAAAAATAGCCCTAAAATCTTTGATCCGTCGAGTGGGGGAATGGGGAGTAGGTTGAAAAAAGCAAGGAGGATATTGATGTAAACAACCGTGGAAATAACTAAAGTTAAAAGCGAATTAGGAGGAAGAAGAAAAGTTATTCCACCGAGTACTAGGGCAATCAATATATTTGTTGCTGGTCCTGCAAGGGCAACAAGGAGGTTGCCTACGGCAGGGTTTTTAAAATTACGGGGATTGACTGGCACTGGTTTACCCCAGCCGAAACGAAAAAAAATCAACGCCAATGTACCAAAGGGGTCTAGGTGTTTTAAGGGATTGATTGTAAGGCGACCGGCCATTTTTGCGGTACTGTCGCCTAATTTATAGGCTACAAAGGCATGCGCTGCCTCGTGGAAGGCTAGAGCAATTATAAGTCCTCCTATTATTACCAAAAAAGCAAGGGGACTGGTTTGTATTAACTCGAGCATAGTTATTGATATTCTATTTTTTCTATGTTACCATAGTTATGATAATGGAGCTTATTATGAAGGTCAAGCATCTGTCAGGTACAGCGCTTAATCGATGGTGTGAGGTGTGTGGTAAAACCGCTACTAGTGGTTACAATCGCCCTCACTCGCAACATCGAACAAAGCGTACTATCAAGCCAAATTTGCAGAAAAAAGAAGGTATACTTTTGTGCACTCGTTGTATTAGGACGCTCAAAGGTAAAACAAGCTTGTTTTAATCTGCCTGTTCTTTTTCTTGCGCTAAAAAGCATTCTTGACAGAGTACTTTTTTCGGCTGTTCTGGTTTAAAAGGAGAGGTACTTTTTTTGCCACAGGTTGCGCAAGTGATATTGTAGTTGTTGGTAAAGGTGTGGCGTACCTTCTTTTTTTTACGACAAACTGGGCACCGACTAGGGGTGTTAGTGAGCCCTTTTTCAACAAAAAAATCTTGCTCGCCCTTTGTCCATACAAAGACAAAGCCACACTCTTTGCATATAATTTCTTTGTCTTCTGTTTCCATAAGTTTATTATAGCAAATAAGTAGCAATAGCTAAAAATGCGAAGCAGGCCCCGCTATATCTTCACCGTTCGAACGCAGTGAGAGTTTTTTACTGTTCGAGCAGAAGCGAAAACTCACACTTCATCTTGTTACCGTTCGAACGCAGTGAGAACTACTACGTAAGGTGTAGTACTAACGATTGATAGTTCTCGGATAGTAATCCTCGAACGGTAATAATGGCGACCGTTGCCTCCCCTTACTGTTCGAACGCAGTGAGAACCCCGCCTAAAAAGGCGGGGCAAGCTACAACGTTAGTTTCAGTATCAACGATAGATAGTTCTCGGGCAGTAGCCCTCGAACAATAATCTTGTTACTGTTCGAGCGGAAGCGAGAACTAATGCGCAAGTTTTGACAAGTTTGATATCATCGGCCGGGAGTTCTCGGCGCTTCGCTCCTCGAACAATAAAAAAATAACGACCTCGGTACTCTTTACTGTTCGAGCGGGAGCGAGAACTATCACGTCAGTGCAAAAACCCACGGCCTGTAGTTCTCGAGATGTGCGCCTCGCTTCGCGTGGCGCAGCTCGCCCCGCCCTACTGGGCGGGGTTCTCTCGAACGATAAGAAGGATAACCGCTGCTTTCTTTACTGTTCGAACGCAGTGAGAACTATCGGGTCAGGTGTGGTATCAGCGTCTGGGAATTCTCGTCGCTTCGCGCCTCGAACAGTAAAAAAACTCCACGCTACCTCATATTAAGTTGCATTTACTTTGATACTTCCCAGTATCGAAGTAAATGCACCAATGCTATTGCGATACACCATTAATGCATTTATAGGCTCCCAAAAGTCAATATGTTATGGACCGTAACACATTATTGATAAAGGTGGCGTTTTATGGTATATTGCAGTAGTTAGGCCAACGTAGCTCAGGGGTAGAGCAACTGTTTTGTAAACAGTAGGTCGTGGGTTCGAATCCCTCCGTTGGCTCCACCTTTTCTTGCTGGGGTAGCGAAGTGGTCAAACGCACCTGACTGTAAATCAGGCGGCTCTGCCTTCGGGGGTTCGAATCCCTCCCCCAGCACCACTTGCAAGAATCGATCGACTGCCCGGATAGCTCAGGGGTAGAGCAACTCCATGGTAAGGAGTAGGTCGGAGGTTCAAATCCTCTTCCGGGCTCCACGAATTAGAAAGGAAATGTTATGGCAAAAAAGAAGAAGAACGAAGTTGCACTGGAGTGTGTTCAGTGCAAGAGTCGTAATTACTGGACACATAAAAAATCTGGGCCAAACCCCGAAAAGATTGAGTTAAGCAAGCATTGCCCCCGTTGCAATAAGCACACTGCGCACAAAGAAACGAAAAAAAGTAAATAGCACACCGCGCCTTGAAAGGGCCATAGTCTAATGGTAGCACGCCGGTCTCCAAAACCGGAGGTAGGGGTTCGATTCCTCTTGGCCCTGCCAAGGCGTGGTGTGTACTAGGGCAGTTCTTTTATTTTATCTCTTAACTGGAGGTAATTTTCTTTGTCTGGACAGGCGCTTAGCGCTTTTTCGATGTAGATGTGAGCTTTTTGTTTTTCCCCAACAAGAAAATAGGCGAGGGCTAAATTAAACTGCCTCGTTGGAGTGTTGGGGGCAATAGACAATGCTCGTTCAAAATTATCGATTGCCGCATAATAGCGTTTTTGTGTCATAGCGATAGTGGCAAGACGAGCAAAGGCGCGGTCGTGGTTGGGATCCATACGAACAACGTCAAAATACCATTTTTCCGCCGCAAAATATTTTTTTTCTTTGTAGAGCTCCTCTGCTTTGAGCCATTTTTGCATAGTACTTGTTGTCTCTCCGGGATTGTTGGGTAGTGAGGTACTATTGGTGTTACTCTCTTCTTTTTCGTCGCCGTATTCACCATCTACCTCTCCCACACCCAAAACCATTGCGCGCCGAACAACTATTACCAAAATTAAAAACACGCTGAGCACAAATATTATAGGGTACCACATGACTTAATTAGACCTGTATTTTTCCCCGCTGTCAACAACTGTTTTTTATAACAAAATTTTCGAGCTGGAGCTGTTTATTGGCGTTGCTCTTAGCTAGGGTGTGAAGCAGGTTACTAAGAGCGCCTGCCAACCTCCAGTTATGAAGACGCGTTTCCTCCTCGAGCCAATACGCGAGTTTTTTTTCCATCTCCGGATCTGTTGCTAGCTCTCTAGCCCACTCCATGCGCGCGATTAAATCCATATTTTGCCAGTCCCATTTATCGCTTGTCGTATTGTCGAAATTGTGGCGAATACGCTGACAACGCGAGACCATTGTTTCAATAACTTTATGCTCACTTGTGGTGACTAGGTGAATAAAAAGATAGCTTGGTGGCTCTTCGATAATTTTTAAAAGTGCGTTGACCACCTCTCGACTCATATACTCTGCGCGAAAAATGACAAGATATATATCAACATTGTCGATTGGTTTCTTTGCAGCAAAATTTAAAAACTGACGCAATGTCTTTATGTCAAGGCTAGTAGCATCAAAAACTTCTAACCTTTGCGACCACTTGTATTTTGCACTAAGGTAACTAACAGTTTCCTCGTTGACTTGTGCACTGCTAAAAATATGCAAAAAAGAATTCATACTTATAATGTAAAGTTAAAAAGAGAAAATGTAAATTTTCACCTTATTATTGAGAAAAATGAGGCGTGTTTTTTATTGTTCGAGGCACAGAGCGCCGAGAACTCCCGACCGTCATTCTTATCGTTCGAGGATTACTATCCGAGAACCTCGCCCGGTAGGGCGGGGCAAGCTTCCAGCCGTCACCTTATCGTTCGAGGGAATTGCGCGTAGCGCCATCTCGAGAACTCTGAACCGTCGATGCCAGTCCTTACGAGAACTATCAATCGTTAGTACTACACCTTACGTAGTAGTTCTCACTGCGTTCGAATGGTAACAAGATGAAGTGTGAGCTCTCGCTCCCGCTCGAACAGTAAAGGGAGGTAACGCAGGTTCTCACTTCCACGCTCATCTTTAGCCAAACGTTTCCTTTAACAATAGCGTTTCCTGCATTTACTTCGATACTGGGAAGTATCG
>Ga0116160_1005134_pt1 | contig 10603 bp, 10 predicted proteins | sample AD_JPNAS2_MetaG_FD_89879 | JGI IMG/M metagenome (GOLD analysis project Ga0116160, IMG submission 89879) | Active sludge microbial communities of municipal wastewater-treating anaerobic digesters from Japan - AD_JPNAS2_MetaG | ecosystem: Engineered > Bioreactor > Anaerobic > Digestate | place...
CCGCGGTTCTGAAAAAATTTTGGACACTCATTAATGAATATGTTATACGCCCTCATTCCAGAGCGAGGAATACATGACGAACTTCGGCGGATTACTTCCGGAATTTACCGATCCCGAAAAGGCTTTATTTTTTGTCCTGCCGGTCCCGTACGATCTGACTTCAACATATCAGTCGGGATCAAGGAAGGGGCCGGGAGCAATACTGGATGCTTCCGCCAACATGGAACTGTTTGACGAGGAACTGAAGAGGGAGACATATCTCGAAGGAATACACACTCTCGAGCCTCTCGAGGCGGACGCGCGGGGCCCGGGAGAAATGGTGGAGAGAGTCAGAGAGAAAATTGCGGAGATTCTGGGGCAGGAGAAAATCCCGGTCGTCCTGGGGGGAGAGCACAGCATCTCATTCGGGGCGGTAAAGGCGATGAAGCGGAAATACCCCGGGATTTCCGTATTACAGATGGATGCTCATGCGGACTTAAGGGACAGTTATCAGGGTACGCCTTTCAGCCACGCCGCGGTGGCCCGCAGGATACTGGAAGAATGCCCGCTGGTGCAGGCCGGCATTCGGAGCATGAGCGTCGAAGAAGGCGAATTCCTGAAAAAGAGTGGAGCAAATTCATTCTCCGCCGATTATATAAGGGAGAACAGCGGCTGGCCGGAAGAAATCTGCCGGGGCCTCTCTGATGATGTGTATCTGACGCTGGACCTTGATGTTTTCGATCCGGCTTTCATGCCGGCTACGGGGACGCCGGAGCCCGGCGGATGGAGCTGGCATGACGTGCTGAGGCTCGTCCGGGAGGTTTCGCGCCGGCGCAGAATCCGCGGTTTCGACGTGGTCGAGTTGTCGCCTATTCCGGGCTTGGTGGCGCCCGATTTCCTCGCGGCGAAGCTCGTGTACAGGATAATGGGTTATATTGCGACCCGATAATTGAAGACTCTCCGAAGCAAGCTCCGGAGAATCTTCGATTCATAAGGAAGAAAGTTAAATATGGCTCGCTCGCTTATCCCGCAGCAGGCTGCGGGGAATGCGCTCGCTGCTGAATTCAAGCGTGGAGGGGAGGAAAGTTGAACAATCTTGTTCCCAAGAGGATATTCTTCACGAAGGGCCTGGGTACCCACAAGGACGAGTTGCATTCCTTTGAAAGGGCGCTGCGGGATGCGGGAATTGAGAAATGTAACCTGGTCCAGGTATCGAGCATATTCCCCCCGGGATGCAGAATGATTTCCAAATCTCAGGGATTGAAGGAAGTCGTTCCGGGCGCCATCACGTTCTGTGTCATGAGCCGATGCTGCAGTAACGAGCCCAAAAGGCTGATCGCCGCCTCGGTCGGCTGCGCGATACCGGCGGACCGATCGGCTTACGGATACATAAGTGAACATCATGCCTTCGGGCAGACGGAGAAACAGGCGGGCGACTACTCGGAAGACCTGGCGGCCGCCATGCTCGCGTCCACCCTGGGCATCGATTTCAACGTGGACGAAAGCTGGGACGAAAAGAAGGAGATTTTCAAGATCAGCGGGAAGATAGTCCGAACGCGGAATGTGACCCAGTCTACGATCGTGAAGAACAGCGGTTATACTACGGTCCTGGCCGCCGCCGTATTTATCTTTTAACCGGCTGTTTAAAAACGCCAATCTGCGTTGTTGCGCTCCGGGCGGCAATGCTCACATACCCTTATAGTATGCTGCGCTTGCCGTCCTCGCGCGCCTAGCATCTTGACATTTTTAAACAGCCGGTTGAAAACGAATACCCGCCACGGCTGCAGCTTTTTCAAATTACCATCTCACCATCTCATCATCTTTCTTTGCTGACTTGAGACTTGCCTTCAGATATGAACCGGGAAGCCGGAAACTCATGCTTGCCGGCCTGTTTAGAGTAGCTGTGAACTGCGAACCGTGAACTGATTTTGACGCCTGGTCTGAATAACAGATTGGGTGAACGAAATGGCCGCCGGAGTTTCGCACAGCATCTTTCTGGTCCCTCCCATTCTCGGGTTTTCGGTTTTCCTTCTTCTCGCGCTCCTCTCGGCGCTGAACAGGGGCGAAAAAAAGAGCGCCCGGCTTCTCTTTGCCGGTTTCTGCATCTGCGGCGCCCTGATAAATCTTGACCACGTCCTGGTAACGGCGGTTGCGGACGAAATAGCCGCCCTTCTGGTCGAGAAGACTGTTTATGTTTTCTTTGTTTTCAGCATTCCGATCTATCTTAAATTCGTGCACGAGTTTCTGGGAATCGGGAGCCGGAGAACTCTGGAAACGGCGGCCTTTGCCGCGTCCTGCTTTTTTGCTCTCCTCACTCCGACAGACTGGTTCATCAGCGGGCTGAACACATTTTATTTCGGAAGGGTCGCTCGGGCGGGTCCCCTGTTCCATCCCTTCGCCTGGATAGGCGGCGGCGCCGTTGTGTACTGCTTTTCACTCCTCGCAGCGCGCCTGCGGGAGAGCAGCGACAACCTCGAGAAAAACAGGACCAGGTACATTCTCTGCGGAATGGGCCTGAGCACTTTCCTGATCTTCCTCAATTACCTGACTGTAAGCGGTATTCCGCTGTATCCGCCCGGCCATTTCAGCTTCCTGCCGGCGCTCCTGCTCGCATACGGGGTATTGAAGCACGACCTTCTCGATATGAACAGGGTGATCGGCAGGGGCGCAGCGTATTTCGTCCTGACCGCCGCTGTAACTGCGATTTATATCGGGATCATTTATCTCCTCCATGCGGTGCTCTTCGGAGGGGGCCGAAACGTAGACGTCCCGCTTTCCCTGGCTCTCGCAGCCTCCATTGTGCTTATTTTCGAGCCGCTGAAGCGCAGGACCTTCGGACTGATGAACAGGTATCTCTTTCGCGGCCGCTACGATTATCGCGCAACCCTGGAGGAAATAAGCAGGAAGATAGCGACGCTGGCGAGCGTGGAGGAAATCCGGTTTTTCCTGGTTTCGTCCCTGCGCAGTGCAATCCGGTCCGATCCCGTTGACATCCTCATTGACTCGGGAGACGGCTTCCTGCGCGGCCGTGATGTTTCCGCCGCCCTCTCCCCCGAGCATCCCCTGGCCAGGCATGCAGTCCGGTTGCGCATCCCGTTCACACGCTCACACGCCGAGAGCAATGCAGTATCGGAAGAGGACCGGCGTGAGGCGGCCTCCTTTTTTTTCGAAACCGGATTCTCCCTGCTGATTCCCGTTTCGTCATCCCGCGGGCTCATTGGCGTAATCGCCCTGGGGGACAAAAAGACGGGGGACCTCTTCGTGCAGGATGATCTGGATCTTCTGGCGACGGTTTCCAGCCAGACCGCTGTCGCCCTGGAAAACGCGCGAAATCGCCGGGAGTTGGAGAAACTGAATCGGGAGCTTGAAATCAGGATCGAAGCGCGCACAACGGAACTGGAACGCGCGCTGAAAGAACTGGCGCTCTCCATCGAGGAAAAAGAAAAAACCCGGGAGCACCTGATCAGGTCCGAAAGCCTGGCCGCCGTCGGTCAGCTTGTGGCCGGAACGGCTCATGAATTGAACAATCCCCTGTCCAGCGCGATAAGCCTTGTCCAGACCGGAATCGAGTTCCTGAACTCCTCCGCAGGCGAGGAATGGGGCGAAATAAAGGAAGATCTCGAGTTTTCCCTTAGAGAACTGGGCAGGGCTAAAGAAATCGTCCGGAGCCTTCTGAGTGTTTCGCGCCGGACAGGCAATTACCACGAATCCGTCGTTCTCGAAGATGTGGTCGAGGATGCGCTGAGAGTTCTCCGGAACCGGTATGCAAATCTTCACTTAACGATCGAGAAGAAGTTCAGCCCGGGACTCCCGCCGGTGGACGGCAACTATTCCGAACTGGGCCAGGCGTGTATCAACATCATCCAGAACGCGCTGCAGTCTTTGCCTGAAGGCGGGAAGGGACGGGTGATTCTGGAAACGGCCTGGCGGAGCGAAATCTCCAGGGTGGAATTCCGCTGTACGGATGAGGGGGAAGGAATACCGGGAGAAATACTGAAGGATATCTTCAAACCGTTTTTCACCACCAAAGAGGTGGGGAAAGGGACGGGCCTGGGCCTCTACATCTCCCACGAAATTGTGCGCCGGCACGGCGGAGAGATTCATGTCGAAAGCGCTCCGGGGAAAGGATCGCGGTTCACCATTGAGCTGCCGGTATCGAGGGAAGTCCAGAGTTCCGAGTTCAGAGTTCAGAGTTAGTGCTTTGAAGACTACGATTCAATTTGAAATTATCTGCATTCTTATCCTTCCTGCCTGAAGTTAACCGTTTTAGATCACAGAATTCGAAGTTAATCCTGATACAAGATCAGCTGAAGCATAGCCGTTCGGTTGAATCGGAACTCGGAACCCTGAACTTATTTATGATCTGGTCCGAATTTTGTATTAATGTTTGACATACAAGCTGAATTACATTACTACTTCCTACTATTGCCACAGGATGAGTACATTCAAGTAATAAGGGAGCATATTAATGACAGAAGTATTTGCTGCTTCAGCGGACGCGGGGGCGCATTTCCAGAGCGATGCCGTGAGCATGATCCTGGGCGCGGGACCGATGGTGCAATTCGTCCTGCTGCTTCTTCTGGTTTTTTCGGTAGTTTCCTGGGCTGTGATCCTCATGAAATTCAAGCTTGTCCGTCAGGCGGAGCGTGAAAACGAACAGTTTATCGAATCTTACATGAAAGGGACGAGCCTGTCCCAGATAGCTCCGGAAGCAAATAAATTCAGAAATTCGACTATTGCGGAGGTGTTCCGCGCGGGTTACGATGAATTGGAAAAAAATGCGAAGAAAAAAGGCGGTCCCAGAGGTGCGGAAGGTTCTTATGAGATCCGGGGGATCGACAGTATAGAGCGCGCGTTGAACAGGGCGTCCGGATCGGAGCAGACCCGGATAGAGACGGCGCTCGGATTTCTCGCGACAACGGGCAGCGCCTGCCCCTTTATCGGTCTTTTCGGCACCGTCTGGGGGATAATGGACGCGTTCAGGGGCATAGGGGCCAGGGGGACTGCGACGCTGGCCGTAGTGGCGCCCGGGATTTCCGAAGCGCTTATCGCCACCGCAGCGGGACTGGCTGCTGCCATTCCGGCCGTTGTCTTCTACAACTATTTCCAGAACAGGATAAGAAAGGTAATGCTCGAAACGGATAATTTTTCGTCGGAGCTCCTCAACATCATCGAACGGTTTTATGTTAATAAATGAGACGTTAGACATCAGACGTTAGACTTTAGGCGAAAGGCGAAAGGCATATCCGTTTAAGGGGAAAGAGTTTAATATGTTTTTAGCCTTTAGCCCTTAGCCCCGTAATCATATTCCAGGATTTCTCTCTTAAATGATAAATCGAAGAAAACGGCAATCGGAAAACAAACTGGTTTCCGACATAAACGTGACTCCTCTTGTGGATGTCGTGCTGGTTCTGCTGATAATATTCATGGTGACGGCCCCGATGCTTCAAACAGGCATAGACGTCAATTTGCCCGCGGTAAGGGCCAAGAGCGTGGACGTCGGGGAAGAAAAGCTTGTGATCACCGTCAATGGCAAAAAAGAGATATACATCAACAATTATCGGACTACCCTGACTGAATTCGGATCGAAGCTCGAGAGCATTTTCAAGCACCGCATCGAGAGGGAAGTTTTCTTGCGGGCCGACAAAGAAGTGCCATACGGTTTCGTTGTCCAGGTTATGTCGGAGGCGAGGCGGGCCGGAATAGACAAGCTCGGCATGATCACAGAGCCCCCGAAAGGGGAGCGCAGATGAGCAGATGCTTTGCGCTCGGACTGCCGTACGGTCCGTATTCAAAATATACTATGGTCAGCTGCGGAAATGAAAAGTGATCTTCGTTGGCCCGGCATGATCCTCGTATCTTTCCTTCTTCATGCCTTTTCCCTGTCCTTCGCGATTCTCCTGCCCTCCATGCCGGCGAAGAAATGGACTTTCGGCCCGGTCTATACGGTGGATCTTGTCAGCGTTCCCGCTGATTTTCAGGAAAGGAAATCAACATCCCGTCTCTCCAGGGATATTGCCGCCGTAACCCCGAGAGACCGGCAGGTGGTATTGAAAAAGGAGGCGGATCGCCTTCCTGATACCGCGGTCAGGCATTCGCCGCTTCCGAGAGAGGAGTCCAGGAAAATCGAAAGGGCTATCGAGGACGTCAGAAAAAAGTTAGCCGCCCAGCCCGGTCCGGTAATGCCTTCCGCGTCCGCCGGGAAACAGCCGGCGGCGACACCGGAGCTTAACCGCTATTATGCCGTTATTTGGGCGAGAATAAAGGGGCAATGGGCTCTCCCCAGAGGCGTAGTACCGGCACAGAACCTGGAAACAGTCATAACTGTTCGCATTCTCAGGGACGGCAGCATTTCCTCCCTCCAGTACGAAAAAAGTTCCGGAAACCGATATTTCGATCAGTCTGCATGGAGAGCCGTGCGCAAAGCGGGTCCCTTCCCGCACTTTCCGGAATCGTTGCGGGAAAGCAACATCGAAGTGGGAATCCGGTTCCATTCCGCGGAAATGCGTTAAAACTTCATAAGGAATCAAGGGACCGAGGGGCCAAGGTTTCAAGTGATCTTATACGGAAACACTGGAACCCTCGAACCCTCAGGTTAAAGGATTTACGTAATGTTGAAGAAAGTCGCAATCGGTTCGCTTCTCATTTTTTTCATGACGCTCTGTCTTCAGGATACGTACGGGCGGGTTTATATCGATATAGATTCTCCGAGCCTTCCGAAATTTCCGATCGCCATAACCGACTTCTACTGTCCGGTGGACAGGGAGGGGCATTCCATCTGGTTTCCTGATCAGCTCGGGAAATTCCTGAAACTCACCGGTTATTTTCAGGTCATAGACAAAAAGGCTTTTCTGGATACGGGAACCGGCGGCATCAGGTTCGCCGACTGGACCGCTATCGGGGCCGAATCTCTGGTCAAGGGGGCAGTACGCAACGAAGGCAATATACTTTCTTCCGATTTTCACCTGTTCGATGTGACCCAGGGTAAATCGCTGGTTTTCAAAAGATATACCGGAACCGCCCGGGACAAACGCGCCATGGTGATGCGGTTTGCCAGCGAGATCATGCTGGCGCTGACCGGGGAAGCAGGAGTCTTTGATACCCGGATTGCCTTTGCAGGAAAAAAAGGCAAAAATTCCGAAATCTTCACAATAAACTTCGACGGTACGGACCTGACCCGGTTGACCAATTATCGCGCCCTGTCGATCCTCCCCCACTGGTCACCAGACGGGCGGCGGATATCTTTCACCTCGTATAAAAGGGGCAATCCGGACCTTTTCGTAATAGAGGCCAGGGGCGGTCCGGATCACCTTCTTTCCAATGAGAGCGGACTGAATCTGTGCGGTCCATGGTCCTCCGACGGCCGTTCCCTGCTGGTCACTTTAAGCCGTGACGGAAACGAGGAACTGTATGTTTTCAATCAACTCAACGGAAAGAAATACAGGCTCACTAACGACGCCTCCATCGATGTTTCTCCCTGCTGGTCGCCGGACGGGACGAAAGTAGCTTTCGTTTCGAACCGTTCGGGCTCTCCCCAGATATACGTAATGGATGCGAACGGATATAACGTGAAAAGGATCACTTACGAGGGCAATTACAATACATCTCCCCGCTGGTCTCCGAAGGGGGACAAAATTGTTTTTGAAGGGATGCGCGGCGGAAATTTCCAGATCCTCACGATGAATCCGGAAGGAGGGCAACTGACGCAGCTTACCGGGAGCGGCAGGAATGACTCCCCTTCCTGGTCGCCCGACGGCCGCTATATCGCCTTCGTGTCGACAACCGGCGGCAAATCGAGACTGTGCATAATGAATTCCAATGGTTCCAATTTCAGGATTATCCATTCCGGAATGGATAAATATATGTATCCTAATTGGTCTCCCCACCTAAATTTTTGATTGAACTTTTCGGATGATGTGTTATTTATAGTGACGGGCTTACCGGGAAGAAGACCTAAATCGTTGAAAGGAGAAGGTTTTATGCGAAAGAGAAGTCTGCTTTTCATTTTTTTTGCACTGATACTGAGTTTCTCGTTGGCGTTTTCGGTCGGATGCGCGAAGAAAGCAGCCGTGAAAGAGGGGGAAGAGAAGCAGCTCTCCCCTGAGAAAAAAGCAGAAGCGGAGCAGGCAGCCAAGGAACAGGCGGTGAAGGAGGCCGAGAAGAAGGACGCCGAAGCGGCTGCGGCGATCGCGGGCTTCGATTACATTTACTTCGATTTTGATAAGTATAATGTCAAACCGGAAGCCAGAGAAACCCTTAAGAAACTTGCAAATTACCTGAATGCTAACCCGGCGGCCGGCGTCAGGGTAGAAGGCAACGCCGATGAAAGAGGCACTGCGGAATACAACTTGGCCCTCGGCGAGCGCAGAGCCCAGAGCGCGGCGAAATACCTGATGGGTCTCGGCATCGCCAAGAAGAGAATCAGCACAATCAGCTACGGCGAGGAACGTCCTGTAGATCCCGGACATACTGAAGAGGCTTGGGCGAAAAACAGGAACGCCCATTTCGTCCTGACCGGGAAATAACGTTTGAGGTAAGAGTTTGAACAAAATCAGGATTGGTTTTCTTTCCGCCCTATTGGTGTGTCTTGTTTCCTGTGCCACGACCGACGAACTGAAGAAAGTTCAGGGAGGTCTGGACCACAGAGTTTTGGAGCTTAGGGAGAGTCTCGCCAAGATCGAGCAGAACCTCGAGGAAACAAGGGAGAGTGTAAAGGCTCTCAGGAAGTTCCAGGCGGATACCGGAGCGGATATGATCGAGATCCGGGATGCCCTCCGGAACATGAAAGGCGCAGTCGAGGAATTAAGAAAAGAGCTTGCCTCCTCGAAAACGCGTGACGCCAGGCTTAACGAGCTGGCCTTCAGGATTAATTTCCTGGAAAATTTTCTCGGGGTCAATAAAAAAGGCGAGGGGCACCTGGAGACGGGTGACAAACAAAGCGAAAAGGCAAACGGCCCGGTAAAAAACGGCAAGGCAAGCCGGGAGGCGGTTTATTCATCCGCGCAGAAGGCTTTTAAAGAGGGCCGTTACGAAGATTCGAGGAAAGAATTTCAGAGATTCCTCGAACTCTTTCCTAAAGCGGAGTATTCCGATAACGCGCAGTTCTGGATCGGGGAATGCTATTACGCCGAGGGAAAATTCGAGAAAGCCATTCTCGAGTATGAAAAACTTATAAAAGGCTTCAGCGGAAGCGACAAGCTGCCGCATGCCCTGCTGAAGCAGGGGCTTTCATTCCAGAAGCTGGGGGACAAATCCAGCGCGAAACTGCTGCTGCAGCGGGTAATCAGGGACCATCCTAATTCAAACCAGGCCAGAATCGCGAAAGCCAGACTGGCGGAAATGAAATAGGAATTGCGGGGCTAAGGGTAAAGGGCAGAAGGCAAAAGGGTGAACTGACCGGAAGGTCTCTTCTTTTGGCCTCATGCCTTATGCCTTTAGCCTTGTGCCCTTACTCAAGTGGTGTGGGGGTGATCCCGGGAGGCTGTTCAAGTTCAAAGAGACCGGGTTCCCTGGCTGAGAATTCGCTCTCCCCCATGCGAATTTCAATTTCCGCCGTTTCGGGTTCGGGGAACGAGATATGTATCTGTCCGGGTATTCGCGACGCCGCCACGGTCCTGTGTCCCTGCAGGACCGCTTCCCATTCCGTTTCGCCCGATGCGCCGAATTCCTCTACTCTAACGAGACTCAAGGTCGCGAGGTCGACCCATAGAGACTGCCTTTTCCGGCCCAGCTCGAATCGGTCTATCCTGTAAAGCCCCGAATCCATTTTGCCGCTCGATACGGCGGCCTGCTCCCGTACCGGCGGAGGTGCGCCCATCAACAAGGCAACGGCGGCGGATTCGCTGATCCGAATCGGCAGAAACCGGTCCAGCACTTCCCTGCCGGAGGGGCCGACGTAAAAACGACCCTCCCGAGGGAGAAATATCCTGACGCTGTCTCCATTCGTCGTCAGATATAAGTCGGGAACTCCTATCAGGGGAAGGGATTCCGCCCGCATGTTTGCGGGTCTCTGCAGGGCCAGGGCAAGACGCGCGGAATAAGTCCCGTCCCGGTTCCGGAAAGTGAATCGCGCCCTCGTCCGCATGACGGGAAAGGAGTCCTCGCGGGAAAGCGAGTCCAGCACCTTTTCGGCGGAGACGGAAGGAGGAACAGCCGTGGAGGGAGTCAGCGGCCTGGGAGTGCACCCGGCGGCAGCAATGAAGACCGCAGCGATGATTAAGGCGACTGGGCGTAAGACGCGCATCGATCAGCGGGTCGTGAGTTGTTTTATTTTCAACGGGACGGACTTGCTCAAGGGATTGATCTTCAGCGCCCGCTCGTATGCCTGCAGCGCTTCCCGGTATGATCCCGCCTTTTGGTAAGCGTCCCCAAGGTGTTCCGCGACCACCGGATCGTTCGGGAGCAGACCGGAAGCCTCCTTCAGGTAGCGTATGGCGAGCGGAATATCGTCCTTCTTGAAATACAGCCATCCCATGCTGTCTATAATATAGCCGTTTCCAGGCCTGAGCTGGAGCGCTTTTTTTATCATGGTCTCGGCCTGATCCAGCTTTATCCCCCGGTCTGCGTAACTGTAGCCTATGAAATTGAGGGCCTCGTAGTGTTCCGGGTCCGCTCTTAAGATCTC
>Ga0116160_1005148_pt1 | contig 10581 bp, 9 predicted proteins | sample AD_JPNAS2_MetaG_FD_89879 | JGI IMG/M metagenome (GOLD analysis project Ga0116160, IMG submission 89879) | Active sludge microbial communities of municipal wastewater-treating anaerobic digesters from Japan - AD_JPNAS2_MetaG | ecosystem: Engineered > Bioreactor > Anaerobic > Digestate | place...
AGCAGCGGAGCGCCCGTAACGCACCCTGAGGCCGGCCAACCACCACGGCTTTCTCACCGTGCTTCGATTCCGGACGAATGTGCGTTACAGCGGAGCGAGAGAATAGAGCGGCAGAAAAGACCTCCCTGAGCCTGTCGAAGGGCGCCGGGAGGAATCCGACCCGACCGCCGGACATTGAAAGTATAAATGAGTTTATTTGGGCAACAGCCCCTTGAATTTTGACATCCTGCGTTTTGTTCGGGAAAATTTAAAGTAGCCGGCTGAATGTCAAAATTCAAGACCCCAATAAATAAAAAAATCTGTTTACAGCCGAAAATTCCTGCTATCATTTTTTATAGGGTCCAAATAATCGCGTCTAACATCATTCGACCACCTGAAATCAAAAAAAGATATCCAGATCTATCGAAGTCTTTTGCAGAAACGGGACCCGAACGTCTGCCTTACGACTGATGCCCGATAGATGACGCAAAAGATCCAATGGGAAAAAGCGAGGTTTTCATGGTTTATCAGGCCGATGAATTCATCCTCGATCTGTTCAGAAAGCGGTGGGCGGTCGATCACGGCTACAGGGATTTTGTGGGTTCCCCGTTGCGCCACCCCCAGCGCGAAGATCGGATCATTCTTATAACCGATCCATTCACTCCTGAAGTGTCGTACATGGAATTCGGACTGGAAGATGTAGACTGCGTTGAAGCGCTGCCGGGGATCGTGAATGATGACGGCGAGCTGATCATGATGGCGAGGGTATGGGTCAGGAAGGGAAGCGTGGGGATTAAGTCCGAGCTGTTTATGGTTTAACTGCGGGTATCGGGTATGGGGTATTGGGTTTTAGGCATAAAACGACAGACTCGAGAGACATTTCGCGCGTTCCCCGCTTTTCCCGCAGAATAGCGTTCAAACCCCAAGACCCAAGACCCAGATCAGGATACGTCCAGGACCGACCTGACTTTTTTGGAAAGCTCGCGGATGGTGAAGGGCTTCTGCAGAAAGGCCCGGCAGCCCCGCTCCATGATCTTCGCGGCCTGCCCCTTCATGCTGTATCCGCTGGAAAGGATGACCTTGATCGCGGGGTTTACCGTCCGCAGCAGGTCGAACGTCTCGCCGCCGCTCAGGTGCGGCATGATCATGTCCATGATGACAAGGTCTATTTTCGCCGGGTCCTGGCGGTAGATTTCGAGAGCTTCTTTACCGTTCCTGGCGATCATGACCTGGTATCCGAGCGTCTCCAGGATTTCCCGGCTCACATCCGTGATGACCTCCTCGTCGTCTACGACGAGAATCGTCTCGTGTCCCTGAAACAGTTCTTCCGCGGATCTTCTCTCCCGCGCGATCTCCTTCTCGGAAGCCGGCAGATAGATGCTGAACGTGGAGCCGTGTCCCTTTTCGCTCTCGACCGCGATTATCCCGCCGTGGCTTTTGATGATCCCGTAAGTGGAAGCGAGCCCGAGGCCCGTACCGCGCCCCATTTCCTTTGTGGTGAAGAACGGCTCGAATATTCTCAGTCTGGTCTTCTCGTCCATGCCGACGCCGTTGTCGGTGATCGCGATCCGGACGTACCGTCCCGGTCTGGCGTGAAAGGTCTTCACGAAGCTCTCGTCCAGGACGGAGTTATCGGTTTCCAGGTAAATATCACCGCCCCCGGGCATGGCCTGCCAGGCGTTTATGTAAAGGTTCAGGAGCGCCTGTTCGATCTGGCCGCGGTCTATCTCCACCGTCCAGACTTTCTGCTGGAACTTCTTGTGGACGACTATTTCTTTTTTCGTCCTTCCGAACATCTCGGAGCTTTTTCTCGCTATTTCGTTCATGTCGGCCGGCTTGACTTCGAACTTGCCGCCGCGGGCGAAGCCGAGAAGCTGTCGGGTGAGGTCGGACGCGCTGCGGACGATGTCCTCGACCGCTTTCAGGTGTTCCGTAAACGGATGGCTGGAATCGGCGCTCATCAGCATCAGCGAAGTACGGCCCTGGATCCCCATCAGGAGATTATTGAAGTCATGGGCGATTCCCCCCGCCAGCGTTCCGATCGCTTCCAGCTTCTGGGCCTGCCGCAGCTCCGACTCGAGCTGCTTGCGGGTGCTGATGTCGCACATGATGATGATGCACTTGTCCGTTTCCTCCCGGATCGGCATAAGCGTCAGGAGGACCTCTTTCCCGTTCGCGAGGAGAAATTCCTCCCCGTTCTGTTTCAGCCCCCGCGACGTCTTCCGGAGCATCTTCCGCAGCCTGGGCAGGTCGTCTTTCAGGAAAAGGTCTTCGAAATCCGATGCCAGGAGGTTTTCTTCGGGAACGCCGAGGATGGAAAGCGCCTCGGGATTGACGTAGACTATTTTCGTGCCTTCGGTGATTTCCAGGATTCCTTCCGCGATGCTGGACAGGATGACTTCGAGATGGTTCTTGACGGAAAGGAGTTCCCGGGTTATCTCGCGGGGGACAATATCTTCCAGCCCGTAGATCTCGTCGGCAATGCCTTCCTGCTTCCCGTCGAGCCGCTCCAGGACGTACCGGATCCGCTCCCACATCTTATTGAAGGGGCCCTTGGCGATGCAGGCGTCCGCCCCCCATTCCCGGAAGCTTATTTTCTGTTCCGCGGCCAGGGCGGAGACGATTACGACGGCCGCCGCTTTCATGCTCGGCATGCGGCGTACGATACGGCAGAGCCTCTCGCCGTCGATGTTGGGCATGATGAGATCGATGAAAATTATATCGGGCTTGTAGCTTTTAAGAAGCTCAAGGACGGACAGACCGTCTTTGGCCGTGACAACTTCGTACCCGTCCCGCTCGAGATGGGTGGTCATGAGATTGAGCATTACAGGATTGTTGTCAACGACCAGGACTTTTTTCATCGTGAACCGAGCAGAGCCGCTTTTCCGGGTTCAGGTTCTGAATGAGGTCAGGATTCCGGTTTGTCGCTGTGATTTTTTGCTTACGTCATCTCCCCGTCTTTTCAAGCTGAAGATTTTCCGCATTCGCCTGGAAGAATAAATCCAATGGATATCTTCTCAGCTTCCAAACGAACTCCTGATATCCGCCAGGTCGGCTATGGATTCTTTCAGCAGGCCGATTTCGCCGGAGATTTGAGACAGCTCGCCCTTTCGGGAGCACTTCTCCATGTTTTCGGCAATTTCAGCGATTTTCTTTAATCCCAGATTGACGGCCGCGCCTTTAATGGAGTGGCTCTGGGCGTATACCTCGCCCGCATCGTTCCTGCCGAAAGCTGCGCTGAGCTCCGCAAGCTGCTCTCCGCTGCAGTCGAGAAAGATGTCCACGACTTCCAGAAATTCACCCAGCTCCAGTCCGACTTCGGCGGCCAGTGTCCGCAGGTCCATTTTTCAGATCTCCCGCTGCATGTTTACGGATGATGCCGATCATTTCCTCCGACCGGAACGGTTTGGTAAGGCAGTCGTCCATGCCGGCTTCGAGGCAGGCCTGGCGGTCTTCCGTTAAAGCGCCGGCGGTCAGGGCAATGACGGGCAGATTGAAACCGTTCCGGCGGATCGCTTTCGTCGCTTCGATTCCATCCATCTCCGGCATTTGAATGTCCATCAATATCAAATCGTATGTTTCCGGCGCAACAGTAATTTTATCGACGGCTTGCCTGCCGTTTCCGGCTATTTCCACGCTGAACCCGGCTTTCTCGAGCATGCGCATCGTAAGCCGCTGGTTCACGGGATTGTCGTCGGCGAGGAGGATATGCAGTTGTTCCGTCGGAGGCTCGACCGGCGCCGGCCCGGCGGCGGAATCTTCTTCCTCCGGTGGAAACCCCTGGAGAATCCGCGGCAGTCTTTCCCGCCGGAAGGGAGTCCGGATGAATGCGTCGAAGCCGATTTTTTTGTACCGGCCGGGATTTCTCGCGTGCGGACCGAATGCGATCAGCAGGAGGGAAGGAGAATTCGCGCGCGCTTCGGCGGCGAACCGCTTCATTTTCAGGTCCGGCAACAGGACATTAACGAGGCAGTAATCGAAATGCCTCCCTTCTTTTTTCGCGGTTCTGAGGAGGGCGAGCGCCGCCGCGGCCTTTTCCGCCCCCGTGCACTCCACTCCGAGGCGGCCCAGCATCCGCCCGAGGATATCCGTCTGAGTCCCGTTGCAGTCCGCCAGGAGGGCTTTCCTGCCGGAGAGGGTGGAGAACATATCCAGCTTGATGCGCGGCGGGCGGTAGTTCTCCAGTACGGCCGTAAAATGAAAAATGCTGCCCCGGCCGGGCCTGCTTTCCGCCCAAACGGAGCCCTGCATCAACTCGGCGAGCTGGCGGGAAATGGAAAGCCCGAGACCCGTGCCGCCGTACTTGCGGGTGGAGGAAGTGTCAGCCTGCTGGAATACCTCGAAGATCTTTTCGTGCTGTCCTTCGGGAATGCCGATGCCGGTGTCTTTCACCCGGACGTGCATTTTCAAACCCTCATCGTCTTCCCCGTCCACGTCCAGGCACAATTCGATTTCCCCCTCATCCGTGAATTTGACGGCATTGCCCATGAGATTGATCAGGACCTGCCGGAACCGGTGCGCGTCGCCGCGAACCAGGCCGGGAACCCGGTCTTCCACCCGGCAGAGCACCGCAATCGGCTTTCCCGCAATTCTCGGCTGAACCAGTTCGCAGATGTCGCAGGCCGCCGTTTCCGGGTCGAAGTCGGCGATTTCCAGCGTCGGCTTCTGGGCCTCAATCTTGGAAAAATCGAGTATTTCGTTTATCAGCGTCAGCAGCGATTCGCCGCTGCGGCGGATCATGTCTGCGTATTCCCTCTGCTCGCTCGTCAGCCGGGTTCCGGCCAGAAGCTCCGTGTACCCGACGATGCCGTACATGGGGGTCCGGATTTCATGGCTCATATTCGCCAGGAAGCGGCTTTTGGCGAGATTGGCGATCCGCGCCTGTTCAAGCGCGTCCTGGAGCTCCGCCGTCCTCTCCGTCACCGTTTCCTCCAGCGTGACGGCATGCTGCTGGATTTTTTTGTACAGCGCCCCGTTTTCCAGCGCCCTTGCCGTGTTGAAGAGGATTATCGTGAGGAGATCGGAAACGAAATTGTTCAGCGTGGTCTGCTGCTTCGGAAGCAGGCCGACGAACATCCCGAGGACGTTCGTCCGGGTGGAAAGGGAATGCAGAATGACCGAAGTCTTTTTCGCGCGGGCCGGAACCATTACGGCACGGTTCTGGCGCAGCGCCCAGGAAAAGACGCCTTCCTGGATCTGGTGGTCGATTTCTTCCTGGACCTCTTCCGCGCCCGACTCCGGCTGGCACCCGGCAAGCTTGAACTCGAAATCCGCGTCGTCGACCAGGAAAAGAGCGATGGCTTTGAAAGCGGTCAGCCTGAGGAGATAATTCCGCGCCGAGTCGAAAATGGTTTTCGGGTTCAGCTCGAGCGGACTGATCGTGTTGTGAAAATCCCCGATCGAAATTGCAAGGTTGAGGGCGTCAAGGTTCCAGCGGTTCACCTCTTCCAGATAACGTATCCGCTCCTTGAGCGCCTCCTCATTCTGGTCCATCAGTTATTCCTGAAGATCTGGCGCTGAACTTCGTTCACTTCACGTTCGACCTGTTCGATCAGCGGAGGGAGGATGCTCAGGGGAAGATCCAGCATCTCCCATGCCTTCTCGTTCAGAGGAGGCACGAAGTACTCTCCGCTGTTCCCGAGCTGCAAGCCGTGGGCGATGATATCCGCCACGTGGATAACCGCTGTTTCCACTTCGTGCGAGCCGGCCCCTTCCGGATTGTGATGGAAGGCGACGATTTCCTGAAGAATCGCCGGTATATTCCAGATAACCAGAAGTCTTCGCCCGATGTCGGCATGATCGAATCCGAGCACCGTCTGCTCCGCTTTGAAGAGAGGTTCGCCCGATCTGCCGATCATGAGGGCCTCTTCCGCCTGGTCGGGCCTTTTCTTGAACAGGATCAGCCGTCCTATGTCGTGGACTATTCCCGCGACGAAGAAGCGCTCCGAATGGGTTTCGGTTTTCATGTACGTGGAGAGAATCTTGGCCGTGATGCCGCAGGCGATGCTGTGGCGCCAGAAACATTCCATGTTTACGAGATGCCCGGATATTCCCTCGAACATCGTTATGACGGAAGTTGCCAGGGCGAGCTCGCGAAGCTGCTGGGTCCCTACGACGAGGAGGGCGCGGCTGATTGTATCTATTTTGTTGGGATAGCCGTAGAAGGCGCTGTTGACGAGGCGGAGCAGTCTCGATGTCAGTCCCGGATCGTCGCTGATAATCTTGCTGATGTCGGACGTGGAGCTCCTTGGATTATTTACCGCTTCGTTGATGCGGGTGTAAACGACCGGAAGGGAAGAAACCTGAACGTATCCGCGGAGGAGGTCTTCCGGTTTGCTTATCATCTACTCACCATCAGCAGTTCTGCCGCCCCGCGCCAGCTTCAGAGAAAGGATGCGGAAAAATTCGCTCAGAAAGGGGTGGCTGAGATCGGTGTTCCGGAAGCGGGTCCGCAAGTCGTGTTCCGCCTTGCGCAGCGATGCGGGATCGAGGCGGGACGCCGTTTGGGCGGCGATTTCCTCCCTCTGGACGCCCATAATACTGGCCTCAGTGACCCCCCACATTTTAAAGATCCGGAGGTGCTTATCGCTGATTGCCTGCCCTGCGCCCAGCAGGACGCGCCCGTCCCGGCCCTGTACTTCTTTTTCCAGAACCATGCCGGGCTTGATGTCGTCCAGGTTGATGGTCCCCATCTGCCCTGATCCCTTGGGAATTAAGCGTTATATATGTGATTTTATCGGTCAAATCCAGGTTTTTTAAAGAGAAAAAAAGGAAAATTACGCCTGTGACGGTTATATGCTACGCGCCCGAGGCGGCAAATCCGGCGCGGATTGAATCTGAGATGATAATTGAACGGGATGACCCGGACGGGTTTGGATGGAGATGCCTGCCGGTGCGCGAATCCGGCAGGCGCTGAAAAGCGATGGAACCGAAAGGTCTAAAAAGCCGCCGTTACTTTAATTTACGCCGGCCCCGGGGCGATTTTTTCAACACCCCGATATTCTCCAGGTAAGACTTGAGCGGCTTCAGCTCTTTTTCGATTGCCTCTCTCTGTTTTACGAGATCGTCGTATCTTTCCTTGGCTATGGTCTTCAGTTCTTTTTCCGCCATAAATTTCCTCCCGTTAATAATAATTGTATATACAATACGAGCACCAAAAAGGGAAGGATTAAGTATCTGTTTTAAAATGAAATTATCCGGTCGAAATAAATTTTTCCCTTTTTTCTTTGCCGGCTGTCGGTCGCTGCGGAGAAAATGAGTTTGCCAACTCCGTCACATTGTGGTAATCAACCGACGTCAATATGCCGGATTTCTTAATCGGTTAAGTCCGGATCACTTTCAGATGAAAATCAGGTTTCAGTACTTTGAATTATCTCTATGTATAACCGGCTGTTTCAAATCCTGGAGAGAATAACGGACGGGTTCATTTCGGTGGACGATTCGGGATTGCTGGACTATGTCAACGATGCAGCCTGCCGTATTCTGAAAGTGAACAGGGAAGCGATCCTGGGACAGTCCTACGAATTCTTCTCGTCCAGTATCGGGTCGGCGGCATGCTTCAATCGGAATGAAGATCTGGAGAAAAGGGCGCCGGCCCGCTGCGAGGGTTTCAATAAGGCTCTCGATTTCTGGTTTGAGTGCCGGTGCTATCCTTCCGCCGAAGGCCTCTTTATCTTCTTCCGGGATACCGGCGAGCTGAAGCGCGCCGAAAAGGACTTCCGGGAATACGAAAGGAAGTTCCGCCTGGCGGCGGAAGCGGCCGATGCCATGGTCTACGACATAGATTGCCTCACGAGGCGGATCATAGCGGCCAGCGGAATGTCCGGGCTCCAGGGTACGCCCGACAGTGATGCTCTCGAGTGGGATTTAAATGCCTGGATCCGGAATATTCATCCCGACGATCAAGCCTACTATTCAAAAACGATCAGGGATCTCCCCCTGCTTCAGGACTGTTTTCGCCTTGAATACAGGATGCTCCATCAATACGGCCATTATATAAGCGTCCAGGACACGGGAATCGTGATCCGCAACGATCAGGGACAGCCGCAGCGCATTGTCGGCGGCATAATAGATATTTCCTACCGCAAGAAAACCGAGGCGGCGCTGATTCAGGAAAAGAACCGCGCCGAAGGATACCTGGCCAGGGTGGAGCAGTATGCGTGTATTCTGGACGGAATCATGGCGACGTCTCCCGACCACGTATTCATGTTCGACAGCGAAGGGCGGTTTCTTTATGCAAGCCGCAACGCCGCACGGGACATGGGCCTGGAACAGCAGTCGGTGATCGGTAAGACCTGTAAGGATCTCGACATCCCCCGACATACGGCGGAAGAATTCGACCGTATGTGCAGAAGCGTCTTATCTGCGGGCAAAACATCAAAAAATGAAGTTTCCTTCAAGACAGCGAAAGGCGCCCGTCTGTACGAGTACATCCTGGCGCCGATCCGGGGGAAGCAGAGCATCGTAGGGATAGTGGCGACGGCGCGCGACATCACCGACCGAAAAAGGATGGAAAAGGAGGTGAGGTTATCGCATGAGCGCCTGAAATCCCTGGCCTCGAAGCTCGAACGCGTACGGGAAGAGGAGAGGACGGCCATCTCGAGGGAACTGCACGACGAACTGGGCCAGATCCTCTCCGGGCTCCGCATGGATCTTTCCTGGCTTCTCAAGCGCCTCCCGGAAAACAATAAAACACTCGTCGATAAAACGGCTTTCATGCTGAGCTATCTGGAGCCGGCCATCGATATGGTCAGGCGCATTTCCTCCGATCTGAGACCCGGCATCCTGGACGACCTGGGGCTGATTGCCGCCGTCGAATGGCAGATCCAGATGTTCCGGACGAGAACGGGAATAGCCTGCCGGCTGGAAGCGGCCCTGGAAGAGGGAGGTCTCGACAGGGATTTGAAAACGGCCCTTTTCCGGATCATTCAGGAAAGCCTGACCAATATTTCAAAGCACGCCGAAGCCACGGAGGTCATTGTAAGTGTCAAATCGGATCAGGACCGAATCATGCTGCGGATCGAAGATAACGGAAAGGGAGTGAAGCCGTCCGATCTGAGGAAAACGAAATCGATGGGCATCCTCGGAATCAGGGAACGGGTGTCCCTTCTCGATGGGGAATTCAGCATTCAGGGTATTCAGGGGAAGGGAACCCTTCTATCGGTGCGTGTTCCGATGCGAGCCGGGAAAGGATCGGGGAAAAGGACGGAAAAAGGCGGCAGGACCGGCAAAGACTGCAGAAAAATGCCTGAAGTGGTGCTTTTCAGCCTGCCGAACTAAGCTGAGCGCAGGTGAGTTCCTGTTCTGAGGGAATTTTTATTCACCATCCTGAAAGAATATGCCGCCGCGGCATTCTCCTCCTCTGTATTCCCGCTATTGACCTCATACATAATACCACGTATAAGAGCGCCGATGTAAACGACTTTAACCACATTCGATGGAGGAGAATATGTTTCATGCCGAAAAGTGTGATTTCTGCGGTAAATGCCTGGAATTCTGTCCCTACGCCGGCTACGACCTGGCAAGGGCCCGGAAGGAAATGCGCGAGCTCGTGGCCGGGGGCAAGCCGCCTATCGTGGGTTCATGCGTCACGTGCGCATCGTGCAATATGGTATGTCCTACAAAGGCCAATCCTTTCGATTTGATCAACGACAGACAGGAAGAAACGGGGGCGCTGGGCATTCCCGAGCAGGCGATGCAGAATTTCGCCAAGCTGCACAGCCTTCCCACCGTCATCAAAAAGGGGAGGGAAGGGAAGCCCGTAATGAATATCTGCATTGTGGGAGATATGGTAAGGGAGCTTCTGGACAACCCCCTGTTTGAAGGCCTGACCGTCGTGGAAGGCGCCGATTACTTCTGCACGGTCGGATATATCCATCTTGGTAAGCCGAGCCCGGTGAAAAAAGAGGCCGAAAGGTTCATCGCCAAGCTGGCGGCCCTCGGGTCGGATGAGATCGTCTGCTTTCACGACGATTGCTACACGATGCTCACCACGCTGGCGGACGAGTTCGGCATAAAGGTGCCGTTCCGGCCCGTTCATCTTTTCGAGTATCTTTGCCGCGAACTGGAGAACAGAAAGGACAAGATACGAAAGCTCGGGATCAGGATAGCGTATCAGTCCCCGTGCGCGTCCCGCTATACGCCGGAGAAGGAAATATACCTGGACAAAGTATTGCAGCTTATCGGCGTGGAACGGCCGGCGCGGAAATACGAGAGGCAGCTCGCGCTCTGCTGCGGCGCCCCGCTTATGGCGCGCGACCGGGACAGGGCGGCGGAAGTGAAGAAGTGGAATATAGACGACGCCAAAAGCGTCGGGGCCGAAGCGATGGTTTTCCTCTGCCCGATGTGTTACCTGAACCTCCGGAAGCTGTGCAAGGACGACGCCATTAACCCGGTCTTCATAACGGAACTGTGCAGGAAGGCGCTCTCGGCTTAAAGAAAGAAGTTGGGAAGATGAGAGGTTGAGAAGTTAGGAGGCTTTTTATCCCTGCAGTTGAGTGCGTCCTTGAGAGAGACGTCGGGATTAAAAATGGGGCAGGGGGATTGAAAGAACAGAATTAATTATCCCCTTGCCCCATTTTGACATCAAGTTTACGGCTGTTC